>Ga0255768_10000070_pt1 | contig 96805 bp, 89 predicted proteins | sample 071ome_33_FD_179983 | JGI IMG/M metagenome (GOLD analysis project Ga0255768, IMG submission 179983) | Coastal salt marsh microbial communities from the Groves Creek Marsh, Skidaway Island, Georgia - 071412AT metaG (version 2) | ecosystem: Environmental > Aquatic > Marine > Intertidal zone >... | reverse complement strand
CAGCATCGAATCAAATCTGACCAGTGAGAGTACGCCAAGACCCCAACTGACACCGTTATTCATTGCGAACTCGAAGCTTTTTAGCATGAACTCTGGAGTCTTTCCGGCTGCTGCCGCAAGGCTGTCTCCAAACCGCCGGTCGAGCAACGAACTTAATCCGCTTGGTGGTGCTTGCTCAATATTCGAAGGAGTTGGTAAATCAGGTCGTGTCGAGGCGTCGAACGGGATCCAACCGGCATGATTGAAATAGATCTCTGACCAGGCATGTGCTTCTTGCGGGCTTACTTTGCTCGGGGCGGAGTAAGAGGTGTATTCACCAGGCAAATACCCTGCAGCGATTCTCGATTGGAGGCCTGCTTGCCTCGCCATCATTGTCAATGCGGTAGCGAAATCAATCGCACTCCCCGGCCAGAGCGCTTACAGAGTGCGCCTTTCTCACCGCCAGGGCAGTACTTCTAATATTGAACTGACCCGAACTCCTGTCGCCCAGTGCACACACCAGAACCTGAATGGACAACCATCCACCTTGCTTATGGGCAAAACACAACACATTTACGAAGGTCAGTTTAGGGTTAACCCCCAAATCGAGTTTGGAAATTGGTGTGAAAACAGTTTGAAGAGGCTCACCCGTTGCTAGAATCCGTGCCGCTCGCACCACTACCAGCACTTGAATAGGGGCATTATGGCTTTCAAGTTGGGTTACTCAACTTACGCACTTCAGATGGTTGACCCTTTCGAAGCAGTCGACTTGATCTCAGACACCGGTTACGAAGCGATTGAAATTTGCATGGGGGAGGCATGGCCAACAAGTCCTCTCAAGTTCTCAGCCTCTCAACAACGTGAACTAGCTTCAAAGATCAAAGATTCTGGCTTTGACTCACCGATTTTCTTTGGTGGAATCGATGTTTGCGCTCCACATGCCGAGCGTATGCAAATGTTCGATCTAACCAAACAGAAATTTCAAATGGCGAACGAAATCCATTTCGATGATTCACCGGTACTGATCACCACCACCGCAGGTCACTCCGCTCCTCCGTGGGATTCTGGCAAAGAACAAATACGTGATGCGTTTGTGAGTCTCGCCGATATGGCCGCTGAGAACAACGCAATCATCGCCATCGAACCACATGCCGGCACCGATTTCGAGACGCCCGAAAAAGCTGCGTGGATGATGGCGCAAACTCGGCATCCGAATCTAAAGCTCGATCTCGATATCTCTCACTTCTTTGTGGAAGGCAGCGAAGTGAGGCACAGTGTGAACCTAACGGCACCAGATGCTGTGATGGTCCACATCAAGGATGGTGAGAAAGTCGATGGGAAAGTTCAGTACTGTCTTCCTGGCGACGGAAACATCGATATCGTCGAGTTTCTTTCATCTCTCCGCGACAACGCGGTTGAAACTCTGCCGGTATTCGCTGAAGTGAGCGTCCAACAGTCACTGGCCGAAGGCTACTCACCGGAAGAAACTGCGAAGTTCTGTTTCACTGCGCTCGACTCCGCCCGCAAATCTCTTGGATAACACTGCACAAATATGGCAAAAATCAAAATCAACACAATTCATCACCAGTCGATGCCAATTCGAGACAGGCAGAGAGCGCTCGGTTTCTGGCGTGATCTTCTTGGCATGAAGATCATTCCCGCCCAAGAAGGCGGCGATGGTCTCATTTGGATCCAGGCTGAGGATGGCACGATGGTTCACTTGATCCAACGCCCTGAAGACGACACACCGAACATCCATACCGCATTTGAAGTAGACGATTTCGATGAAGCATTACAGGCAATGAAAGAAGCCGGATACGAGATCATCAAAGGCCCAATCGAGCGTGCGGACGGCCAAAAGGCGTTTTACGTATACGATCCAGAAGGCAACAGACTGGAGTTCGCCACAAAATCTGGACTCAAGCCTTCAAGCCGTATCGTCGATGAGAACGGCTTCACGCGTGAAGCAGATTCTTAGTTCCATGCACTGATTCTCTTCAAATTCACGGAATCATCATGCGCTGAAATATTCCTTCATGCGGTCAATAGAAGGGAAACCTAGACTCGATTAACTCGCTACACGCGAGAAATGGATCCAGAAGAGCGTGCGGGGCAATATGGTCCGATTGAGGAGAGGAGTGAAGATGATACGAGTAAAGCCATTTATCGGGCTGATCCTCGCTCTAGTTGCCCTGGGTTTCGTGACTGGTGCAAGTTGGGAGACAGCAAATGCAACCAGTTCCGCTGAACTTGTGGCTAACGGAGACTTTGAATCCGGAGACCTTTCTGGGTGGACTGTAACAACCAGTCTCCCGGCCAGTCAGTAGTTGAATTGGGTTGTCAATGACGGCACGGTAAATCCACTGTTCGGCCCTCATGGTCCAATTGGTCCAATCTCGGGTTCTTTCGATGCATTGGCACTCGGAAATTCGCCCAGTTGGGAAACATTGAGCCAGTCGGTGAGTATTCCAGCAGACATTGCCAGCGCCACGATCAGTTGGGATGACATAGTCCGCAACGCCTGTTCTGTTTTCATGGAACCGCGTCAGGCATTCAGAGTCCTGATTGAGGACGCATCCGGTGGTCTGATTGCTGAAGTATGGTCGACAAACCCTGGCGACCCTGCTTACCAGATGGGACCGAATTCCCGTGCAATCGACGTAACCGCCCTAGCGCAGTCTATTGAGGGGCAAACCGTAGTCCTCAGCATTGAAGTTGAACAACGGTGCTATAACCTCAACGTCAACGTCGACAACGTTAGTTTCCTGGTCGACACAGTTTCAACCAAGGCGGACATCCTGATCGACTCAGGAGTGCCAGGCAAAGGTCTGTCGCACGCGCCAGGTCTAGATAAGGAGTTCAACGAAAACAGTAAGGCAGCGGACACGGCAGGCAAGAAAAAAACAACTGATACCTAGATTACGATTGTGCCCCGGCATAGCTTGGGGCACTTACGCGTATGGAAAGCGAAAATTTTGAACGTCGAATCATTGATGACAGAATGAACGAGTCGTACGCTTAACCAGCGACGAACATCATTCTCGCCAACGTAGCTCAGTGGTAGAGCAGCTGTTTCGTAAACAGCAGGTCGGCAGTTCAATCCTGCCCGTTGGCTCCATCTGAATTTCAACTGAATCTAATTCACAGGGATTGGATCCAGCATGCTGAGGTATACCCAGTTGTATACCCACTGTCACATACGACCCTCGCCATGAGGGTCGTATGTATGTTCACCCTTCGTCTATAAAGAGCGAAGCGTTGCCCTCGGCTATTTTCGACTAAGGCGGGCATGCGCTGTCCCGATCGGCTTAGACGACATTCCAAAAATGCCTCTTGTGACCGATGCATTACTAAGACGCGGACATTCACCGAGTGTTGTTGAAGGAATTCTTGGTGCAAACGATCTTCGTTTGCTGAAACAATCTCTCTAACAATCAAAAGCAGAAAACATTTGTGTAGCGTTACTTCCGACAGCGCTATCGCGTGAAATACTTTGGATTGAGGGAGTTTTGATCCCAAAAATCGGATTTCCAGACACTAACTTGAAAACCCAATACACCACTGCCCTGCTCTCCATTGCCCTAGTGCTGATATTGTCCGCGGCCTTGGCGTGCCAGGTCGATTCAAACGATCAAGCCACATTTGATCCAGCCACTTCCACGCTCGCTTCGATCTCCCTGTCGTCTCCGGCTTTCGATAATGGTGCCGATATACCCGTCGAGTTCACCTGTGACGGAACTGACGTATCACCACCACTGCGATGGACTGATATTCCCGAAGGAGCAAAGTCACTCACGATAGTCATGGACGATCCGGATGCCCCAGGCGCGATATTCAGGCACTGGTCGATATATGACATTCCTGCTGCAACAAGCACCATTAAACAAGGTCAGCCATCCGAGCCACAGCTTGAGAACACGATCAAGCAAGGGACCAACGACTTAGGAACAATTGGGTACGGTGGACCTTGTCCGCCGTCCGGCGAAGAGCACGAATACACGTTCTTTATCTTTGCTCTTACTGGCCACCTCGAACTTCCTCCCGGCGCATCAGCATCAGATTTAACAATGGCGCTCCAGGGCAAAGTAATCGGAACCGGTTCGTTCAGTGGGATGTACGCTCGCCAGTAGCCGAATTGCGGGTTAGCCCCACCTTGAGCACACCTTGGGCACATCTAAAATTTAGTACATATCAATTTCACGAGTGGAGAACCCATAGAAGCGATGAACGAACCGATAATTTCACCTGCCATCGGTTCCTAATTCTCACTCATTAGCACTTATATTGTTGTCGGGCGTCGAATACCTGATCCAACATTTTGCTAACGAATACATTTATCCACCTCCCCGGCGTAAATGCCGATCAAGAAGAAGACTTCTGGTCTGAAGGGATACGAGACTGGAAGTCGGCATTCTCATCTGACCAGTTTTCGGCTGAGCAACTCGACTCACTGACCGCCTCGCAATCTGCGCTGACGTTGAACGATCCCGTCTATTTTCATGACGCATTACCCGCGGGTGAACGTTGGCGACTGCTACCAAATTTCGACGCAGACACCGCCTATCTTGACATCGAAACGACTGGTCTCGGTGGAGATGCTTACATAACGATGTGTGGGATTCTCGATTCAGCGGGTTTCACCGCCTACGTGCGCAGTAAAAATCTCGATGCTTTGGATGATGTGATCAAGCAATACAAAGTTATCGTGACGTTCAACGGCATATCATTCGACGTTCCTTGGATCAGGCGCGAGTTAGGAATTTCATTCGACCACGTTGCCCAGGTTGATTTGATGCACGTTTTTCGACGTGCCGGAATCAAAGGGGGATTGAAGGGAATAGAGCGAAACCTTGGGTTCGATCGGGGGGGCGATCTTTCTGAATTGTCAGGTCGTGATGCAGTGGTGTTGTGGAATCTTGCCCAAGAAGGTGAACCTAACGCCATGGATACCCTGATTCGGTATAACGCGGAAGACGTTGCTTCACTTCCTGGATTGGCAAAACATGCTTACGACATGCACGCCGTGGGAACTCCAATGAGCGACGAACCGTATAACCCTGTCGCTGAGTTCGACACTTCGGTTCTGCCTTACGATGCTGCTCTCGTTGAATACCTGTGTAGTTGATCGAATTTGAGTGCTAGACTGGCTCTTTGACTCTCGCGCGTGCGAGGGAACCAGCGAACGAGATCACCTCACTCACAATCGGAATATCGTGAGTTTGATCGGCGAGACAGTTGTCAGCACTTCAATTTACCGAACACCCAATACTGAGCAACACAGTCTTATTTGCAGCCTGGGGCGGCTGGCCCGATGCAGCTGAATCCGCCACTCGATCACTTCGTGAGATGGTCAGGCAGCTTTCAGCCACCAAATTCGCAACGATAGACCCGGAAGATTTCTACGATTTCGCTGACCAAAGGCCTGTTGTTTCAAACGAGTCTGACGGATCCCGCAAATTGTCTTGGCCAAAGAACGAGTTCTACTACTGGAAATCGGATGGCGATGACCGCGACGTCCTCATATTCATCGGGGTCGAGCCCAATCTCAAATGGCGGACATACTCGAACCTGGTTCAACAGGTGGCGTCTGAATCCAATGTTTCGCTTCTCGTGACGGTCGGAGCACTGCTAGATTCAGTGCCTCACACTCGTTCGCCAAGGGTGACAGGATCGTCAATAAACCCGGATCTTGGGCAGGGATTTGAACACATCAAATACCCAATTCCGAACTACGAAGGACCCTCCGGAATCACTTCAGTTTTGATCGACAAGCTCGGTGAGGAAAAAATCCCTTCCGCAAGCATTTGGGGGCATTCACCTCACTACTTACAGGTCGCCCAGAACCCAACTTTGACTCACGCCATATTGACTGAGCTACAGAAATTTGTATCTGTGCCGGTTGACTTGAGCTCTCTTGCAAAGGAATCGGAGGAGTTCGACGAAAACCTCGTGAGAGCGCTGGCTGACCAACAGGAAATCGAGGGGTACGTGAAACGCCTCGAAGAGCGTTATGACTCTGAAGAGGAGTATCGCCAGAGTCCTGAGCCTGCTGCTCTCGTACAAGAACTTGAAGACTTTTTACGTCAGCAAAGACTCCCGGGAGACGCTGACGACGGAGAAACCAACGATTGAGCAAAATTTCCGAACAGTTATCCAAACTTGGACATGTTGAAAGGTCCGGTTTCGGATTCGGAACTAAGTCCGTATCGACCAAAATTCCGGTCATTCTTGTCGGAGTTGAAGAAGCTGAACTAGGCAAAGTCGCGCAGAAATCAGTCGACTTCGCAATCTTGTCGAACCTTCCAAAGGAATTGACTGGAGACTCTAAATCAGACATCGACATACCCGTTGGGGTTTCGGTAACAGCTAAAACCGAAGTCGAAAAAATTTTTGAATCGCAGGTTGATTTCGTTGTAATCGCGGCGGATGACGCCCCGGGGTCTGCCTTGAAAGACAATGAGCTTGGGAAGGGTTACGTCGTTCAAGGTGAACTCAACGAAGACCGTGCAAAGGCCGTTGACAGTGGTCCTTTCGATTTCGTTGTTGTTGATGGCACCAACCTCTCGCTGCCATTAAGCGTTGGTGAAGCATTCAGTCTCCAGGAAACGATTCAGCCATACTCCCGCCACATAGCATTGAGAGTCGCAATCGCTCCCGGTAAGGACGATCTAGAGCTCCTTAGGGACATGGGTGTCTCCGCACTACTGTTCGCTGCAGGGATCTCTGAATCCACTCTGAGCGAACTCAGAGGAAAGATCGATCAAATCGAACCACGCAAATCGCGCAATAACGCGAGTGCGGTCATTCCGTCGATCAATGATCGTTCAGGTGCAAGACCTGGAGATGTCGAACCGGACCACGACCACGATCACGACGAAGACGACGACTGGGAATAGGGAACCACGTTTCGAAGAACACTCTTATTGAGTAAGTAAGCGGACGAATTGAGGACTTATGGTCAACTACACGGTAATCGGACTTGGACGTATTGGCACTTCGATCGGAATGGCAATACGCTCAAATGATCCCAACAACTCGACAGTAATTGGTTACGATGCAGAAAGAAAAGCGCAGGACCTCGCTCAAAAAATGGGTGCTGTCGATTCCACACAATGGAACATTGACAAAGCGGTTGAAAACGCCGACATAATCATCGCAGCAACCCCGGCTCGCGCACTCTTCGATGTATTTGATGCGATAACACCCTATCTCAAACAAGGCGCCATAATCACGGACACTTCGCCCACCAAAAGGGCTGTTCTCGAATGGGCAGATGAACTACTACCGGATGCTTCATCGTTTGTAGGCGGGAATCCGCTTACCGGTGCATCGATTGGTTCACAGCAAGAAGCTTCTGGTCACGTATTTCACAATGCAAAATGGGCTGTGGTCGCTTCGCCGAAGTCATCATCTAATGCGATACGAACTGTGACTGACATGGTTGAAATGATCGGTGCCAAGCCGGTTTTCATGGATGCGCACGAGCATGATTCTTTCTCAGCGGCGACTACCGGACTTCCCGCTGTGGTTGCAGCAGCCGTCATGAACGCTGTTAGCACGTCACCCTCGTGGGCTGAAATTAGCCGATTCGTGGGTTCAGAGTTCGACCAGGTAACGTCGCCTGCCGGATCAGATCCAGCTTCCAACCAAAGCACAGCGGCCACGAACTCCGACATGTTGGCCCACTGGATCGAGCAGCTCATTGAAAGTTTCCAACAGATCAAGGCTGGACTCGAAGATGATGATGATCTATTTTCGCCTGATGGCAGAGTAGCCGCTTCGTTTGTACGGGCATGGGAACAACGTGCACGACTAGAAGCTGGAGTTGCAGATCGCAGACCCGACGGAACCATCGGAGAGGCTATGCCTTCTTCCGGTGACCAAATGATGGGACTCTTCTTTGGAAGCCGGATTGCACGAATGCTTCGAAGCGGGCGTGAACAGAAGAAAGATCCTACTCGGTACGACCGAACCAAGCTGAAATAGACAACAGGATATAAATGCCTCTAACCATTGCACGGCCGCGTTCTTTGCGCGGAGAAATAATCGCTCCAGGTGACAAGTCAGTCTCACACCGGGCGATCATGTTCAACGCCCTGTCGAACACAGGCACTGCACACGTAACAAACTTTTCCCCCGGCGCTGATTGCACGTCAACAGTCGAAATGATGCGAGAGCTTGGTGTCAAAATCACTCGCGAAGCAGGTCCTGAAGGAGCCGGAGACAACCTGACCGTTACCGGAGTAGGTCTGAATGGGATCCAAGAACCAGCAGAGATTCTCGACGCTGGTAACAGTGGTACCACTACCCGTTTGATGTCAGGTGTCCTCGCGGGGCGAGATATGCTCGCCGTGTTAACCGGTGACAACTCGCTCAAGTCGCGTCCAATGGGACGGGTCATTAATCCACTAACCGAAATGGGCGCCGTGATTTCCGGCCGCGCCGGCAACACGCTTGCACCGCTCGTCTTTCATGGTGGCTCCTTGCGTGGGATCGAATACGAAATGCCAGTTGCTTCCGCGCAACTAAAGTCTTGTCTGCTACTGGCGGGACTTAGAGCTGATGGTCCGACTCGTCTCGTCCAACCAGCTGAGAGCAGAGATCACACAGAGCGCATGTTTGACGCGATGGGGGCAACTCTAAGCAGAGATGGACTAACCCTTGAGTTACATCCCGGAGAACTCGAAACTGTCGATGTAGATGTGCCTGGTGATATTAGTAGTGCTGCGTTCTGGATGGTTGCGGGTGTGACCCACTCGGACGCTGAATTGCTCATCAAGAACGTAGGAATTAACCCGACTCGAGCTGGAATTATTACTGCGCTACAAATGATGAATGCAGATCTGACACTGCAAGATGAACGAACCATCGCTGGAGAGCCGGTCGCTGACGTTCTTGTACGCAGCAGCGAACTGAAAGCCACTGAGATATCAGGTGACATCGTTCCACTGCTCATCGACGAAATTCCAGTACTGGCAGTAGCGGCTGCAGTTGCGGAAGGCACGACCGTGTTCAAAGATGCGGAAGAGCTCCGGGTAAAGGAGTCGGATCGAATTCAGGCGAGCATCGATTGGTTGGTTGGCGCCGACGTTGATGCAACAGGCACGCCCGACGGAATGACCATAACTGGTGCTGAGTCTTTCGGAGGAGGGTCGTTTGAATCGTTCGATGACCATCGTTTAGCAATGTCACTCGGTGTTGCCGGAATGATTTCACGCGAGCCAATAACTGTTCTTGACCCAGACGTCGCAGGCATCTCGTACCCGAACTTCTGGAAAATTATCGAAGATTTCGGGGGCCTAGTTGGCTAACCAGCCCGCCCGTGCGAAACCACTCATTGTCGTAATTTCCGGTCCAAGTGGCGTCGGCAAGGACGTCATGATCGAGAAGATGATCCAGAACGATCAGACCGGATTTCATTTCACGGTCACAGCAACCACGCGTGCACCTAGACCTGGTGAGAAAGACGGGGTTAATCACCACTTCGTCAAAGTCGACGATTTTATAAATCTCATCGCCCAGGACGATCTTTTGGAGTGGGCTCAGGTCTATGGCAATTACTACGGTGTCCCAAAGCAGCAAGTTAGGGCAGCTCTCGGTGCTGGGAAGCATGTGATCATGAGGGTCGACGTGCAGGGCGCAAAACGCCTTAGAGAGCTTGTCCCCGAGGCCTTGATGATATTCATTCAACCACCAAGTCTCGCTGTACTCGAAAAACATCTCCGTGACCGTGGTGTCGACACTGAAGAAGAGATGACCAAGCGCTTGGCTGCAGCTGGGGACGAAATGCGCCAGACAGGTCTATTTGACTACGCCGTGACGAACGAGGAAGGCGATCTCGATTCGACCGTACAAAAAGTTGTCGACATCATTTCCGAAGAGGCGGCTAAGGTCCCGGCTCGCAATATCGCGATATGAGCCTTCATCGTTCAAATGTCTCCGATCTAGGAGTACTAGCTGAAGATGAGACTTTTCGTCTGGAATGACTCAAGCTTCCGGTAAACGAAAGCTTCGGAATAGTTTCGAGTGACGGGGACGTGGTCGTGCTGATCTTAAGCGGTGAAGGATCGGTTACGACCTCGGATCGGAAATTTGATCTTACCGACACTTCTCAGTTTCACGTCCCAGCAAGCAAGAGATTTGAGCTTCACGCGGGTGCTCAGGATCTCCATTACCTGTTAGCAACCTGCCCTGCTGGTGAACTTCGCTCGAACCAAGAGCATGATCGAAAAATAACGCTGGGTGGAGTCACAATGTTGACTACATCTCGCTACGACCGATTTCCTGATTCAGGATTCGTTCGAGGCGGAATGTTTTATCTCGACGAATGCAGAACCGCCAGTTATCACTCACACTATTCAGCCGCAGAAGTGTTCGTGTTTCTCAAAGGTCAATGCAGAGCAAAAGTCGATGGCGTGAGCGAAGATATTGGTCCTAGAGAAGTCCTACATGTTCCTGCGGAAGAGAAACACGAACTAAAGAATATTGGCAACTCGTTGCTTGAAGTATGGCTAACTGTTACGCCAAATGTATCGCCCAGCTACACTTTCTACGAGGAACAGGCGGACGGTACATGGGTCCGCGTTACACCGCGAGTCGACGGGCAAGAATCCCGTCCGCCATCAGCCTAGTTATTCATCCTCGTAAAGAGTTGATGAAAAGCGTGACCTCTGAACTTCCACATACTCATCGATTGAGTATTTTGGAGTGTGGTTCTTCAGAATCTTCTTTGCTCCCAACGAATCGTTGGTGAACAGTTCAAGCAACGTCGCGGTCATGATTTTCGCTGGAATGTTCACAGCGCGTTCGTAGTCTTCGACCAGATAGTCGTCCCCATGCCCTACCCCGACGGCAGCATTCGTATAGGGGTGTATGACTGGCATTATCGTACTCAAGTCACCCATGTCTGTTGATCCGCCTTGGGTTTGGTCAGGTTTATTCACTGTCACTTCTGACCGACCAACGATTTTTCGAGCGTTCCTGACAAACACGTCTATCAATCCAGGGTCCTGTTGAAGAGCGTGGTATCCGGCAACTTCAATCAACTCAACCTTGGCGCCCATTGCCATCGCACCCGCACGGTAACAACGAATAACTCGTTCTTTGATATCTTCGAGTATTTCGACGGATTTGGCTCGTACTCGTCCTTCGTAAAGGACATCTGAAGGAACGGCGTTTACCGACGTTCCTCCTCGGGAAAGCATTCCGTGAACCCTCACAACATCACGCTCACGGAAAGTCTCTCGAATTGAATTAATTGCGTTCGTGGCTAGAGTTGCGGCCTGTAAGGCGTTGATGCCCTGATCGGGCGCTCCACCGGCATGAGCAGACTTTCCGATGTATTTCACCTGGTGTGAGACGTGTGCATTGGAGGTCCCGCCGATGGCGATTGCTGAATCGCCGTTTCCAGAAGTAGTGTGGGTCATCATCGCCATATCCACGTCATCAAAAATTCCCAGTCGGATCATTTCCTGCTTGCCCGATAGGAATTCAATCTGACCAGCTTCTTTCAGTGTCAGGCGTTTTTCGATTTCGATAAACTCTTCAGCAGGTGTTAGGACAAACGTGACCGAACCACTGAGGTGTTTGCGAACTTCATCATCCGAAAGCGCTGTGGCAACACCAAGCAACATCCCAATTTGAGCATGATGTCCGCACGCGTGCACCGCACCAGTGTCGGCATTGACGCCTGGGTGGGTTGGAACGAGTAATCCGTCCAACTCGGCAATTACTGCAATATTGGGACCGGGTTTGGAACCCTTCAAGATTGCTTTCACCCCGGTCATTGCGAGATTCGTTTCGACTGGCAACCCGAGCGAAGAGAGGCGATCTGCGACATATTTTGCTGTTCTAGTTTCGTTAAAACCAGTTTCGGCTGTCGCGTAAACTGCCTTTGCGTCATTAATGAATTGATCGCCATGTTTGTCGATGCGATTCAACGCAAGAGAACGCACTATGTCCAATAGATCACTCACAGGCTGTTTACTCAGAGAACATTGTGACGGATCGGAATCCGCGCATCCTCGATAGATATTCGCTTATCGACATCGGAGCCTTGAAAGAACCAGATATTTTCTTTGCCAAAAGCGCATTGTCTGAAAGAAGATCAATAACAGTTAGTCCCATAGCCTTCGCTGATTTGATCACCGCCAGATCGTAATTTTCAACAAGGTAATCGATCCCGTGACCTGTCCCTGATGTGGCGTTTGCGGTGGGCTGGATGGTCGCCACAATCTGACTGACATCTCCCATGTCAGTGCAACCGGTACTGTGCGGGAGTTCAATAACATTGTCATCGCCGATCAGCGATGCAGCGTTGTTTCGGTAGACCTCCGTGAGTTGCTTGTCGTACTTTGCAGGAAGATATCCAGGTGATGTTGAGATTTCGACAGTTGCGCCGGTTGCCAACGCGCCTGCTTTCAACGCGCGGTCAACCTTTTCTGAAGCGTTGAGAATTGCCGGCACGTTCGATGCCCTAACGTACGTTTCCAGTTGAACATTAGCAGGCACAGAGTTCACTGCATCCCCACCTTTGGTGATTACTGGATGCACACGAACTGTGTCGCTGTCACGGAACGTCTCTCGTTGTGCGTGAATTCCCGCCAAGCCAAGATGTGCCGCGTTGAGCGCGTTGATGCCTAAATGCGGTGAACCACCAGCGTGTGCGGCTCTCCCGATGTATGTGACCGTCTTACCGATCATCCCGTTGTTAGAGCCACCAACTCCGATTGTTCCTGCTGTTTCGCCACCGGTGTGAGTGAGCATCGCTATATCTACATCATTGAAAAAACCGAGTTTGATGAACTCTTGCTTCCCGCCGAAAAACTCAATTTGTCCTTCAGCACGAAGACTCTCTCTAAATCCGAGTTCGATGTACTCCTCTGCAGGTGTAGCGAAAAAGCTGATTCGACCAGTAAGTTCGGCTTTGATCTGAGCCTGACTTAACCCGGCTGCTACTCCCAACATCGAACCGATTTGTGCGTGGTGTCCGCAGGCGTGGGCAGCACCTGTGTTTTCATCCGCGAAGGAATGCCCGGGAACGACCAAAGAATCAAGTTCACCCATTACTGCGATGTGGGGACCGGGTTTTCCTGTATCCAAGGTTGCGGCAACACCGGTTAGTCCAATCCCCGTCTGGACTTCAAAACCGGCTGTTCTGAACCAGTTTGCAACGAGTTCACTGGTTCGTTGCTCTTTGTAACCACTTTCTGGATGAGACAGTATGTCTTGAGAGATCCGTTCGAGTTCGTCCGATCTCTCATTTACGTTATTCAAGAACGCACTTTTTGTATCGGATTTTGGAGTCATTGGGTTCCCGAGGTTTGTCAGCGGTCGAGAAGTGTAGCAGCGAACGCAGTCTGTCCTACCTGCTTGCGGAACCCGTTGAAGCTAAGTTCTCACCTATACTTTCCGTATGAACAAAATCGTACTCGCTCCTCAGGGATTTAAAGAAAGCCTTACAGGACTAGAAATAGCTGAAGCCATGGAGGTTGGCGCAAAAAGCGTCTGGCCTGACGCTGATGTGGTCAAGATTCCTGTCGCAGACGGTGGGGACGGGACTCTCCAGGCCCTGGTCGACAGTTCTGGCGGTTCAATCCGAACCGCCCAGGTCGAAGACGCTCTTGGCAGAACGATTGAGGCTGAATGGGGAGCACTTGGCAACGGCACTACCGCGGTAATTGAGGTTGCGAGGGCTGTTGGGCTTACACGGCTTTCACTCGATGAACGCGACGTACTAAACGCCTCGACATACGGCGTCGGCCAATTGTTCACTGAGGCGCTCGATGCTGGATTTACTGATTTCATAATTGGCGTAGGTGGTAGCGCTACCAACGACGGTGGTGCTGGCATGATTCAGGCAATGGGTGGAAGTCTTACCGATGAGTCTGGATCCGAAATTGCCCGAGGTGGAGCAGCGTTGAGCAATCTGCGCCACATCGATGTATCAAACCTCGATCCTCGCATGCAGACGGCGAGAGTTACTGTTGCATGTGATGTGAACAACCCTCTTTGTGGTCCTCGGGGAGCGTCGGCGATATTTGGTCCGCAAAAAGGTGCCAACTTTGAAGATGTCCAACTGTTAGATGCAGCGCTCGCCAACTACGCAGAGGTCATCGCGAACTATTTGCAAACAGACGTGGCGGAGATTCCAGGCGCAGGGGCATCCGGAGGTCTCGGCGCAGGACTTATGGGCTTCTTCGACGCAAGGCTTCGATTGGGAGCAGACATTGTTCTCGAAGCTGTCGAACTAGAACGTCATCTTGAAGACGCTGACCTGGTGGTTGTTGGTGAAGGACAGTTCGACAGATCGACGGTGTTCAACAAGTCTCCTGTCGCGGTCGCTCAAAAAGCAAAGATTCACGGCATTCCGGTTATCGGTATTGCGGGATCGCTCGGAGCAGGATTCCGCGAGGTTCACGACCACGGAATAGACGCAGTGTTCAGCCTTGTGAATCGTCCTATGTCACTGAAAGCAGCGATGGATGACACGAAACGACTCGTCGCAATAGCAACTGAAGAGGCTTGCCGGGCCATCGACCTAAAAATCGGTGAATAAGCCGACTCTAGGTCGTTACTCAAGAATCAACAGGTGAACTTCGAGCGGACCGTGAATTCCGGTCACCGTCGTCCCTTCAATATCTGCGGTCTTACTTGGGCCGGAGATTAGATTCATCGATCCCGCCAGATCATCCTTAAGGAAGTCGTGCCTTTCCATAGCGAACAACTCATCCAGCGATTCGAGGACCTGCCCTTTTTGTATCACCGCAATGTGTACAGGTGGTGCAAGGCTGACGAGTCGTGAAACCCTGTTCTTTGGATGGATCACCACGGTTCCGGTTTCAGCAATCCCATAATCGACGCCGGTAATTCCTAAATCAGCGGTAAACGCCTCTTCCTTGGAATCTTCTACAGAATTTTTGTGGAGCTCGCGATCTGTAGTTCTTATCGTTGCTCCCTCCGGCAGTGATAGAGCAGCTGAAACATTCAACTGATTCAGCGCCTGGTGGTCGGAAGTAAGCACGCTACGAACACCCTTCGAATCACAAATATCCTGAATGACTCCAATCGCATTTTCTGAATCACTAACTGAGTGAATGTTCCAACCGTTCTTAGCGGCGGATATCCTTAGCGATTCCATCAACTCATCAGAACGTGATGTTGAATCCTGCGTAATTTCTTTGGCTCGAGTATCGGCGTCTCCAGGTGACTCGAAGAACGCTGTTTCATCAATGCTTTCAGGTGCGACTGGCACAGAACGACCCAACGACGCTGACACACCAGAAATGAATTTCTGTCGGTCTGTCATTTACCACCGCCCAACTTCATCGACTTCACAAACGATTTCAATGAACGCGTGCTAACTGCGGGGAAATCTCGACTTGAAGTCCATCCACCTACAGGCGGTGGAGCTTTCGAGATCCATCCATTTGAGGTGAAGGGGCGAAGAGTCCAGCCAGCGATTCTTGAACCTAGGTCGAACCGTTTGCGCCCCATCATGCCAATACGCCAGGACTTCCAAACCAGACGTTCTGCCATCGAGGATGATTTTTCTTTCGGATCCTTCTCACCTTCAGCCGTTCGCCATCGAAGCTCAAGCAACATTCGTGGGATGTCAATCTTTACCGGACAGGCATCGTGGCATGCGCCACAGAGCGACGATGCGTTCGGAAGGTTCTTTCCATCTTTTAGCCCTGTCAAAACGGGGGAAACGAGCGCACCTATGGGACCCGGGTAGACCCAGCCATAGGCATGCCCGCCAACCTTCCGGTACACAGGACAAGCGTTAAGACAAGCGCCACACCTAATACAGTTCAGTGCTTCGCGCATGTAAATATCCGACAGCAGCTTGTCGCGACCGTTGTTCAACACGACAAGATGGAATTCCTCTGGACCTTCTTCTTCGTCCTGCTTGCGAGGTCCGTTAACCATCGTCACGTAAGTCGAAATTCGTTGACCGGTAGCAGAGCGGATGAGAATCCTGAGCATCGTGCTGAGGTCCTGAATCGACGGAACGATTTTTTCCATCCCCATTACCGCCACATGTACTCGCGGGACGGAAGTCGACATACGCCCATTCCCCTCGTTGGTAACGAGGGCTATCGAACCTGATTCGGCTACTGCAAAGTTCGCCCCGGTCACAGACATATCGGCACGCCTGAAAACATCCCTCAGTTGCTCTCTCGCCATCATCGTTAGCTCAGTGGCATCAGGAGGCTCGGATCCAGGCTGGTAGGACCTGTCCAGTAGCTTTGCAACTTCGGTACGGGACTTGTGCACTGCAGGTGCAATCAGATGATAAGGCGTTTCTTCAGCCAGTTGGATGATGTATTCACCAAGATCAGTTTCAACCGTCTCGAATCCAGCATCATTCATTGCCTCAGCAAGTCCCATCTCTTCAGAGACCATGGACTTGGACTTGATTACGGTTTTGACTTCACAATTTTTCGCCAGGCCGATGATGAGTTTCCGCGCTTCGGCGGCATCGCTTGCGAAGTGGATCTTGCCACCTGCTTTTTCAACATTTGTTGCCAGCAGGTCGAGGTAGTAGTCGAGATTGGCGATCGTGTGATCTTTGATCGCCTTCCCTTTTGATCGAAGTGCTTCCCAGTTATCGGTCTCGGAAGCAGCCGCCAATCGACCTTTGAAGAAGCCCGTATAAACGTGCTCAAGAGACTGCTGGATCTGTTCGTCCGAGATTGTCTGAGAGGCTTTGTCGCGGAAGTTGATCGTGACAGGTTTCATCGTTACTTACCTGCCCCTGCATTTTTCGCCGATTCGGCAAGGAACTCCGCAATATGCACAACGCGGACAGACGACCCGCGACGCCTCATCCCGCCTTGCATTTGAAAGACGCAACCTGTGTCAGCAGCAACAACTGTGTCTGCGCCGGACTGCTCGATGTAGTCGAGCTTTTCGTCGAGTATTGCGGTGGAAATGTCAGCCATTTTTACTGAGAACGAACCGCCAAATCCACAGCAAACATCTGCGCGCTCCAGCGGAACAACTTCCAGACCATCAATGTTTTCGAGCATTTGAATCGGCTCTTCGTCGATTTCGATTTCTCGTAGCAAATGGCAGCACTTGTGATAGGTGGCAGTATTGCTACGAGAAAATTGTCCTTTGAGTGCATTAGTCCCGAAGAACTTCGCAACAAACTCGTTGAATTCAAAGAGTCGTTCAGAGACGGCCTTTGCCCTAGTTTTTAGATCAGGTTCGTCACGGAATAACTGCGAGTAGTAGTTCCTCACCATCGCCGCGCACGAACCAGATGGGACAACAATCGGCCCAGCGGTTTTCTCGAACAAGTCGATAAACCGGGCAGCAACCGGACGTGCTTCAGAGCGAAAACCTGAATTAAAAGCTGGTTGCCCGCAACAGGTTTGATCGTCGACATATTCGATGCCAACTCCTAAAAGATCGAGAACCTCGATAACAGAGCGACCGACCTCCGGCGCAACTTGCTCGACCATGCAGGTCGAAAACAGCGTCACTTTGTCTGGTTTTGTTGGAGTGTCTTCGAGATTACTCATCCAACAAAAAATATCAGATTTACGGACCTGATTAACGCACGACCAGTGGTTTATTCGCCTCTTGTCGTGTGGTATTTTTCGATCTGCGAAAAATCAGATTCGGAAGAGAAGTCAAAATTGCCTTCAAGTAAATACGACGTGGTTGTAATCGGAGCCGGAATCATCGGTTTGTCGACGGCAATGAAACTTCTTGAGCGCAGGCCCGGGTTAAATCTCGCCGTCTTGGAGAAAAACACTACTCAAGGCACACAGCAAAGTGGTCACAACTCTGGAGTGATTCACTCGGGTATCTACTACAAACCCCGATCTTTCAAAGCCGAATTTTGCGTAGCCGGCAGGGCATCAATGACTCAGTTCTGTGAAGAGAACGAGATCCCGGTTTGGACCTGCGGGAAGTTGATAGTGGCAACTGATGAAGCTGGTGAGCAGCGGTTGGCAACCCTCGAAGAACGAGGGACGGCAAACAAGGTTGAAGGTTTGCGCATGGTCAACAAAGAGGAAATCGCAGAGATTGAGCCTCATGTTTCGGCCAGGGCTGCTCTCTACGCACCGGGTACAGGGATCGTTGACTACCGAAATGTCACCAGAGTCTACGCAGATAAAGTCCGAGCAGCTGGCGGAGAAATCTTTTTCAACTCCGAATTGAAGAGCTCGAAAACTCTCAACGGCACAACGATTCTCAATACCAGCTCTGGTGACTACGAATCCAAGTACGTAATCAACTGTGCCGGTCTTCATTCAGACGTCGTTGCCGAAACCATGGGTGTGAACTCTGGTTTACGAATCATTCCGTTCCGCGGCGAGTACTACAAGCTGCGAAAAGAGAGCGAATACCTCGTCAAAGGATTGATATACCCGGTCCCGGATCCTGCATTTCCATTCCTTGGTGTCCACCTGACGCAAACAATGAAGGGTTGGGTTGAAGCAGGACCAAATGCCGTGATGGCAATGAAACGAGAAGGTTACCGAAAGCGTGATTTCTCGCTAACCGATCTTGCACGCACCGTCACGTTCCCCGGTTTCTGGAAGATGTCAGCTAGAGAGTGGAAGATGGGGCTCTGGGAAATGAATCGCTCATTACGCAAAGGTGTCTTCCTGAAGAGCTTGCAGCGACTCGTGCCTGAATTGACGAGCAAAGACCTGTCCGGAACAGGCTCAGGTGTTCGTGCTCAGGCGGTAGATCGTGGTGGCAACCTACTCGATGACTTCCGAATTGAGGAAGTAAACGGAGCGATTCACGTCCTCAACGCCCCGTCACCCGGTGCAACCTCTTCCCTGGTTATTGGCGACTACATTGCCGATCTCGCAGAGAAAGACTTCTCTCTCGAAAACAGAACCTCGGTTACGGTTTAACCGGTCAAAGTAAAATCAGGCTACGGATTTACCTCATTCGATTCGTGCCGTGCCACATGTCTGTATTGGAGCCGAGGTGGTTCTTCACTGGCTCAGTGATTGCAGTTAGTTCGGCCTCGACATCTGCTGAGAGTTCGTATTCAAATGCCGGGATGTTGAGGTCAAGTTCCTCAGGTGATCGTGCACCAACCAGGAGTGAAGTTATCCCTTGCTGAGCCCTAACCCACGCCAGGGATACTTTCGCTGGATGTTCACCTAGTCTGTCGGCGACGGCTTTAACACCTTCGATAGCCTCGAATACTTCAGTCTCACACCCGTCTTCCTCGTGGATAGCAAGAGGTCGGCTCCCGCTAAATAGACGAGAACGAGAGAGGCCATCAGGTACTTCGTCGGCCGACGCGTATCGGCCGGTAAGAAGTCCTTGTGCGAGAGGGCTGTAGCAAATCAGTCCAATGTTGTTCTCACGGCACTTTGGAAGGATTTCAACTTCGATTGGGCGCCAGAGCAGGTTGTATGGCAATTGGTCGGTGACAATTTCACCCGAAGCCAAAATGTCGGTTAAGTCGACTACACCGAAGTTGCAAACACCGATTGACCGAATCTTGCCACTGTCCTTCAGTTTGAGTAGTTCAGTCATTGTGTCGGCGACGGCTACATCGTGGTTCGGCCAGTGGATTTGATAGAGATCAATGTAGTCAGTTTGTAATCGTTCGAGACTGGCGTTACATGTAGCTTCGACCTCGGACGGTACAAGATGCGGCGGGCTAATCTTCGTTGCAATTACTGCTTCGTCGCGTCGCCCCACGAGTGCTCTACCCAGAACTTCCTCGGAGTGAGAGTCGTCGTTGTAGCCCTCAGCCGTATCGAAAAAGGTGATTCCTTTGTCCAATGCAGCATGAACCGTCGCTACGGACATATCATCATCTTGCGGTCCCCAGACAGAACCACCGGCAAATGGCCAACACCCGAGAGCAAACTCTGAAACTTTGATATCGGTACTTCCGAGATTCTTGTACTGCACTGATGTTTCCTTTGCGGAGGATTTCGTGGTTCTGGACGCTGTTTGAGCACATTACACCTTCGCCATCTGTTCAGCGAGAAAATCAGGCGAGCATTTCAGTTATGATTTGACTACCGCGCACGAGGATGGAGTTAACGATGATCAAAGCAAGCGTTGTCAAAGCTGAGGATCGAGCAACCGGTGTAAGAAACGCACTCGAGTTGATCCATGATCAGATTGTCATTCCCGACAAGCCCGTGATGGTCAAACCGAACTTCGTGACCACTTCGAATCAGCTGGCAGCAACTCATGTCGATTCAACTCGTGCCACTCTTACGTATCTCACCGAACTTGGGGTCAGTGAGTTCATCATTGCAGTTGGCCCCGCAATTGGAACGCCTGAATCAGGTTTCGATAATTACGGATATCGCGATCTACAAAAGGAATTCTCGCTCGAATTTCTTGATCTAAATACCGACGACCGAATTCCTGTGTCCGCATTTGATGACCATCTGAATCCCCAGACTCTGTATATGTCGAAGCGGCTATCAGAATCGTACGTCGTGTCAGTTTGTCCGATGAAGACTCACAACAACGTCGTTGTAACCCTCGGCCTTAAGAACATTCTGGTCGGAACGCTTTCTGGTCGCGAACAGAAAGTGAAAATCCACAAGGGTAGTAAGGCGATCAACCTGACGCTCGCCAAAATTGCTCAGCATGTTGAACCAGACCTGACCGTTATCGATGGGGTGGTTGGTATGCAGGGAAACGGGCCTATCGATGGCTTTGAAATGCCATCGAAAGTTGTTGTAGCGAGTCATCACGGTATCGCCGCCGATGTCGTAGGGCTTCAGGTCATGGGATACAAGCTCGAACAGGTCGGATATCTTCGGTACGCGATGGAGCTTCGTAAACTGAATCTGGATGACATAGAAGTTGTTGGCAGTTCAATCGCCGACGTACAGGTTGAATACGAAGATCATTCACAGATCTACGAACAACTTACCTGGCCAATCGAAGGTGATTGGCGACCCATTTTCGATAGGTAATCGATCCTCGTTTTCCACACGTACCAACACAAATCTCATAGATCACAAACACGCTCAATGCCGCTGTGGTTCTCTAAGAGGGGGAATTCAGACCAGCTGCACCAAGAGCGTTTGCCTGGGAAGTCCATGGCCGCTTTCTACGGCGTATCAGTGCGAGAGTCGCAGTGACTAGAGTCCAATCCACGTGTCACTGCTCTGCAGGGCAGCTAAGACTAGCTTCGATGTCGTGCTAAGTGCACGTTGCTCCAGAGTGCATCGAAACCTGAGCATCTTCAAATCTGCCTATTGAGCCGCGAATATGCTGGTCATCTGGTTCGATTGAAAGCCATCGCCGACCTGCACGAGCTGCGACAGCTCCAGTCATGTTGCTTCCGGCAAAAGGATCGAGTACCACTTCGACTAAACGATCTTCGACACTTCTATGCGTTCGGATTGATTGCAACCAATGCACATCCAAAAATTGTTCAGGAACGACTGGGACACAGATCAGCAGCTTTTACCATGCCAAGTGTACGGTCATGGCTCGGAAGAGCTAAAACGAGAGGCGACGGAGAGTTTTGCCGGCCTGTTGAACGGCTAAGTATCGACCGTTGGGTAGCAAGCTGGTAGTAAATACAAAATCACGATGAATTGACTTAGCATCAATTTACTGTCGAACCGTGTATGTAGAAATGGCGGGAGTGCAAGGGAGTCGAACCCTCCGCGCATACCGAAGGGCACACGCCAGCGGAGTTGAAGTCCGTGAGGCCCACCGGGACCCATCCACTCCCCCGTTCATCCGCCTTCGAAGAATACAGCTAGATGTATTTAATGGCGGCCACAAAAAAGCCCCGAAACATAAGATTCGGGGCTTTCTATGTCAGATAACTAACCTGCGTTTAGACGCTCATAGCGTCTTCAAGGCGAGCCTGGAGAACGCTCTTAGGAACAGCGCCAACAACCTGGCCGACAGGAGCGCCACCCTTGAATATCAGGAGAGTTGGGATGCTCCGGACGCCATATTTGCCTGATGTCTGTGGGTTGAAGTCAACGTTTAGCTTGACGAACTTCGCCTTGCCATCGTACTCATTCGCGAGTTCTTCAACTACCGGAGCAATCATTTTGCAGGGACCGCACCATTCGGCCCAGAAATCGACAAGCACTGGAAGATCAGAGTCGATGACCTCGGCGCCAAACTCAGCGTCGTTTACATCCTGCGGTTTTGCCATTCGTAATTCGCCTCTTTAGGAATTATTCGTATTCAATTTGGTCGAAATCGACCAACAACTGCGGGTCGTTTGTAATCCCACGTAACAGTTAGATACACAAATGCCTCAAAAGGATGCAACTGCGCTTTTAGTCGGCTGCGACTGTTGCGCCTTTTTCAACAGGTGCAAGCTCTAGTGTAACTCGCGAGTACGCCAAACCGGGCATTTGTGTTGTCCAGTCCGGGTATTCAACTTCATGCATCTTAGTTGCAAGTTCACCGAAAAGTGTTGTTGCACCAATCAGACCTTTTTGTGGTGAATCTAGTGATACAACACCTTGGACAAGCACGTGTCCACTGTCCGATTTCACAAGGACATGATCACCTGATTTCACTCCAGATGTACCTGCATCAGCGGGGTGAACTTGAATAATTATCTCTCTATCAATGTAGTTCATATCACCAGGCTTCCGAATATCAAGATCTCGATGTGGCTGGCTCAAAACTCGACCTGGAGCGAAAACAAGCTCGTCGGCAGAAATACCCTGTGCAAGTTCTTCAAATACCAGCGGTTGAAGAGAGACTTGCTTCGATTCGTCGGAGAACAACGTCTCGTTATCGGAGCCTTGTCCAAACTTAATGTCACCACTCTTCAGTGATTCATGCGACATGCCAGACATTGAGCCTACAGAGTTTGCAATTTCAGCAAACAATTCTGAAGAAGAACCCGCCGTACCACTGGTATTGCCAAGCGACTCGGCGACTGACTGAGCTGTCTCCCAGCCGGTCTTTTCTTCATTTCGCGGTTCTCCAGTCTTGCGTACAAGTTGGACTCTTCGTTCGAGGTTAGTCATCGTCGAATTTTGTTCAGCGTAGGTGACTGCCGGGAGTACGACATCAGCGTGAGCGGTTATCTCGCTGTCGAAGACAGCGGACACGGCGACAAAATCAACGTTGCCAAGTGCCAGTGGCAATCGTTCGAGCCCGGGTGTTCCAGAAGAAATACCATCGGCAAACACAAGCGCAGCTTTCACGCCACCAGTAGTCATTGAGTCGATGATTTGGTCTCGAGATCGATTTTCACCCGCAGGACCTAGCCCCAGTACATGCGCCCCAAGGGTGTTTGCACCGTTGTAAAGCGGGAATACACCTGCCCCATTTTCGCCAAGGTTGCCCGTGATAGCTGCGAGGTCAACGACTGCATCAGCCAGCACATTAACCGTTGATTCAGAAAGACCGTCGTCTCCGACTAGTACGGCTCCCTTTTGACCTTCGGCGAATACTCGAGCTGCACGTCGAATTTGCCCTTCATCAATACCAGTCGCTTTTGAAACCTTCGACAGATCGAAGTTCCAGAGTGCCTGTTTAATCTCTTCAGCGTTAGAGATGCGACTGCCAACGAAATCTTTATCTTCAAGAGCCTCGTCGATGATCGCACGAGTAATGCCGGCGACGACTAGAGCTTCAGATCCGGGCATAGGTCGCAGCCATTCATTCGCATATCGAGTCAGCTCAGTTTCTCGAGCGTCGATTACAACGAGCTTTGCGCCCTCGCGTACAGCTTTCTTCGCCGGTACAGCGAGAACGTTCTGTTCTTCAGTTGGGTTACCGGCAACAACTAGCAGACTATTTGCCGTTTCAAGGTCCCATATAGAGTTTGTAGAACCGGCTGAACCAAGTCGCTCTTGCAGTCGAGATATGAGCGTGTAGCTGTCATTCAACGACGAGTCGATGTTTGACGTACCTAAAACATCTTTGGCGAGTTTGAGTGCTGCGAACTGATCCTCGTTAGATCCACGAGGTGAAGTAAGAACTGCGACATCGTCACCGGTTTTGCCTGCGAACGCGTAAGAGATCTTCTGAAGAGCTTCTTCCCAGGTTGCCTTGCGAAGAATTCCGTCTTCCCGCACGTATGGGCGCTTCAGTCGAGAACTGTGGTTCGAATATTCGTAACCAAATTTACCCATCATGCATGCCTGGCCATTGTTCGAAGCACCAGCCAAGTCGGCCTTGAATCTGACAACTTTCCCGAACTTATTGACCTCAGCGATCATCTGGCAGCCGACCGGGCAATTTGTGCAAGTGGTTTTGACCTCAGAAACAGCCTTCTCCCACTTGTAGTTGCGCTCGGTAAGTGAGCCTGTCGGACAAACATCAACACAAGCGCCGCAGAATTCGCAGCCACTTTCAAGCAGTGAGGTACCGTGAGATGTACCGACCAACGCAACTCCCGATCGGGAAGTTAGCGTGAGGGCGGTATCGAACCGAACCTCGTCGCAAACTCGAACACAGCGGGAACACACGATACAGAGGTTGTAATCGCGGTCGTAGAACGGGTCATCGGCGTGTATCGGTAGATCACGCCGGTGGTAGTTGAGCGGAGTGCGCAGATCGAGTTCGACCATGCGCACGGTGTCTTTGAGTTCACATCGCTCGTTTTTCGGGCAAATCGTGCAACGGTCCGTAACCGTCACGTGACGCTGACAAATGTCTTGAGGTCCGCATAGTTCGATTCGGTGACAGGTCAAACACCCGTGTGGGTGCTCACTCATTAGTAGTTCTATGACGTTTCGCCGCAGACCTTCGACGGCTTCACCCGTCGTGGTGACTTCCGCGTCTGGCATTGGAGGTGTGGTGCATGAAGCAACAGTCATTTTTCGACCGTTTGCTTCGACCTCGACCATGCATGCCCGGCAGGAGCCCTGGGGCTTCATCTTCGGGTAGTAGCAGAGGTACGGGATGTAAATATCCTCGTCCATCGCTGCCTGCAGAATCGTTTGGCCCGGTTTCGCGACTACTTCGCGGCCATCGATTTTGAAGGGTGTGCCATCTGCCATGCAGAATTTCTCCAGAGTTGCCTAAAACTAAGGTCGAGTTCGGGTTGGCAGGATCATCGTGCCATCACCAAATACTCCACCAGGTTCAATTTCGCCTGAGACGCATGATTGAATTTCTTCGCCGAAATATTTCAGAGCTGATGCAATTGGGTTGAACCCAAGCTGACCGTGTCCACAGAGTGATCCGGCCTTCATACTCGTTCCTATGCGCTCAAGAAGCGCAAGATCGGCTGACTTTGCTTTGTTCTGGCACATGCGATCCAGAATTTCCAGCATGTGGGTATTCCCAAGTCGGCAAGGGAAACATTTTCCGCACGACTCAAACTGGTTGAATGCGACGAGGGCTCGTAACAGATCGACAACGTTGGTCGTTTCATTACCAACAATGATTCCACCAGATCCAATTGACGCTCCAGCGGCAGACATTGCATCGAAGTCGATCATCGTGTCGAAAGCTTCTTCGCCCAGGAGACCGTTTAGCGGACCGCCAGCTTGAAGTACTTTGATGCGTTCACCTTCGGACACGCCACCACCAACTTTTTCCAGGACATCTCGAATTGTCATGCCCATTGGTATTTCGTACATACCCGGGTAAGTGATGTGGCCGGACAGACAAACAATCGCTGTGCCGGACGTCGTTTCCGTACCAATTCCCTTGAACCAGTCGGCCCCGTTCCTGACGATCTCAGGTACGTAAGAAATCGTCTTTACGTTGTTGATATTTGTCGGTTTCTGCCAAAGTCCCGCAGCGGCTGGGAAAGGTGGTTTGAAACGTGGAGTCGATCGCTTTCCTTCTATAGCCTCCATGAGAGCTGTCTCTTCACCGGCAACATATGAATCGCCAGTTAGAGCGACTTCCATGTCGAATGAGAATTCGGTGCCAAGGATGTTTTTGCCAAGTAATCCAGCTTCGTAAGCGTCTGCGATTGCTTTTCGGGCGGATTCAATCGGGAGCTCATGGCCAGTGCGGATAAATATGTAGCCATGAGTCGACTTTGTGGCGTAACCGTTGATGATCAGGCCTTCAACGAGAGTGTGGGGGTCGTTTTCGACAATCCCCTTGTCGTTGAAGGCACCGGGGTCACCCTCTTCGCAGTTACAAAGGACATATTTCACCGGCGCAGTTGATGGTGCCAGGAAGCTCCACTTTACACCGGCAGGGAAAGCTGCTCCACCCCGACCTCGAAGTCCCGAGGCTTTGACTTCATCAACAATCTGCTCGGGAGTCATCTCTGTGAGTGCCCGATTCAGAGCCGAGTATCCACCATTCGCAACATACTGGAGAAGATCGTGTGGGTCGGTATCTCCGAAGTTTCTAGTAGCAATCTTTTGCTGATGAGAGATTTGTGGAAGCGACTCAAGCTCTGGAAGATTCCCGACTCCTGATCCGTCACCACCGGAGTACGCAAATGCTCGATCAAGAAGTGGGTTTCCGTCACGAACATGCTGTTCTACGATTTGTTTCGCTTCTTCTACTTCAACGTTTCCGTAGAAGATACGAGTGCCGTCTGGCATTAGTACATCTACCTGAGGCTCCATGTACATGAGCCCCATAGCGCTCACCATCGAGACGTTTGCGTTTATTCCGGCGTCGGAAACTGCGCTATTCAGAGCATCGAGAACATTTTCAGCCCCGGCTGCCTGTCCCGAAGTACCTCCACCGACTCTGATCCACGGAACGTCGCTTGAAGTCAGCTCCTCCCAGCGTTTGCTGGCTATTGCTTGAAGCTCTTCGAACTGGGTAGGCATGCTTTAGGGAATCTCTCTGTGAACTCTAATTAGGAAATACCGCGTAGATCACGTGCGACATCTGCAGCAGATTCGGGAGTCTGGCGACCGATCAGGTGATGGTCGATTGCAATGCAAGGTCCTTGGGCGCAAGCACCGAGGCAAGTGTTGTACTTGAGAGTTACCTTGCCATCTGCAGTGGTGCCCTCTTCTTTTAGTTCCAAGGCAGCGTGTACAGAATCGAGTACCTGCTGGGCACCGACCAGGTGGCAGGATGGCCCCCAACACACGTCAAGGGTCTTCTCACCTGGTGGAGTAAATCGGAAGTTGGTGTAGAAAGACGCCACGCTCCAAACTTCGTTGATAGTCGAGCCGCAAAAAGTGGCGGTTTCGTTGATCGCTTCGTCTGGGAGATAGTGGATCGCGTCTTGCACTGCAATCAGTGAAGAAAGAACAGTGATCGTCGGCTGCTTTTGAGCGTTCAATGCCTGACGAATCTGCTCACGCAATTGTGTGGGCTGCTCGGTGTCAGCAGTTGTCAACGGAACCTCTTGAATATGCCACTAAAACGACTTCGAGAATTGGTTCACAATCGTAGCAGAGCCCAATAGCACCATCAACGCAAAAGTAATGTGATTCAGCGGGTTAGAAGAGTCGATACTTTTTGTAGGCTTACTTGGGATCCATTCCCTGGAGAATCATGCGCCGCAGTTCACTCTCTGTCGACATGACTTCTCCGGTCCGGTCCAACAAGTTCCCAATCATGTCTCTCGGGATGATTACAACACCATCAATGTCTGCGATTACGTAGTCGCCGGTATTGATCGTCACGCCACTGATTTCGATGTGTTCCGCGGTTGACCCAACCGTCCAACGACCAACTACATCCTTCGGGCTGAAGTAACGGAAGAATAATGGCCATTCGAGATTACGAATAAACGTCGAATCCCGAGTACCGCCATCAACTATATAGCCGCGGATTCCCCGGTATTTGAGCGTCTCTGCCGATAACTCTCCCATGTGGGCAATCGTGGAATCATTCGGTTGGCAGACGATTACCGAGTTATCTGGAGCTTTGCTAAGTAGACCGGTCTACTGCAGTAGAGAATCGTCGTCGCTGATCGATTCGTCTATGCGACCACTGCAGGTTCAGACTTCTCCGGCCAACACTAGAGAGTCATCCAAAGGTCGTATCTCAGGATGCAGAACGCAGTCGCGATGACCGAACTCTCGCATGACGTCGAATACAGCGCCTGATTAGCACCGTTGTAGTCGCTCAGTGAATTCATTCGTCAACGTAATTAACCTTCCTGAGCTCACAATACCCCTAGAATACTGCCCTGCCCTATCAATTTTTCTGCGGAGCCCAAACGTGAAGATCAAATCAATCGAGACGATACAGATAGAAGAATTCCCGATGATTATCTGGGTGCAAGTGAAAACCGACTCTGGTCTCGTTGGCCTTGGTGAAACATTTTTCGGTCCTCGTGCTGTAGCCGGCTGTGTTCACGAGATGTTCGCACCGATGTTGATTGGAAAAGATCCACTGGCAATCGAACGTCACTGGCGTGACATGTTCGATATGGCGAACGCTTATGGCTATGCAGGCGCCGAATCCAGAGCAATTTCAGCTATCGATATCGCTTTGTGGGATATAGCTGGGCAAGTGACAGATCAGCCAATTTATAACTTGTTGGGTGGCGCTTGCCGGGATCGTGTCAGGACTTACAACACGACCGGACAATATGGCGAAAACAAGGACATGGAGCTCGCTATTGTTAATGCGGGAACTCTCGCCCAAAGCCTCGTCGATGACGGCATTACGGCAATGAAATGGGCATTCACTGACCACTTTGCTGATATCAATCGCGGCACTCATGTTTCCAATGAAGACCTGAAACTGATGATCAAACCGATCGAAGAAATCCGGAATGCGGTTGGTGATCAAATTGAAGTTGCGAATGACGGCCACGGCAGATGGAATCTGAATTCTGCGATCAGGATCGGCAAAGCGATGGATCACCTCGACATGATGTGGCAGGAAGAGTTGATTCAGCCGACAAATGTAGAGAGTCACTTGAGGCTGGCTGACGAGGTTGAAGCTCCGATTTGCGTTTCGGAGCGATTAATAAGCAAATACCAGTTCCGTGATTACCTGAAAGCTGGCGCTGCTGAAGTAGTAATGCCTGACCTAATTTGGACCGGCGGAATCACCGAAACCAAGAAAATCTGCACCATGGCGGAGGCTGAACAAAGACCAGTCGCACCTCACGACATGACAGGCCCAGTCAACGTATTCGCCTGTGCACACATTTCCATGAGTGCACCTAACGTTTTTCTGATGGAAACGTGTCGTGCGTTCTACGGAAACGGGGGATGGTACGACAAGGTTCTTGAAACCAATATCAAAGTCGAAGACGGATACCTTCTTGCACCTGAAGGACCAGGGCTTGGAACACGATTACGTCAAGATCTTTTCGACCGACCGGACATCACTGTTGAAGTAACCGATGAACCAGGAACGCATTTCCACTGGGGTGGTCACGAATCTCCAGTTTTTGAAGTAGTTGGAAACCCGGGCGAACGGGCTGTGAAGTATCGCGAGGGATGGGTTGGCGACGATCCTGACATGGTTCAGGGTGCTTTGAAGAAATAACACCCGAACCACCGTTTACTCGCCTGGTGCACCAGCTTTTTCAGCGGCTGCCATGTCTAATGAGCGGTCGCGTGGCTGAGTTGGCGACATCACGATTTCCTCGATTACAGTCCTGCCTGGTAGAGTTGCGCAAAGCAAGATTGCTTCTGCAACGTCCTCAGGCATCATCATCGTCGCCCTGGCATCTGCGTCAGGATTGTGGGGGCGATTGTCGAGAATCGGGGTGTCGACCTCGGCTGGCAAGATTGTCGATGCACGAATACCTTTGGCGTTCAGCTCTGAGTTGATCCCACGCATGAGGTTGTAAGAAGCGGCTTTTGCCGAGCTGTATGCTGCACCACCTAGCAAGCCTGGATGCAATGCTGCGTAAGAAGAGGTTGTAATGACCGTTCCTCCGCCGTTTTCGATCATTGAATCGACAACTGATTGAGTTAGGCGGTATACGCCTTCAACATTTACCCGAAACACGCTCTCCCACTCTTCTACTCCTACGTAACGGATTGAGCGGACTTTTGAACTGTGACCAGCGTTGTTGACCAGGATGTCCACTCGTCCAAACTCGTTGATTGCCCACTTACCGAGATCGGCAGCGGCATCTCCGTTTTCCAGATCGACTGATTTTGCTACAGCGGTTCCACCATTTGCTTCTATGAGAGCGACTACTTCATTAAGAGGTTCGATTCGACGTCCTGCCAAGACCAAACTCGCACCTTGTTCAGCAAACATCAGGGCCGCGGATCTTCCAATCCCAGTACCGGCACCAGTGATGATCGCTATTTTTCCGTCCAGTAAGCCCATTGTTAGTCCTCAATTGAGTAGCAAATTCTGTGAATTATTAGTTCCAGGATTTCCATGAGTCGTTTTGGTCGGTGGCAATCATATCCGCCATTTCTCGTCCCATACGAACACTGTAGTTAGTGCCCCGGTCCTCAGGATAAATCTGTGTGGTGTTTGCAAGATAAAGACGCTTGATCGGGGTGCGGAAATCTGGGATGTGGTCAGAGTAGTGCGTTCCGATTATCGGTTGGGCTGCGCTGAGTGCGTTGTAATGGACATTCTTTATCCAGGAACGATGAAAAGCCGGATTGAACTTCGTCAAATGCGGCATGTAATACTCAAGCAACTCGTCCTGAGACATTTGGTACACGGGATCGGTCCTGTCGAGATAGTTTGTTAAGTAAAGAATGTTGTTTCCGCCGTACCACTCTTTCGGAAGCATGTTTGTGTGCTCGATCAGACCAAGAAAAGGAACGTCCGGGTCTGCGATGTTCATCCAGTAATAACTGGTCAACGGGTGGCTCATTTCGAGGATCACGACCACAGCGCCAAGATAGTGAACGTCGTCTAGGCGTTTGCGGTAATCATCCGGCAGTTCAACAAGGTCAGGGAATACGAACGAGGGTGTGGTCGAGAGAACGCAATCAAAGCTCTCAAATACCTTCTCACCTGTTCGAGTTTTCGATGTCAGACCTGTCACCTGTCCATCGGAGGTTTCGATTTTGACCACAGGTTGGGATAGGAGGACTTGCCCTCCTGCGGAAATGATCTTGTTGTGCAACGTTTCGAAAATTGTGTCGAAACTGCCGTCGGGGTACCCCAGCATCTCGCGACGACGAACTCCTCGGCGAGACGCAAATCTTGTCTGAATTTTCGACCAGAACCACGGCATTCCAATTTCTTCGTAATGATCGCCGAACTTGCCCTTCAGAAGTGGTGCCCATACTTTTTCATAAGCCGCCCCACCGAGTCGCTCGCGAAGCCAGAAATCCGCTGTTTGAGATTCGAGTGTCCGCCAATCTTTGATTCGCTTTACCTTCAGGGCGAACAGGCCGAGCTTGATCCGGTCTTTCAGCGGTAACGCTCCAAAACGTAGAAGATCTACCGGTGTGGTTGTCTTGTATGTGGTTCCTTTAGTGTGTGTTCCGACATTCGACGGATACCACTGCATCTTGTTGCCAACTCCGAGATCTTCCATCAGATCAAGAATCGCGGTGTCATTGGTGAACAAGTGGTGATAGCCGCGTTCCAGGGGGAAACCACCGACAGGAATTGTTGACGCCTGACCAGCAATAAACGGGGCAGCTTCGTAGACGATCACCTGGTGACCCGAATTGAGTAGGTCGTAAGCAGCAGTGAGCCCGGCCGCTCCCGCACCAATTATTCCGATCTTCAAACAGCCGCTCCTTCGTCGCCAAGTGCCGCCTGACCAGAGTCTACGTCTTTCATCAAACCAGTAAGCGATCTGCCGTCGAGAACGAGAAGTATCGCACCTACGACAGTAGGTGGTACCCAAAGAGCTACGTGTACGGTGAGTGCGTAGGCAGCTGCAAGTTCCTGACCAACACCCAATGCAACCAGAGCTGCTGCACCGAAGAAATCAAATGGTCCCCAACTTCCTGCCGTGGATGGGAGTACACCTGCGAGATTTGCAGAAGCAGTGAACACGAGTATTGCCGCTACGAACTCGGTCTGGGTATCAAATATTGGTCGCAAATCAAATCCGAGCGCGATGAGGTAGTACATCGCAGCTTCTGATGCCCAAACTGGAAGCGACCAAAGGAACGCACGAGAAAGCCCTGGCAGCGAATCGATGACAGTTAATCCCTCAAGCAACTTGCCAGCAATTTCGAGTAACTTACTTCTAAGTTCCCCCGGTACAAAAAATAAGGTTTTAGCAACCCATCCCAGTACTCGAGTTGCTGATGTCGTCGAGATGATTACGACCACTCCGGCGACGATCAAAAACGGCAATAGAGCGATCGTGGCCAGCCCGGGAGCTCCACCAGGGACGTCAGATGAGATGCCTCCAACAGCTCTCTCAACCCCTACAGTTCCCATCAGCCCTCCAATCGCGAATATGAACAGCAGTGCAAGAACGTCTGTCGCCCGCTCTACGGCAACAGTTCCAAACGCCGAAGCGGTTGAGCACGATTCCCTGATGCTCAAGTAATAGGATCGAACGACTTCACCGATACGCACGGGGATCAGGTTGTTCGCCATGTAACCAACCACCACGACCGAGTACACGTTTCGCTTGGGGTTTCCGATCAGTGGACGAAGTAGAAATTTCCAGCGGGCTGTTCGAAACCACACGGCAAGGAAATACAGAATCAGCGACGGCGCCAGGTAAACGTAGTTAGCGTCTTTCAGCACATCCCAAATAAGGTCGAACTCAACGAAAAACGCAAAAAAGATTGCAAGGAAAACGGCACTACCAAACGCGCCTATCCAGAATGCTTTGTTACCGAGGAACATTATTTGGACGTCTCAGCTTGATCTTCGGCGACTAATTTACTGTGCTGGTACAAGAGGTAAGGAGTCAGAGTAGTAAACGTAAGAGTCGATCGAGCCAATTGATGAACTCATCTCACGATACAGGAAGTAATCTGCGATTTCGCGCCACGCCTCCCTGTCGGTGAATTTTCCAAAAAAATCACCCGGTGTTACTTCGCGATAAAGGTGTTCTGGGAACCACCATCTATGTACGAAGCGGCGTCCTTCAGAGAACCCTGTCGGAATACTGGACACAGTTTTCGTGTAGTTGTTCGCGTTGATGACAGCAATGGCTCTGTCCGGTCCCACTTCGGTGGCGTTTTCTGTGTGGTCGCGGAAAGATGCTTGTTTGTAGTTTCGCAAATACCACTGCCATGGCCATGTGTAGGCATCTCGCGTATCAATGTCGATCTTCAGGTTTTCTCGATCGCCTGTGAGAAGGGCCGTTTGCTCTATTTCTTTAGCCAGATCGTGGAGATCAGGAGCAGTTTGTGTGTAAACGAGCATCTCACGCGGTATATCGCCGTTGTGATAGCTGGCTACCCAGCCTGCTCTGAACGAGAAAACGAACAGGACGGAAACAGCGACCAACGCGGCGATGCCAGCCGCTGGTCTGTAACCAATCCTTCCCCCTAGGAACGACCATCCAAGGACCAGGAGTCCGACTACCAGGAGAAGAACCCATGTCATGACAAATCCGCCAACACCTTCAGGTCTGTCGTTCAGGGCGACTTTCCAAATCATCATTAGTAGTAGCGGGACACCAGGGACCAACAAAGCCGCGTAGTTCGACCAAGCTTTCTGCCAGTCAATACTCATCACGATGTCGTTCAAAACCTTTGCAGCAAGCACGATAGCCGGCAATGTCACATTTACGAGCAACCACGGCATTTTTTCGCCAGCTTCGGTATAAGCAGCAAATGTGGCGATGGTCCAGAAAATAAGGAATCGATTGAATCGGGATGTTTTCAGTGTGAACGGGAAAGCGAGTGCAACAGCAACAACTAGTAGCATCGCGGCAGTACCAACTGTCGTTAGGACATCCTTCTCTTCACCACGGACAATGCCATTTGTGAACGACACAGAATCGACCGCAAGAATAATCATGCCAACCACTGCGATCGCAGCTGCAATCCACGGGCGAATCCCCGATCGGAACATGTAGTACAGCGTAGCAACCGTTGCAATTGAGAATGGCAGGAATTCGTATACCGAACCAATCATGAAGTAGTAGTACCAGGGCTGATTGCCCCTTGCGACGTCTTGCTGTGCTAACCAGTATCCCAATGACTGCCACGCACCAGTAATTACCCCACCTGGGTTGGAACCGAAATTAGAAAAAATAAGGATGAATACTGCGAGGAAAATGCCGAAAGCAATCAGAAAGACATTGCGTTTCCAGTACCAGCCAATAATTATGGCTGCAGCAAGGAACGCGGCACTGACTCCAATAGCAATACTCCAACCACCACCGTTTGGGCTACCTACCGCAACACCAGGAGTACCCTGTTCGGCAGCGAGAGTGAACCCAATCATGTTCTGGAATATTGCCGTTGACGCGGCGAGTACCGGCAGGGTGAATGTCCCAATCAGAACCATGAAAGAAGCTTCGGGTGAGAACTCCGAAAGCATCCGGCGGGCATAGAGCCAATCGCGAATTTCTTTCCAGGTACTAATTAGCAAGTACCCACCCAGTATCGCAACTACAAGGTATTGAGTTTCCTTTGTCGTAAAGCCCAGGGCTACCAACGCTGCTGCCAGATAGAGCCAACGATTTTTCTTTTCGTCAAGGTATCGCCACATCGCGCCAACAAGTGCGAGTGTGAATACAGCCATGAAAATATCGTTTCGGGCAAAGCGACTGTAATAAAGAAAAGCTGGTGAAAACGTCAGCAAGAATGCGGCAGTAAGAGCACCGAACTGCCCGAGTCTTGGTTTGAGAATAAGGGGTACCATCACCAGTCCAACACCGAATAGTGCCATCGGCAGTCTCAGTGATGCTTCACCATCGCCGAACAGAAAGAATGACGTTGCAATCGAATGGAATAGGAACATTCCATGCATCAGCGGATTGTGGTCGTATCCGGCACCATTGAAGATCTGGAATGCGAAGTATCCATGCAAGCTCTCGTCGTGGTGGACTGCCCTACTCCCCAGATCGTAGACACGCATCACGAGAGCAATTGCTACGAGACTCGCATAAATTGCCCATTCGATCCGTCTAGGGATGCCAAAGTCTCGGGACTCAGATTCAGCGGACTCTGTTGAAATGAGGGATGATCCAGGTCTTGAAACAGGCGCATCGCCTTCGACCCATATTCCATTGTCCCAACGTCCAGAAACTATCGAACTTACCTCAACCTATATTTCATGTGATCAGCTGCTCACGATTCGATTCTGAATACCGTGAATGCGCCTTTCTCAATTACGCGGTCACCAAGAGTATCGAAAATCGATATATCGATGTTGTTATAAGCGGCTCGTTCACGAGGTCCTACGACTAACAAAGTAATCCCATACTTCGAAATCAGTGACTCAACATGTTCAACGTCAGAACCGTTGTAAATGGATTCAACATCCTTTACTCGCTGCGAGGGATCAAAGCCTGCTCCATGCCATTGTTTTTCATGGAACTCCCAACCGATCACCGTGGGAACACCAGTTGTTGCAGAAATCCTGGAAGTTTCTTGATAGCTAGATCCAGCTGCTTCGAGCAAAACATCATTGTCTTGCGATGAATCTCGAATGTGATCAATTACCCACAGCTCATCGCTATTTCTGACCCCTATGAAACTGGTGGAGTCAAGATTAGGGCCAAGCCCAGAATCGTCCGCTTTCGAGAAAATTGCGGACAAATCGAAATAAACGGATGTAGCTACCAGAATTCCAAAAACAGTAATCGCCGCCACCATTCCGATCCTCGTCCAACCAATCGTTGCCGGGAGCAATCGCGCTAACTGGTACGTCGAATATCCCCCTGCAAGTGCTAGCAAGATCCAAGCCTGGTAGTAGAACTTAAATACGGTGTTCATTCGGTTGCCGAATAGGTCATGAATAAAGAACAGTTCGGCTGCGAACACCAAATATGCAGCAAGCGCGGTCGCGACTAAAGCAATTTGTGCGCCGTCGTCTGCGCCTCGGCGCGCCCTGTCGAGCGTGACTCCAATTGAAAGGAAACTAACAACTCCCAGTACAAAACTAGTCGGGAATTTATAGATGACTTGCTCTGGATCACTATTCGGATTGAGCGATAGATGGGTAACAACCCAAACGATCCATGGGGTCAGAGTGACTCCAGCTGCGACTATCCAACCGTTCTTCCAAACATTACTTCGGCCGGAAACGGTAATAATTCCGCTTCCAGTTGCCACTCTTAACGGAATCCGATTCAACACAAAATAGATCAATGGCAGTACTGTCAGCGCGAGTGGCAACCAGACCGCAAGAGCATGAATTGGACGCGATCCCGTCGCCGTAGTGGCTATCGGTGGCCACTGAATCTGACTTTCAGCGGTGCCGAGGTAAAACGGCGAGTAAACAAACAATCCAGCGATCCAAATAAGCATCACCGGAGTGAGAGTTCTGAGGAACTCCGTGAATGTGAACCTGGAACAGAGAAGGGTTGCCAATATCGCCGTTCCTATAAGTAGCAACAACAGCATTGCTACATCCCAGAAGTTGATGAAGCCCAATGAGCCAAAAGAGATTGCGCCTGCGATCGCGAGCACAGGTCTGGTTTTGAGAGTCGAGAAGCTGGTGTCTCGGAAGAAAAACAATGTCACCGCGATGGTTACCGCGGTCAATAAAAACGGGATTGCCATCAAGTGTGGGTGAAAATCCCCAAGGAGAAAACTAAAAAACGGAAATTCTTGAATAGTGAAATCCACTTCGTTCCCAAACTCGTCGTAGGAGTTGATGATCCGTGAACTTTTCCACCACCACCAGAAATCGTCCGGGCGCCACGTCGCCACATTGCTGATCCGGTCATAATCAGCGCCCTTAAACCAGATGAGAAATGACCCTGGGATTGCCTTCGAAACATCAAGGAAAACGATAAGCCCTGACATATTGGTCAGGAATACGAGAAATGCCGCTGAAGCAATTCCCGCGATGTATGCACTTTTTCTACCGCCCCCATCGCGTCTCACTAGGGTAGCTGCGAGGGATGCAATCACAGAAGCTCCGAGTCCGGCAACGAGAGCGATCCCGATGTTGTAAGCAAATGCCGGCGGTGTTCCACCCATCGCCGATACACCACCGTAAATCCAGTAACCAAAGTAGTAGTAGACGATAGGTTCACCCACCAACCACAAGTCTTCGGGTGGAGTTGATTCAGAGTGTACAACTGCGTTCAACATCATTAGATCCATCGGTTTCTCGGTGCCGAAGCCCGCAGGATCAAAAGCCCGCACCAGTAAGAAAACCACGAAAAACGAGATAAATATCAACTCGCTAAGAACAATCTCTCGTTTACGTCTCGTAACAAACCGAATGAAGAACCGTGGATCTTTTGAGATTGAATACAGCGCAATGGTTGCGAACAGCGCAGCAACGACCCACCAGGTGAATAATGCGTTAGGAACGAAAGAGAGGTGGGTACACAACCAGACGACGGTCGATATGCAGAGCATTCCAACGGTTTTGGAAATTGCCCAGCCCCGATCAGCAAGAGGACTAAGTGACCGTGCTATGAGAGCAAACGTGACGACTCCGAGTAGTTGAACGACCAGGAACGTTGTGAGGGCGAAGATCATGCGCTTTCATCACCAGTCGTGGTTAATCGGAGTTAGGCAACCTGTTCGGGATAGGGAAGAATTGCCTCAGCGAACCCGTCAGGATCGAATGCGGACATGTCAGACGACTTTTCTCCAGTCCCTATGAACCAGATCGGTAATCCGAGTTCCCCGGAAATTGCCAACGCAACACCACCTTTGGCGGTGCCGTCCAATTTGGTCATGAACACTCCGTTGCATTTAACCGCTTCGGTGAAGGACTTGGCCTGCAACAATCCGTTTTGCCCTGTATTGCCATCGATTACAAGAAGGGTCTGTTTAACGAAACCTTCGCCATTCTTTTCAACAATCCCGTGAACCTTCCGAAGCTCTTCCATGAGGTTATGGGTGGTGTGTAATCGACCAGCGGTGTCGATTATCAGCAAATCAACGTTCCGAGAACGTGCCGCATTAATGGCGTCGAACGCGACGGCACCCGGGTCGCTTCCTGCCTGTTGGGATATGACAGGTACGTCAAGTCGATCACCCCAGATCTTGATTTGCTCGATCGCACCAGCTCGGAACGTATCAGCTGCTGCGAGCATCACCGTGCGCCCTTCGGACTTGGCTGTGTCAACCAGTTTGGCAATGGATGTCGTTTTGCCAGCCCCGTTTACGCCAACGACCAGAACTACGACGGGGCCATCTTCAGGGATAGGATCGGTGTCGTCGCTGGACCTGAGGATTGTTGCCATCTCCTCTCGCATCCGCTCTCGTACCTGCGCCGGCTCTGACAGTGATTCTGCAACAACGATATCTCGTAGTCGGTCAATCAACTCCATTGTTGTTTGAATACCGACATCAGAAACTACAAGTGCCTCTTCTAGTTCATCCCAGAATTCATCATCGATGTTCGAACGCGAAAATATTCCGGTTAACCGAGATGTCCATGCCTTACCTGTCTTCTGAGCACTTTCGGCTGTTTTTTCTTTTTTCTTAAATATCCCGAACAGTTAGATTGCCTCTGCTATTCCATGTCTTTAGTAAGTTGAGTCAATGCTTTGCTAGCTGCAATTCGCTCGGCCTCGATTTTTCGTTTGCCGGAACCTGTAGCGACCGGTTCATTTTCGATATTCACACTCACAGTGAACGTGATGTCGTTTGGTGGCCCCTCTTGCGAAACCAACTCATACCTAGGTGGTTTTGTTTGGTGCGCTTGTAAGTATTCTTGGAGAAGAGATTTCGGATCTTTTTCGGTTTGCCCGTCAAGTACGTTCGAAATTCGATTTCGGAGTTTTTGGAGAACGAAGTCTCTTGCTGATTCCATTCCTTGATCCAAAAATATCGCGCCAATCACAGCTTCGAACGCGTCAGCCAGATTTGATGATCTCTCGGATCCACCAGCTTGATGTTCACCTTTCCCGAGAACCAGGAACTCACCAAGACCTATAGCAACTGAAGCCTCTGCTAAAGATTCCTTGCGAACTATCTGAGACATCCTGACCGTGAGATCGCCTTCAGGGAGGGTTGGCGCCTCAGTGAACAGATGATTAGCGACAACCATTCCCAATACAGAATCACCCAGAAATTCCAATCGTTCGTTCGACTCGGTCGGGTGTTTGCTTTCATTCATGAAAGATTGGTGCGTCATGGCGCGACCCAACAGCTCCTGGTCGTTAAATGAAACGCCGATTTGAGTGCCTAATTCGAGTAATTGTGAATCGGTCAGAGGTTCGGTTGGCACAAGTTAATCTCTGGCACCGCGAGGCCAGGGTGGCTGCGGTCGCTTTAGTTCACCGAAATATTTTCTGTTTGCCGCAATGCCAATGAAGTTGTCGAACGCCGACATAGTATCTTCTTCAGGCGGTGTGAACATTTTCAAGAACGCCGTTGATTTGTCTTCGAATACAAATGTCGGAGTTCCAAACACACCGAGCGAAACAGCTTCTTCGTGGTCCTGACCGATTTGTTCGAGTGTTTTCGGATCGTCAATGACTGCCACAAACTTATCCAGATCGATTCCGGCAGCTTCGGCAATAGCGATCACAGACTCACGGGATCGAACGTCATCTCGTTCCACATGTTTGGCGTGCAGAATTGCTTCCATATAATCGCTATGAGCTTGATCACCTATTGATCGAGCCGCAATTCCGCCTCGGAGAGGCCACAACCCTCTCGAAACATAATTTGCGTCTTGCTCCCAGGCTTTCCATTCTTCGCCTTCCTTCGAGTTCACCTGCTCAAGGGCGAAGCTCCGCCACTTGATATCTAAGTCATCTCCAAGCACGTCTTTTACTCTGGCCAGCCAAATGCCAGCCTGACGAACCCAAGGTCAGGTGTAGTCGATAAAAATTTCTAACTTAATTTGCTCTGGGTACTGGCTCATCCGTTAACTCGATATCTTGGTGAATAGAACGTCGATTCTATCAACCCCCCGGTGAATTACAGAAGCGCCCGAATGGGCTTTAGCCTTACCATTCGACACACACACATGCCGAACCTCGCTCAACTTCTAAATTCCAAAGCTCCTCGTCCTCATCAACGAGCGTTCGAAATTTGTCGCGAAATCGCCTCTGGCTCAAGTTCCGTCGAACAGATATACGTCGTGGGCGGGGTAGTTCGAGATCTAATTATTGACCGAGAACCAGGTGACATTGATCTGACTGTTGTTGGAAATGCCGAGCAATTCGCGACTGATCTTGCTGAGCGTCTTTCTGCGCAAACTCCAAAAGCGTCTCAATTTTTTACATTCAAGATTTCGTCACCTGACGCGAGTACCTCCCCTGAAATTGACATAGTTGTTGCTCGTTCAGAGTCGTACGAGTCTCCTGCAGCACTTCCGACCGTCGTTCCAGCAGGTATAGAAGAAGATTTACTGCGCAGGGACTTCACGCTGAACTCGATGGCGATATCTCTGCGAGATTCTGACTTTGGAAACCTGGTAGATCCAAGCGGTGGATTCTCTGATGTCATACGCAGGCAGATAAAAATCCATCATCCTGGCAGTTTTGAAGACGATCCAACTCGGTTGTTTCGTGCAGTTAAATACAGCACACGCCTTGGTTACAAGATTGAAAAATCGACTCAGGAAGCATTTGAAAACTCGATTGCAAAAATCGACCTGCTAAGTGGCACGCGTGTCAGAAACGAATTGGTGTCTATCTTCCACGAATCTCAAGCGGGCGACATTTTGAGAGAAATGGAACAGCAAGGTCTGGTCGCGGCTATCTCTCCAGCCCTAAGAATCAACTCGCGTTCAATCGAACACTTCGAACAGCTGCCATCGAACGCATCGCTCGTAACGCGACTTGCCGTCCTAACGTTCGGAATGAACGCCGAGGAAGCAAATACAGCCAGTGATCGACTAGACGGCGGCAAAGAATGGCATGACGGAATATTTGGAATGGCGAAACTCGGCGAGATCGCATCCGTACTTGACCAGGACAATCTCAAGAACTCTGAAATCGTAGATCTTTTGAGCGGGTTTCACCCCGACACCGTTCGTGCTTACGTCCTGGTCGGACCGCCGCTTCCTCGACGTGACCGGATGTCGTTATACCTCGACAAACTTCGAAACATTTCGGCTGAAGTAAACGGGGACGATCTCATCCAAATCGGTGTACCTCAAGGTCCAGTTATGGGGAAGTTGCTCGATCTGACCCGACGCGAGCGACTAGATGGGAACGTGAACACAAAGGCTGAAGAGCTGGAACTGGTGCGATCCCGACTTCCAAACTTTCTGCTGAAGTAAGCCGATCATTTGTCTTCGGGCAATGCTCGATCTGTGTGATCGCCGCCCCACTCAGAAGCTCGGCGTGACAGGCGCTCTCGGTGAAACATGTACTGGTTCGCCAACGCAGCGTACTCACCGAAATAGTCTCTTGCCCAGTCGGCTGCGTAGCTAACATTCGCCTTATCAGGCAGGTCGTACCACTTCTGGAGGGCTCTCAGAATGTGGCGATCGACAATAAAAGATTCCGGTTTGTCTAGAGAAAAAGCCAGTACACAGTCTGCTACCTTTTCGCCGACGCCGTGAAGCTGTGTCAGCTGTCCCCTTGCTTCGGTATATGGCGCTTCACGAAGGTCGATGAGCCGTAGTTCGCCTGAAGCGATCGCTTCTGCCGCCGGCACCAAGTATTTGGCTCGAAATCCGAAACCTAAATCCCGTAAGAATTGTTCACCTGCTTCTGCAATTATTTCAGGTTCAGGGAACATCACATCTTTGTCCCTGGGCCCCAGCGCGTAGCCGAGGTGTTCGGCAGCTCGGTTCACATTCAATTTGATCCTAGGGATGTTCGACGTGCTTGACGTGATGAAGCTAAACAGGCACTCCCACGGGTCTTGCCGCAAAACTCGAAGACCCGCGTAACCGCGGAGAGCAGGGCCGAGGCAAGGATCTTCGGCAAATTGGTGCCTGAATCCCTCTAAGTCTTGTTCGAGGTTCAAATAATCACGAACGGCATGGAGCAACCCCCCGGTGCCTTTGTCGTCTTCTGCGGTTACGGCGACTCCACCAGGGATGTTCTCCATCGACACAACTCGGCGACCAATCACACCTCGGTAGGAGCCATCACCTTCAGACCACCAGCGGAATGCTTGCCCACCATCGAGAGTCGCTTCAATGTCAACGTTCCCGATATTTAGTTCAATACAGTCAACCGACGGACCTGATTGTCGAGTGTTTATCAATTCGTATTTCCGTTGTGCCAGCTTGCGATAAGTGAACCAAGATTTTCAGCACTTACTCGTTTGACCGTACATCTTGGGATAGAACGTTGGAATTTAACGCCGTATCTTTTTGAAATGATCCGACTGTCCAATATTGCAAATACCCCACGGTCGGTTTTTGATCGGATTAATCGACCGAATCCCTGGCGAAATTTTTGAACCGCCTCCGGGATACTGAATTCGTTGAATCCGTCTTCAAATTGCTCACTCCGCGCGGCAACAATTGGATCAGATGGGACCGGGAATGGCAGACGCACCATCACCAGTGAATCTAGAGATTCTCCCTCTAGATCGACTCCTTCCCAGAGGCTACTTGTTCCCAACGCGATGGTATTTGTTTCTTCCGCAAGCATTCGCATGATTCGCGCAGGCGAACCATCCGCACCCTGTCCAATCACCCTGATTCCATCGGCAGCTAAAACAGGTGTAATTGCTTTTCTCGCCGCATCTAAAGCAGATATCGAGGTGAACAGTGCGAGTGTCCGACCATTGGTATTTCTAGCTACCTGGACCAATGCGTCGGAGACAGCATCCCCGTAGCCTTGAGTTCCCGGTTGCGGGATATCTTCAGGCACCGCGATCAGGGCGTTCTTTTCGAAGTTGTACGGTGAACCGAGGATCAGTTCATCGGCTTGATCCAGTCCGATTTCCGACCTGAAACGCTCGAATGATTTGTCGTGTGTAATCGTCGCCCCAGTCAGAACGACGGTACGGTCTGTGTGGAAAAGCGAATCTCGAAGAGAGCTGGATACGTCCAGTGGTGCGCCGTTGAGGACTACCCCGCGATTGTTTGACTGTTTACGTAGCCAGTACACATTGTCTGATTTAGGTTCAGGGAGAGCTTCACGCAGTGAACCGACTGCTTGTTCAATCGTCTCTTTGACCGAATACGCGTCGAGGATTAGGCCAGCTGCCGAGTCAACCTTTAACTTCTCACTCTTTTCAATCAGCTCACCGAGTTTTTCTGAAAGTCCCAGGAGGATAAGGTTTGTGTTCTCCCAGACAATTTCGATTTCACTGAATAATGGTTGCGTCCTGACCGACTCTGTTATTCGAATCTCTGAAGCAGAATTTCCGTCGTACGCGTTGGGTATTTCGATTCGATCAAGCACTTCAAACAGCTGCCCCAGGGATTCCAATGCTCGCTCAGTCTGCTCGACTGTTTCTAGAGAAAGATTAGTTGAAGCGTCGAGCGGATTTACCTCGTTCTCGGTAATCGTACGGGCGAGTCGAGAGAGAATGCCACGATTGCCGGTGAGTCTCCGAATTTCAGTCTCGAGTAAGAATTGGTTAAGCGAAAAACCAAGGTGGTTTGTGGCAGCACTTACAAGGTGGTGCGCCTCGTCGACTATCAAAACATCGTGGTCTGGCAACAATCCTCCACCCATGGCAATGTCAGACATTAGTAATGCGTGATTTACCACGATCACGTTCGAGTTGTTTGCTTTATTCCGAGCAGTTCGTAGGAAGCATGGACCTTCGTTCGATGGGCACGTAATCGCACCTTGTGAAGAGAAACGAGAGAACAAGGGGATTGATCTACCAAGTGAAATTTCTGATCGATCACCTGTCTCAGTTTCCTGAAGCCACACGAGAAGTTTCGACAATACTCGTGATTCGATTTCGTTGGGCTCAGTGTGTAACACCGCGTTTTGCCAGCGTTTGAAACACAAGTAGTTGCTTCGTCCCTTTAGCGGTGCTGACTGGATAACGTCCGTAGGCAAACCGAATCCCGTCACCGCTTTCTTCGCGATCTCGATGTCTTTACCGACGAGTTGTTCCTGCAAGTTAATGGTGTTGGTTGATACCAAAACGCGACTACCGTTTCGGATTGAATGAAGTAGTGCAGGGATGAGATATGCAAGCGACTTACCAACACCAGTACCAGCTTCAACCACGAGGTGTGTTTCGTTTTGAAGTGCTGATGTAACTGCTTCAGCCATCTCGAGTTGCTCGGGTCGGGTTTCGAAACCATCGAGTGTCGATTCAAGCAGACCGGCTTCACCAAAAACTTCAGGTATTACCGCCGATATTTCTCTGTTATCGAAGGAGTATTTGTGAGATTCAATATTCGGAATCTTGCCGTGCGCTCTTAATCGCAAAGATAACTCTTTTGGGTCGACTCCGAGCATCGAATCGCTCGTCGGTAGCCTCGGTGACGTGTCGTCTTCAAGAAGTAACTGGGCAAGGAAGGATAATGGGGTTTGTGCGTAAGAACCCAGGGCTTTGATCTGCTCAAGCTGCGGTGTGCCGAGCTCTGATATAACTGAGAGAAGATGTTGAAATAGATCCCTAGTGACAAGTGCGTCAGAAAGTGCGCGATGGGGATTATCGTGAGAGAGCTCAAAACGTCGAGACAATCGTCCCAGGCTGTATTCCGGACCAGCAGGCAGTGCAACTTCGGCCATCGTCAATGTGTCTAGCACACTTGCAGGTTTTACACCGTGGGAGCGCAGGAACGAGGCATCGAAAGACACATTGTGACCAATGATCGGTGCGTCGCCGAGAAATTCTTCCAGCTCAGGAGCTATGTCGTCCCACTCTCCAGCTTCGTCGACATCACTTTGAGTGATTCCCGTTAACTCGACGATGAATTTCGAAAGCTTCCGGTGAGGATTCACCAGTCGGCTAAACGTGCCGAGTTCGGTACCTCCTGAAAACTTGACTGCGCCAACTTCAATAATGTGATCGGACTTTGGGTCAACACCGGTCGTCTCAAGGTCGAGTGCTACGAACGTGTACGAGTCAAGTGGAGTGGTCAAATCTCGGGAAGTACGAAACGGATTGGCTAGTAACCGGCGTTCTTTAATACGGTTTCCACGTTAGCAAATCCCGGCTCAAGTTCACCGGCATCTATGTCTTTGATCATCTGAGTAATCGCCGCGTTTACGGGAGTCGCAATTCCCGTCTCACGACCCCGAGCGACTACATACCCGTTCATTTGCGAAATCTCAGTAGGACGGCGCTTCGCCACATCTTGTGCCATTGACGGCCGCCAGTTCGCGCCTTCGGCTTTCCCAGCTAATTCGTTATCAAGGATTTCGTAGATTTCGCCGTTCCCCGCATCAGCCCACTCGGAAGCTGGTCGACCACCGAAGTTTTCAACAGAGTAACCAAGAGCTAGTCCGACTTGAGCGCATTCCTGTGCGAGGCGAATTTGTAGTTCCCGCCCTCGAACGTCTTTGTTCAGATCAGACATTCCCATGTCACTTGCGCCGCAAACTGGATTCCCCATTGAGTTCTGACTGAGCTTCGCCCATCTTTCGCCCCACAAATTTGTGGTTACCTTTCCACCGTCAATTGGATCAAGTATTTCGACCAACTCATGAAGTCTTAGAGAGTCTGAACCATCGTGGTTTCCTGCCCGGAAAACGATGTGCCCGTGGTCTCTCCTACGGGTATCACCTGGTCTTTCAACCTTTGCCGGTTCCCACATGGCGACCGAGATGCTCGACATTACAAGTCCGACTGCCCTATCAGCACCAACAGCGTCGGCAACTGCTGGATCAGTCCAGGTGTTTTGCGATGAAACGATGTAGCCATCTGACTTCACAAATTTGTTAATAAATGTCGCAGCCCAACTTGTGTCGTAAGCCTTAACAGCCACGAACCCGATATCAAATTTTTCTTGCCGGTCGAGCAGTTCGTTCTCGTGTAGGTGATACACGTTCGGGTGAGCGACAAATGTTTCGTGTGGACCGGATACTTCTAGACCGTTCTTGCGAATCTTCTCGACGTGCTCATCCCAAAGGTCTACCAGAGTTACATCGTGACCGGTGTGAGACAGCCATCCGCCTAGGTACGAACCTACGGCTCCAGCACCGATAAAAATAATTCTTCTTGATTTGCTGTTCGATGACAATTCGTAGTTACCTTTTCTGGAGGGTTAGTCGTAATTGATATTCGCAGCTCCTCCCGCTCGGCGCGGGTTGCTGGCGATGTACTCGACTTGAATTTCGGGTGGCGGATAGGTGTACCTTCTACTCGACATAAGCCACGGTTCACCTCGCTCGGAGCTTTGCCGGACGGTTAAATCATTGCGCTCAAACACAGATGACTTCAACCTGGTTCCCAAACCGGGGGTCTGAGGTGCCAGAAGGTATCCGTTTTCGATTTCGAGATCTGTGTCGAGGAAGTCTCGGTACCAACCGTTGTGCATGGCACGGTTGTATTCCATGATCATGACGTTCGGTGTCGACATGCAAATATGTGCGCAGGCAAACATGTTGATCGGTCCAACACAATCATGTGGTGCTATCGGCATCTGATGCGCTGAGGCAAGAATTCCAATCTTTTTAACTTCTGAAATTCCGCCGGTCCATGTGAGATCGGGCATGGTTATTCGCGCTGCCGCTGACTCAATAAACCTTCGGTGTTGGTAACGCGTCATCAACCGCTCCGCTGCTGCAACCGGAGTGGAGGTTGCATCCTGCAATCTAGCGTGGGAGTCCTCGTTGAGCGGAGAAATCAGCTCCTCGTGCCACATCGGTCGTAGGGGTTCCATTTCCCGAACGATTCTTATAGCGTTCGGCAGATTCCACTTGGCGTGCGCGTCGTTGGCGACCTCGATTTCCATCCCCAGCTTGTCGCGAATTTCTCGCAATGGACGCAGAGCCCATTCAAGGTCTTCCTTGAACAGCAGTTGACCGTCAGATTCCCGGGCTATGAAGTCTGTTGGAGACATCTTCATCCCGGTGATTCCCTCATCTAGGAGTCTCTGGGCTACCTCAACCGGCTTGGTCCAAACGTCGTATCCGTCAGTGATGTCACCGTACACACCCAGTGTGTTGTACAGACGTATTTTGTGACGCGTGCCTCCACCTAGCAATTCATAAATCGGGAGTCCGAGTTCCTGTCCTTTAATATCCCAGAGTGCGACATCGATTGCTGAAATAGCCCGAAGTTCGGCTCCGCCGTAGCCGGCATGATCGGAGAGTCGGAACATCGTTTGCCAGTGGCGTTCGATTTCTTGAGGATCTCGACCAATCAGTAGCGGACCAAAATGGTCGTGCACCGCTGATTCCACTGTTGATGCGCCATACCAGGTTTCGCCCAGTCCAATAAGACCAGTGTCCGTATGAACACGAACGAAAATAAGATCAGGGAATTGACCTACACGGATTGTTTCTAGCTTGGAAATAATCATTGCTAGCTCACTCCGTCGGTGTTTGGCTTGGTATCAGTGATTGAAGGCGATCGGAAAGTTGCAATCTCTTCCATTTCTCTCCACATGTCGTCCGAGAAATTATCTCCACCGCTCCAGCCTTCGTCGTTCATACCCCGCACCTGAGCATCTTCGGTCGTGACCCGAATTATGCAGTCAGATCGATCAAATACCTCGGAGCGCAATCGGGTTCCAATACCAGGATTTTCAGGAGCACTCAGCCACCCATGTTCGATTGGCGGCAAGGGATCAACGAAATCGCCGTACCAGCCGTAGAGATACGGTCGAACGTGTTCCATGATCATGGCGTTTGGAGAGTTCATGCAAATATGCGCGCAGGCAAATATGTTTACTGGCCCTGTCGCATCGTGGGGAGCAACTGGCACCTGGTGCACTGAGGCCAATACAGCAATTCGGTGGGTTTCAGATATCCCACCAGTCCAGATCAAGTCAGGCATCACAACTTGGGCTGCACCGTTCTGGATGTAATCCCGAAGCTGCCAGCGAGTCAACAATCGTTCGGATATGCATACCGGTGTTGACGTTGAGTCCTGAAGCTGCCGAAGTGCCTCAGGATTAAGTAATGGCATCAGGTCTTCTTGCCACATGATGTCGAGTGGCTCCATCGCGTTCGCGATCTGAATTGCGACAGGCAATGCCCACTTGCCGTGTCCATCGTTGGCTATCTTGATGTCATCACCTACTGCGTCACGAACATCTCTGAACGGTTTCAAAGCCCGTTCCAGGTCTTTTGGTGACAAGTACTGCCCTTCCGAGGGAGTTGCAACAGGAATAGTTGGTCCCATTTTCATGGCGGTAACACCGTCGGCTACAAGCTCTTTGGCCAGTTCGCCGGCTCCGGTGTACGGGGCTCCAGTCGCGTAAACACGAATCTTCTTTCTAACTGCTCCTCCAAGAAGTTCGTAAACAGGGACTCCAGTTGCTTGACCTTTGATATCCCACAAAGCCATATCGATTGCGGAAATAGCTCGTAATTCTGCACCGCCATAGCCAGCGTGATCGGACAGGCGGAACATGTTTAGCCAGTGTCGTTCGATGGCAAAGGGGTCTCGTCCGACGATCAGTGGGCCGAAGTGATCGTGTACAGCAGATTCAACGGTTGTCGAAGCGTACCAGGTTTCACCAAGACCAACGAGTCCGGTATCGGTGTGCACTTGTACCCAAATTACATCTGCTGGATCGCTAACTCGAATGGTTTCAACTCGAGTAATTTTCATGGTCGTGCACCTGTGATTTGTTCAGTACCAACAATCGATCCGAACTGATCGACCGTAGGCGGGAGTATACGTCTCTGAGGCTGTAGAATTCGCGTCCGAAACTGAGTTGTTCACAAGAAATGTGATCCAATTAGTAAGTTCCAAAAGGTTTGAAAATTGAAAGCTGCACGCGTTGTCGCACGTCGAACGCTCGAGTTCCTGGATGTACCAGAGCCTGGACCACTCGAGGACGGCGAAGTCCGAGTGAAACTCGAATCACTCTCCATATGTGGAAGCGACATTTACCTTGAATACGACGCACAACTTCCTGAGGAAGAGTATCCATTCGTACCCGGTGCCCCAATGCATGAATGTGCCGGTGTCGTTGTCGAAAGTCGAGACGGTGACTATGCGGAAGGACAGCGAGTAATCGTTATCCCCCGTGATGTCGCTGGAATGCAAGAGCAAGTTGTTCAAACTGCTGACCGACTCATCAAATTGCCTGAATGGGGTGATCTTTCGGAATGGGTGATGTGTCAGCACTCCGGCACAGCGCTTTACTCAGCTCGCCACTGGGGCAACCCAATGGGCAAACGGATTGCCGTTATCGGTCAGGGCGGTATCGGCCTTACCTTCACAATGATCGCCGAACGACAGGGTGCTCAGCAGATCGTTGGCATCGACCTTGAGGAATACCGCTGCAAAAAGTCAGCTGAACTCGGAGCAACCAGCACAATCAATGCCTCTCACGACAGTCCGCAGGAAGCCTCAGCCGAGATTACGGACGGGAAGATGTACGACGTAGTTGTTGATGCAAGTGGAAATCCTGATGGACTTGGTCTTGCCGTCGACATTGTAAAAGACCAGGGTCAAATAATTTCGTTCAGCCTGGTTGACCCGACAAGTGTCACTTTCGATCATCGCAAATGGATGGGTAAGAACATCCAAATGAATGCGACTGTAATCGCGGCCACCCACGAGCCAGTCAAAGAAATTCGAGACATCGTGGCTCTAAAAGAACGTGGTTGGATTGATCCCGGTGTACTAAAGACACACGATTCAACTTTTGATGAAGCTCAAGAAGCATTCGAAATGTACCGACTGCGCCAGGATGGTGTAATAAAAGTCGCGATGTCGATATAACAAGAAGTTTCAAATAAACTGGCGTGCGTATTCATATAACTTGCGCCATTCGCACCAATACAGGAGTCAAACATGTCAGCAGACGTAGGTTCAAAGGCACCAGCTTTCAAGTTGCTGGACACAGACGGTAACGAGTTCTCATCGGAAACCCTTGCGGGTAAACCCGCCGTGCTCGTGTTCTTTCCGGCAGCTTTCACAGGTGTTTGTGCGGAAGAACTCTGCTCGCTCCGTGACGAAATGGCTGATTTCAATGGATTGAGTGCCAACATAGTCGGTATTTCGGTTGACGGTCGTTTCGCTAATGCAGCGTTCAAGTCTGCAAACGACCTAAACTTCCCGATCCTCAGCGACTACCAGCATACAACCATCAATGACTACGACATCGCTTGGCCCGATTTTGCCGGTATGACGGGTTACACAGCCGCTCGGCGATCAGTGTTTGTAGTAGACGCTAATGGCTCGATCGCATGGAAGTGGCTATCAGACGTTCCTTCAGATCTCCCCAATCTTGGTGACGTGAAAGCCGCTGTTGAAGCACTTTAAAAAGTTGCATATAACCAAACAAGCCCCGGAGTTTCTGGGGCTTGTTTGGTTAACGGACTGAGTACATCGTTCGCACAACATCATTCGATTGTTAATACGCGGATTATCTGATCAGCAAATTCAAAACCATCTCACTCGATTCCAACTTGAACACACCGCTTAGCGATTCGTCTCCCTGGGCTGAGAAAACCGCATCGGCTGTTGCCAATCTTCCGGTGGGAAGTCAGGTTTTCTGGGGCGTTCCGTTCGACTTCTCTTCATCAGCTTGATGGGTGCCACTGGATCTGCAATATCCCCAATATTTACTAGGGGGCCGACCGAGGGATACATTGGAGCCGCCAGGGCCCGTTAGCAATCACCTGTGCTGGCACGTTTGGCCAATTCATCTCTCAGCACACACCTCACCTATCTACGTGAAAGCCAGAAATAGTGAGGTGTTCGACGAGGCGCTTGGACCGTACCTGATCACGACTATGGAGGGTGGTTTGGAGTGGCTGGATACCCTTGCAACTCGAGCGGACGAACAACGTCACTCTTAGATCAAACAGGTCTTCTACGATGCGATCGGCAAAGTGAACAGCAAAATGCCTTACCATCACGGCGACGGCAACTGGCACAGCCACCAAGCATAAATTAGCCGCGAGGATTCTTCGGTCGAGGGACTCCCGCAGTAACGCCACCATCCATGAGCAGTTCACCACCGGTCATGTATGAGGCATCGTCGGAGCAGAGAAAAAGTATTCCCGCCGAGATGTCCTCCGGTTTGCCCCATCTTCCGAGAGGAACTCTACTGACACGGAATGCGCTTTGCTCTTCGTCCTGGTATAGGTAGTCGGTAAACGGTGTGTGAACCCACCCAGGCAGGATTGTGTTCACCCGGATTCCTTTGTCGGCAAGTTGCAGGGCGCTCGATCGTGTAAAATTCAACATTCCTCCACGGGAGAACCCGTAGGCAGAACCGTATGCGCTTGACCCCTGTTTTCCACCCATCGAAGACAGATTGACTATGGATCCACCCCCGGTACGGTCCATCAAATCTGCAACTGCTCGGGTTCCCAGAAAGATGCCCACGGTGCTGATTTCCATGGTCTTCTTCCAGACCTCCACTTCGATCTCAAGCATCGGCTTTGGATCAAGAATTCCCGCAATATTCACAAGAATGTCGAGCCGACCAAAATGTGTCTCGGTTTCCTCGATAACTTTTGCCCATTGCTCTTCGTCCGTGACATCGAGGTGGAGGTAAATAGCGTCGTGTCCTGCGTCCCTTAGTTCCTGTGCAGATTTCTCACCAACTTCATCTTGAACGTCAGTGATCACCACTCCGCGTCCGCCCTCTTCTAGAAATCGCCAAACAGTCGCACCACCGAATCCCATAAGGTGGTCTTTCGAACATGCTGCGGAACCGGTAAGAAGAGCTACCTGTCCGTCGAATCGGTTCAAAAATCGGTTGTCAGCGGGGGTTGTCATTTTTCGAGCATCCGGAACTTCTTTGTATGTGAATTGAACGCAGGCAGTTTAACCGCGCAAAAGCTCTCTTAGAGCCGGTGATTGCTACGAGTTCTGGATAGCAATAACCAAATTTGGAAGCAAAAAGCCGTAAACACCAATCAGAACCATTGCTTCGCCAACAAGATGACGTTTGCTATCCCTTAACAAAATGAGTGCTGGAATCAGCATCAGCATGGTGATGAAAGCCAGGACGAACAAGTACACAGGGCTTGGTGCAAAGCTAATCGAAAGTGCTGTTGATGGGAGGGTTGCGTGAATCGCGAGCGCGAGTCCAATTGCCAGGATGTTCCACGCGAGGAACGCGACTAGACCAGCGTACGTTATCAAGTTCGATACCTTGGACTCGGCAGCTTTTTCTCTCAAGGCGTTTGGCGGACGAAATACCAGCAGTAGTGCCATGTGGGTGACAAACACCATCCCCATCAACGCACCGGCAATCATGCCAGCGATCACCGTTCGCAGCGGATCGTCCAACTACTCTTCTCGAATTCCTTGAACTGGCTCGACGAGAAACGCCGATTTCTGATGAACGCTCGTCAGAAGCAAATGCCAGGCCGTACCTAGTTCCTTGGTTGGAGGAACTGTGAACATTGATGGTCCCGCACCACACATGAACACATCTGTGGCACCCAGCGACTGTAGTAGTCCTACTTCTTCAGACCATCCGTTAAATAACTCGTCACCAATGGTTCCGAATTGATTGAAAAAAAATTCTGGCGGGCAATCGCCTCCCGATCTGATCCTGGCAGCCAGTTTGTGAGTCAGGTTGCCACGCGTGTACAAGTTGGGTGTGACATGTGCGAATACATTCGCTGTTTTCTGAACAGGCTGCTCAAGATCAACTTTTGGATACAGGATTAGAATCCGCTCAATTGGAGCGTCAGTGATCGAAGTGACCTCTTCTCCCCGTCCCTGCACCAACGAGGTCCCACCTCGAACCAGGAATGGTACGTCACTGCCAATGTTTGCCGCGATTTCGGTCAATTCATCGAGACTGAGACCCAGATCCCACAACTTGTTCAGTCCTCGCAGAACCGCAGCGGCGTCTGTCGAGCCTCCACCCAGTCCACCTGAAACCGGGATTCTTTTCCTGATTACGATTCTTGCTTCTGACCTGCGATCTACTTCATCCGCAAGTACCTGCGCTGCTTTGCCTGCGAGGTTGATATCTGGCGGAATGGATTCATCATCACAATCGACAGTCAACATGTCTGAATCTGAAATCACAACATCATCCGACAGATCCACGGTTTGCATTACAGAAGCAAGATTGTGGTAACCATCTCGCCGTTTTCCGATTATTTCGAGCGTCAGATTAATCTTGGCGTAGGCTGATTCAATAACCTGATCAGTAGCCATTTCGTCGACCTCGTTTCCTCCGCGCAGACCCTGCAATTTGTTTTGGTCTTTCTGCCTCAACCCAGACGTCATAAAGAGCTTGCCACTCGTCCAGACTGAGTGTCGACGGTCGCCTGGTTGTTGCTAGACCCGCCTTCTCAACGAGAGATCGCGCCTCGTCTAATGAGACGAAAAGACCGTCGGACAAAGAGTTATGCAACTGTTTCCTGGGACTCTTGAAACCTGCACGAGCGAGAGTGAAGAAATCATCTTCACTGGCAAATCTAATCTTAGGGCTCTCGACCGGGGTAAGTTTGATTACGGATGAATGAACCTTCGGCGGTGGATTGAAACACTCTGGTGGAGCATCAACTACGTGCTGCACATCGGCGTAAATTTGAACTGCCAGAGAAAGCAGACTCATGCTTCCGGGGAATGCAGCCATATCCTCTGCAACTTCCCGTTGAACCATGATCGTCATTGACAGAGGTTTGCGGGTAGTTTCTAGGAAGTTACGAGTTATTGGATTTGCCGCGTAGTAAGGAAGATTTCCTACAACGATGAATTCTGATTCTCGCAGCCATGGATCCATCTCAGGTCCAAAAGTTCGAGCGTCATCATGAACCACTCTTATGTTGAGATCTTCAGAGTACTTATGATCCAGTTGTACCGCTAATTCATCGTCGAATTCGATCAGAATCAGACGTTCGGATTTTTCGACGATTCCAGAGGTTATCGCACCCCGACCGGGACCAATTTCGACTGTGACTCCACCGTCGATCGGTTCCACGGAATCTAGGATCGCCTGTATGACGTTCTGATCAGTGAGAAAGTGTTGACCTAGTTTCTGGCGTGACACGATTGGTACTCTGAATTGGGCAGATACAGGTCTATGAATCTGATAAGACCGTGCACCCCAGTGTCGCCAGCAACTCGTGACGTAAATATCAGAAACGGCTCAAACCCGGCGTTCCCACGGCACCCGAGGTTTATCGCTTACCGCTGCTACCTTCCGGTCCTGACGGGGTTCACGAGGCCTCGCCGCGCAGGACCGAGTTCTCAACACCGAAATACTGACTTCAGTGGTCACGTGCATACAGTCTCGATAGGGGACTTCAGCCTCGCTGTAGCGGATTGCGAGTTCAGGGCACCGCTAACGCCCCACCTAGCACGATCACTTAAATCGTACTACTGTTCTCGCTAATCGTCGTTGTTTAGCAAGACCTATATGCGAGCGGTTACCGATAGAATTTCGCCATGGCAAGTAGCTCTGAACAATTCACTCCAATCACAAAAGCGGTAATTCCGGTCGCCGGTTTAGGTACGAGATTCCTGCCGGCAACGCGGATCATTCCCAAGCCGTTGTTACCGATCTTGAATGTTCCCGTGATTGAGTACGCCATCAGGGAGGTTGTTGCAGCTGGAATCACAGATGTCGCCCTTGTGATGTCTCCAGGTATGGAGTCGGTGTCAGAGTATTTCGGACACCAGGAGGTCCTCGAACGTGAACTTCGGGATCGAGGTCGCGATGAACTGCTGACCAATCAGCTAGAAATAGCAGATTTAGCAAACGTAACCGTCGTTTACCAGAACGTTCCCAAAGGACCCGGTCATGCGGTACTTCAAGCCCGCAAGTTTTGCGACGGAGAAGCATTCGTTCTCGTATTCCCGGACGATGTAATTTTTGGTCCAATGTCAGCCACTGAGCAACTTATGCAGGTTTACCGGAAACAAGGTGGATCGGTAATAGCAGTCCTCCCTGCCGATGAAGACGACATTCCCAAAAAAGGAATTGTTGGTGGCGGCGAACTCGATGCTAACGGTGTGATGGCTGTCTCTGAGTTGGTCGAAAAACCTGCTCTTGAGGACGCTCCAAGCAATCAAGCAATTGTCGCCCGATATGTACTCGATAACCGCGTGTTCGATTATCTAGTGGAAGAGCGTGCAGGCGCAGGCGGGGAAATCCAAATCACTGATGCGATCGAATCGCTGCTTGGAAAATCACCTGTGCATGCTCGACAGCTAGAAGGATTCCACGCGGACACAGGGAACCCGCAGGGAATGCTCGATGCGGCGGTCTATGTTGAGTCCAGGAATAATCCAACTTCAGCCGCCAGACTAAAGTCGATAATCGACAGCTAAGCCCGACGCAGGTTCGGAGACACCAAGAGCGCAAGAACTCCAACTGAGAAGACACCCATTCCCGCAATCGCGAGTGCTTCCTGTACCCCGAAATATTCACCCAATACACCTAGTCCTAGATGGCCAACCCATCCGAAACCGATGGCGAACAGCCACGCCCCTACGGCTCGCCCACGCATTGAGTCTGGCACATTGAGCTGAAGAAGGATCCACTGCATCGCGTCGAATGCAGCGCCTGATGCACCTACTCCCATAATCGCGATCAAGGCGAACACGTACGAACCGGGCGCGGCAAAAGTTGCAACCGTGGTGCCATAGAGAAGGGCAATCAAGCCTAGTAGAAGACCTTTCCGTCGGAAATCGCCGAGGAACATCAGGAACAGTGAGCCCAATACTGATCCGATACCAGCCATCATGGTGAGAGTTCCCAGTCCCGAAGCGTCGACCTTCAACACTGCGTCGGCGACTGATGGCATTATTGCCTGGTATGCGAAGCCGAAGATTTCGACGAATACCGCAGCAATCAGGACGACTCGCACAACTGGTATTCCTGCCATGATCTTGAGTCCGTCGAACACGTCTTTCAGGACAGATGATGAACGTTCCGTAACGGCTGAACCAGTATTGCCTGTCGTCAGGAACGCCAGTGCTCCACCTACTGCCAAAATCACACCAGCGGTGATAAAAGTTATCGGAACTCCAAGCTGCTCGATCGTTATTCCACTCGCCAGTGCTCCAACAGCCCCAACAGCTCGCACACCAGTCGACTGAACAGCCACTGCGTTCATTCGTACATCTTTCGGGACCGACCCGGTTACTAATCCCTGAGTTGAGGGCAGCTCAAACGAGTGACCAATTCCGGAGAAGGCGAGAGCAACGAACACGAGCCATAGTGGCTCGAGGTTGTTCGTGGCAAGTAGAGCCAATACGCCAAGGATCAACGCTTTGTACATCTCGATCAACAACAGGATTGTTCCACGCGAATATCGGTCGGCGAAGGCTCCAGCGATCGGAGCGGTGACTAATTGTGGCACTTGCCGGATAGCGAATGTTGCGGCTGTGAGGAAAACAGACTCGGTTTCAGCTAGAACAATCCAACCTGTAGCCAGACGTTCTGCCCAGTTTCCAAGCGACATCGTAACTGAAGCGATCCAGACACGTCGGAATTGCGGATAACTGAACGCGTTCAAAAACGAGCGCTGTTTACCGCGTGCAGTTATCTCTGCCAATGATTCGGCCTAGTCGTCGAGAGAAAGAACAGCCATGAACGCCTCTTGAGGCACTTCGATGGATCCAACCATCTTCATGCGGCGTTTCTTTCCCTTTTTCTGCTGCTCAAGCAGTTTGCGTTTTCTAGAAACGTCACCTCCATAACATTTGGCGAGAACGTTCTTTCGAAGGGCTTTCACATTAGTTCGTGCGACTATCTTGCCGCCAATAGCAGCCTGAATCGGCACAGCAAACATTTGTCGCGGAATCAACTCTTTGAGCTTCGAGGCGAGCGCCCTGCCCTGTGATGCGGCTTCGTCTCGGTGGGTGATCATCGACAATGCGTCAACCGGCTCGTGGTTCACCAATACGTCTAATTTCACCAGATCAGCTGGACGGTTGTCGATCATCGAATAATCCATCGATGCGTAACCCTGAGTGCCAGACTTCAGTTTGTCGTGGAAGTCCACAAGGATTTCCGACAGTGGAATATCGTACTCCAGCAGAACACGGCCGCTTCGATTGTTGTCGTCTTCAACGACCGATTCGAGGTACTCCATCTTCTTGTACTCACCACGCTTGGTGGTCACAAGCTCCATGATCGCCCCGATATAACGAGAAGGAGACACGATGGTCATATTGACCCACGGCTCGTAGATCTCGTCGTACTGCTGGTTTTCGGGAAGCTTGGACGGGTTGTCGACTGTGATGATTTCGCCGTCTTTAAGCAGCACTTCATAACTCACGCTGGGTGCAGTAGCGATGAGCCCCAGTCCGAACTCTCTTTCGAGACGTTCCTGGATCACGTCCATGTGCAGTAGACCGAGGAACCCGCACCGGAATCCGAATCCTAGAGCAGCGGAAGATTCCGCCTCGAACACCAAGGCAGCGTCATTCAATCGAAGTTTCTCGAGAGCTTCTCTAAGCTCCGGGTAGTCTTCACCTTCTGTCGGGTAAATTCCGGTGAACACCATCGGGTTTTGCGGTTCATACCCCGGCAACGGATCGTTTGCAGGTTCAGCGGCGAGGGTCATTGTGTCACCGACACTCACCGACCGAACATCTTTTAACCCGGTGGCGACATATCCAACTTCACCGGTCATCAGCCCGTTAGTTTTCTCAAGCACCGGGCTGAAATATCCGGTTTCGAGCACATCGGCTTCGAAGCCGGTACCCATTAGTCGGATCTTAGCATTCTTGCCTAGTTTGCCGTGCATAACCCGAACGTAAGCTACGACACCTTTGAACTGGTCGTATTTCGAATCAAATATAAGTGCCCGAAGCGGTTCATCCTCATCTCCTGTGGGAGCTTCGACCAATCCGACAATGCGTTCGAGCAGATCGTGAACGCCTTCCCCCGTTTTCGCTGAAACTTTGAGTATGTCTTCAGGCTTGAAACCAAATGCCTGTTCCAGTTCCGTCATGACCCGCCCAGGCTCCGCAGCTGGGAGGTCGAGTTTGTTGATAACCGGAATTATTTCGAGGTCGTGCTCCAGTGCGAGATAAACATTGGCGAGTGTTTGCGCCTGGATCCCCTGGGTAGCGTCGACCAGCAGAACTGCACCTTCGCAAGCGGCGAGAGAACGAGAAACTTCGTATGAGAAGTCGACGTGGCCCGGGGTGTCGATCAAATTTAGTTGATAGTCGGTTCCATCATCCGACTTGTAGCCGAGACGAATCGCCTGGGCCTTGATCGTAATCCCACGTTCCCGCTCCAACTCCATCGTGTCTAGGTGCTGGTCCGTCATTTTTCGTTCAGAAACAGCGCCGGTTAGTTCGATCAGGCGGTCGGCGAGTGTCGACTTACCATGATCAATGTGGGCGATGATGCAGAAGTTGCGGACGTGCTGCTGGGGCATAGACAACTAATTCTAGTTGCTGCCGGTGAATAAACCGAGAGTTAGTTTGGCTCAAAACTCAGCGAGTTCCCTCAAAAAGATCGAGTGTGGGTGTAATAGAACCCGCGTATTTCAGCGGTTTGTTCAGAAATCGCAATGAGTTCTTCGTTCGAAGCAAAGGCCCCTGGGGGACAATCGAGTCTGGTCGATAGCCCCCATGCACCTTCTTCCATCGACTCGCGAATGACCGCTCTCATGTCGGCAATTTGTGCTTTAGTGGCGGGACGGTCCTCCCAGCTAAAAGACCGTATCCGTACATGTGAATTACCGAGAATGTACGCGATGTTTACTGCAACTTTGTCGTCGTACTTGTTAATGTGTTCCTGGGTAGAAAGCCAGTCTGGTTTGGGGGGACACCAGTTCAATCCTGCATTTAGCCAGATATAGCGCTCTAACCCCTCACGGGTTTTCAAGGGCGCATGAGATATGCCATCAATCCCGACGAGTTCGGTAGTAACCCCCTGTCGAACCTTAGGATCATGGTGGGGTTCACCAAGAATATTTAGACCAGCATGCGAGTGAAGATCGACGAACCCAGGACAAACGATGTTGTTCTCAGCCTCGATAACTTTTTCAGCGGGGTAATCGTCGAGATTTATGCCCCCCCGTTTGATTTCCAATGTGTTGTCGGAAACGAGTACAGAACCTCGGAACTACGGTGACCCCGTGCCGTCCATTATTCGGCCGTTGTGAATGAGTAATTGCAGCATGTGGCGGCTGATAGCGATTCACTCGTTGCATCGGTTGTCCTAAGATGCGCTCCAACAAATTCCAAATCGAAAATTCTCGGATCAGGAAGTGAGAACGATATCTTGAAAGTCGCAGTTGTTGGAGCAGGCGGAACCGGTGCTTTCTACGGTGGTGCACTCGCACAAAACGGTCACGATGTAACGATGATCGCTCGGGGACCGCATCTAGAAGCAATCCGAAAAAGCGGACTTCAGCTAAACAGCGTTCTTCTTGGTGATTTCAATCTCAAAACGGCTGCGACGGATGACATGGATTCCGTTGGTCCAGTCGACCTAGTCATTTTTGCAGTGAAAAGCTGGGGAACCGAAGCAGCGATTGCAGCAATGGGCGGTTTGGTCGGCGATGAAACGATGATCATCTCGACACAGAACGGAATTGACTCGGAAAGGCTTCTGACTGAAGCGTTCGGTCCAAACAACGTACTCGGGTGTACGGCAACAGTTTCAGCAATTATCGATAAGCCCGGGGTTGTATCTCAGAACGGCGGACCAGGATCACTTGTGATCGGTGAAATGGCTGGAGGTAGTTCTGATCGCGTCACGAAACTTGTGGACGATTGTGTGAAAGCCGGTTTGGCGGCAGAAGCACACGACAACATCGTTGTAGCTCTATGGCAGAAGTTCGTATTTATTTGTGCGTTGTCCGGAATGACTGCCCTGACCCGAAAGCCTATCGGTGACATTTTCGCTCAACCGACCACCACAGAGATGTACCGACAGGTTCTTGCAGAAGTGGCTGAAGTCGGACGTGCTGAGGGCGTTGATCTACCTGAATCGACGGTTGAAGACACTCTTGCGACCATCAAGGCGCGTGAGCCATTCATCATTGGCTCGATGGGACACGACTTGATCGCTGGAAACCCGATCGAGATTGGCTTGCTGAACGGACGCGTGGTTGAGCTTGGAAAGAAGCACGGAATATCGGCGCCAGCAAATTTCGCTATCGAATCAGCACTTCGACCGCACGAAAACGGGGCGTAGAGATACCTTGTTTCGAGACTTGACCCTTCGACTGGCTCAGGTTGAAGTCTCGGTCAGCACCAAAAAACGTTTAGTCAATCAATCCGGTTTGCGGTTTCGTCCATGGCGCACGGGCAGCCCACTGTTTTGGACGCGGTACACGTGAAACAGGCACATCAATGAACACCGGCTTGTTCATTTCCAGTGCTTTCGGGATCACATTCTCAACATCAAACGGATCTTTCGCTCGAAGACCGACCGCACCGTACGCTTCTGCCAACTTCACAAAGTCTGGGTTCACGAAATTAGTTTCGTAAGCACCACCAAAATCATCGTCTAGGTCACGAGCGACGTTTCCGTAATGACCATCGTTGTAAATAACAGTGACCAGGTTGATTCCGTACTTCACCGCCGTTGAAATCTCACCGGAGTTGTACATGAACCCGCCATCACCGGAAACACAGATCACGGGCTTGTCGGGGTTTCCATACTTGGCACCAAGTGCAGTCGGGAACGCGAATCCCAGGTTGCCTGAGTAACCAGAGTCCAGATAGGTCTTAGGATTTTCGGTAATCCAACGAGGACGCGAGTAATACCCGAGCTGTGTCATTCCGAACACGGTGATTGCGTCGCTCGGCACGCCTCTTTGGAGCGCGTTTATGTAGTCTTCTTGAGGCTGGTTGAGCTCATCTTCACTCACAGCAAGTTTCTTCTGGATATCCGCAACTTCTGCGTCTGGAGAATTCCACTTGCCTCCGCCCTGTCGCTCTATCTCCGCGGCAAGCAGCGGTAGAGTCGCCTTCACGTCACCGATAACTCCAAGCGAGTTTGCGTGGACGTGACCGACCATTTCTGGATCAACATCGATATGGACCAGACGGGCATCACCCCCAGCCTGATTTCTCATCGAGAACCGGGTACCAATTCCGATGATGACGTCTGCGTCTTCGATGTATTCCTTCAGCAGTCCAGCGGGACCAAGCGATCCACCAAGAGCAAGTGGGTGACGCTCGGAAATCGTTCCCTTTCCGCCTGCTGAGGTCATAACAGCGACCCGAGCACGCTCAGCGAAATCAACAAATTCGGCTTCGGCGTCTGACCGAGCAATTCCACCACCAGCGTAAATAACCGGCTTTCGGGCGTTCACAATTTCTCGTGCTGCCTGCTCGATCACAGTCTGGTCTGGCACCTTGCGAACAATTTGAGCTGGTTCGAGGAGTTCTACTTCTTCTCGTTCCACCATTGTTTCGGGTGGCAGTTCGAAGTGGACAGGTCCCGGTCGGTCAGACTGTGCCTGCCTGAACGCCTCATGGATTCCTTCGGGGACCTCATGCGGCCTAAGGACCTGCTTTTGCCACTTTGTTACAGGATTTGTGATTTCTTTCTGATCGTTGACCTCGTGCAGTCCACCAAAGTTTTTACCGATCGTGGCCCGTGGGATTTGCCCGGCGATCATCACAACAGGGCTCGATCGAGAGAACGCAGTCGAAAGACCTCCACCTGCGTTGTAAATCCCAGGTCCAGGAACCACCAACACGACACCGGGTTTTCCGGTTGTCCGGGCATAGCCGTCCGCCATGTACGAGGTAGCGGTTTCATTTCGGGTTACCACGAACTTGATGCTAGGTTCGTTACGCAATGCGTCGACGATTCCGTACATCTGGACACCGGGAAGTCCAAATATTACTTCGACACCTTCTCGGACCAGGGACTGAACTAGTGCTTCTCCACCTGAAAGCTTCGGCATTTGCTACCTCGTATGCGCATTCATCGCGCTTATTCGGACTAATAGGTTTGGTTGGCGCACGCAGGGTACTGCGGTGAACTTCGCTCCGCCAGATGTTTCGGGCGCTCTAAAGAACCGAGTCGCCAGGACCGATCATGTACTTAACGCCCTGCCCTGCGGCGGAAACTTCAATGGCTTTTGCTGTGTCAGCAACGGAGTAACGCCCACTTACTACTCCGCTGAAGTCGAGATGTGGCAGGATTTCCAATGCTTCGCCAAATGCATCACCGGCTCCGAAGGCTCCGCTTACCGTGATTTCTTTGTAGTGGAGGTCGTACAGGTCGACAGGAAGGCTGGAACCTTGTGGACTAACGCCAACAAGAACCAAATTTCCTCGTGGACGGATCAACTTCGATGTGTTGGCTACAAGTTGCGGAACGCCTACCGCTTCCGCCCCGATCTTGACGCCGTATCCACCAGTGGTGTCCATCACCAATTCGGTTAAATCGTCGGCAGTTGGATCGTTCAAAATGTTGGCACCGAACTGTTCTCCCATTGCACGTCTGGAAGGGTTCGGTTCCGAAAGGATGATATTTCCGGCTCCGCGGTGTTTTAGAACACCAACGGTTAGAAGTCCTAGAAGTCCGCCGCCGACGACCAGCGCGTCACACCCTTCCTCGATTTCGCCGAGCATGTTTATTGTCGAAACAACACACGCGGTCGGCTCAGCCATTGCTGCGATTTCTGGGTCGAGACCATCGGGAACTATGTGGGCTTGTCGGTGGTCAACGAGAACATATTCAGAGAACCCACCTGAGTAGCGTTTCTCTCTCTCGCAATGCATTGCCGACCAGGTCAGACACCCCTGGCACTCACCACACGCAGCGTTGAGAGTGCAACCGATAATCTTGCCAAGCAGCGATTCTGGGACACCTTCACCAACCTTCACGACCGGTCCCACAAACTCGTGTCCGAGAATTTCAGGTGGTGTTGCCGGGAACAATCCTTGCGTCTTGTGAATGTCGGTACCGCAAACTCCACATGAGTGAAGTTTCAAGACCAACTCACTTGGCCCTGGTTCCGGGATCGGAACCTCGTCGATCGTAATTTCGCTACCGCCGCGCCACGTTGCTTGAAGCATTGACTGTTGTCTCATCTAGGGTTGTTTTGGCTGATCGCGCCATTCTTCACTCAAAAGGCGTCCTCAACAACTACTGAACATGCCAAAATTCTTCAACAATTCAGGTTCACATACCTCTATTCCGCAGGAGTCCCAATGAAAATCACCGATATGAAAGTCGCCATTATTGGCGGCGCGCCAGTCGTTCGAATCGCCACGGATGAGGGCATCGACGGAATCGGTGCTGGCGAAACGTGGAAGCCATTCCTAAAACCCCATGTTGAGTTTTACCGAGAAAAAATCCTCGGGCTCGACCCGACAGATGTTGAGCGGGTGATGATTGGTATTAGGCGATGGGGCGCTTTCAAGCCCTGGGGGACAGGCGTCAGTATCATCGAGATGGCTTTGTGGGACATCGCAGGTAAAGCTGCAGGACTACCGGTTTACAAGCTGCTCGGTGGAAAAATCCGTGACCGGGTTCAGGTCTACAACGGCAGCGTGCGGTTCCCGATGGACGGTAAAGAACCCGAGCACTACGCCCAGAACATGCAGAAGATGATGGACCATCCATACCAGTTCTCAATCATCAAGCAAGGCGTTGCGTTCCATGGCGGGATGCAGAACGTAGAGGGTTTCTACCACGGCACTCCTGTAGATGTAATCAGGTATCCAAATCGAGGGTTGATAACCCACAAAGGCTTCAAATACATGATGGCCCGCATCGAGGCGATGCTCGATGTAGTTGGAGATGACGTTGGATTAGCGCTCGATTGTGGTCCGGGGATGACAGTCCCTGACGCACTTAAGCTCGCCAAGGAACTTGAAGGCTCGAACATCGTGTGGCTCGAGGACATGGTTACCGGGGACTACACCCCCTTTGTGCTCGCTGATCTGTACAGCCAAATCACGCCTTACACCTCGACTCCAATTCACACGGGTGAACAGATTTATCTACGACAAAATTTTGTTGATGTAATTGAGCGAAACGCCGTAAACGTTCTGGGTCCAGATGTAGCTGATGTTGGCGGAATCGCGGAATTGAAGTTCATCGCCGAATACGCCGACCTGCACGGCATCTTGATTGCTCCGCACGGAACTGGTGATGGTTTGATCGGTCTTGCCGCACAGACTCACCTTGCAGCGGTCTTACCGCACAACTTCATTGCTTTTGAGCTTCCTACTCCGGATCCAGCCTGGTGGCTCGACATCATGGAAGGGCATGAACAATTCGCTGTCTCGAACAGTCACATCGATGTTCCAGATTCTCCCGGACTTGGACTGACGTTCATCCCGGACGAAGCAAAGAAATACCTAAGCGAAGAAGACGCTGGTTTCTTCGACGACTAGTCCAACCTCACGGAAATTGCCCTCTGCAATCCGATTCGTCGCTGATTCAAGCGTAGAATTTCGCCGAATTATTTCGCGAAGTTAGCCACGTGCGCTCCGGCACAGTAAAGAGCAGTTATGAAAATTACAGACATCAAGGTCGCAGTAATTGGCGACCACCCGGTAATCCGAATCACGACCGATGAGGGGATCGATGGTATCGGTGGAGTTGAATCCCCACGAAACCAGGGCTTCTTCAACCCCCAAATTGAGTACTACAAAAACATGATCGTCGGACTCGATCCGACAGATGTGGAGCGTGTCCTCCTACACATTCGTCGTGTTGGTGGATTCAAACCGTGGGGGTCGGCGGTAAGCGCGATCGAAATCGCACTTTGGGATATTGCAGGTAAGGCTCTGAACGCACCTGTATACAAACTGCTCGGCGGAAAGATCCGCGATAAGGTACGCGTATACAACGGTAACTACCGCAAGGGCTTCGACGGTTACTCACCTGAAGATTTTGCCGAAAACATGCGATGGATGAAAGAGCTTCCCCAGAACTTCTCCATCATCAAGCAGGGAATTGCCTTCCACGGCTCGCCAATGCTGAAGCACATGCCTGACTTCCAGTACGGGGAGTACGTCCAAGCCGACAAGTACGGTAACCGAGGAGTACTGACTGAGAAGGGCTTCAACATCACCGTTGAAGCCGTGATCGCAATGAAGGAAGTGCTTGGCGATGAAGTTGGACTCGCACTCGACTGTGGACCGGGCCTAACTGCCTCTGACACGCTTCGATTGGCACAGGCGCTTGAGCCGTACCACCTGATGTGGATGGAAGACACCATTACCGGTGACTACACGCCTTATGTCCACCCTGAGTATTTCCTACAAGTGACTCCGTACACGTCGACACCTATCCACACTGGTGAGCAAATTTACCTGCGTCACGGGTTCAAGGATCTGATCGAGCAACATGCTGTCGATGTAGTTGGGCCAGACCCGATGGATGTTGGCGGTATTTCGGAGCTCAAATGGATTGCCGAGTTCGCGGATTTGCACAACATCCAGATGGCACCACATGGAACCGTCGATGGCTTGATTGGTCTAGCAGCTCATGTTCACGTTGGTGCTGCAATGCCGCAGAACTTCATCGCGTTCGAGCTTCCAAGTGGTAAGCCCGAGTGGTGGTGGGACATACTCGAAGGAATCGACGCCTACGAAGTTACCGACAGTTTCATCCCGGTAAACGACAATCCAGGTTTGGGAATCTCTTTCCGGGTCGACGAAACCAAGCAGTACCTCAGAGAAGAGGATCAGGACTTCTTCGACTAGGTCTTCATCGAAAACTTCAAAGTTGCATCAAATTAAGGGTCGAATATTCTGTTCGACCCTTAGTTATTAGTGGCAAAAAGATGACTGATTCAACGTTTTCGCAACTTCAGGATTTGCCGAGTACCGAACAAATGCCGTTTCTGTTCGTGGGACACGGCAACCCGATGAACGCTATCCTCGATACCGAGTACGGTCGAGAGTGGGAGCGCGTTGGCCAAACATTGCCGAGACCTACTGCAATTCTTGCAATATCCGCTCACTGGCTCACTCCCGGTTCAACGCGTGTTCTCGCTTTAGATGTTCCTCGCACTATCCATGATTTTGGTGGTTTTCCGCAGGAACTTTTTGACCAGCAATATCCCGCCCAGGGTTCTCCTGAATTTGCGAAGAAGACCATCGAATTAATTCGAAAGACCGAGGCAGTAGAGGATTACCGATGGGGCCTGGACCACGGAACATGGTCGGTCTTGAAAAAGATGTACCCCCAGGCAGATATTCCGGTCTACCAACTAAGCATCGATTACTCACAACCACCTGAATATCACTATCAACTCGCCAAAGACCTGGTTGAACTACGTAACCACGGGGTACTGATCCTTGGCAGTGGAAACATCGTCCACAATCTTACGGCAATCGGCAGAAATTACGATTGGGCAGCGGAGTTCGATGGAATCATGGAACAGCATCTTTCGAACCATAATCACAAAGGCGTGGTCGATTTCCTCAAGCTCGGTGAACTGGCAAGGCTGGCGCATCCGACCCACGATCATTTCCTGCCTTTGATCTATTCAATCGGATTGCAAACGGAAAACGACGAGATCAGTTACTTCAATGACACGTTTGATTTTGGGACGATATCAATGAGATCAGTTCTAGCGACCGCTGCCGGTTAGCCCTTAAGACGAGCGTTCCCAGAAATCTCGGACAGGTTCACACAGTATGGTGGCCAATCACCTGCGACACCAGCGAGAACGTTCTCTACGCTCATCATCGCCATCTTCAAACGCGTATCCCCAGTGGCGCTAGCAACGTGAGGCATGATCATGCAGTTATCTAGGGTCAACAACGGGTGATCGAATGGTATAGGTTCAGGCACCGTCACATCGAGCGCTGCACCGGCGATTTCACCGCTCTTCAACGCCTCGTAAAGATCGTCCTGGTTCACAACCGGCCCGCGTGTTGTGTTGATAAGAATTGCCGTCTTTTTCATGAGCTTGAACTGATCTGAACTCATGAGGTTTTCTGTCTCTGGTGTTAAAGGGTTGTGGAGCGAGACGAAATCGGATCGCTCAAGTAGTTCTTCGAGTGAGTCGACATAGGTTGCGCCGAACTCTTCATCTCGTCGGCTACGGTTGAAGTAAATAACGTTCATGTTGAAACCGGTAGCGCGCTTTGCCATCTCGGATCCGATGCGGCCCATACCGACTATCCCAAGTGTTTTGTGATGAATATCGGTCGCCAAATATGCGAGGGGATCAAAGTCACCCCACTCACCGTGCTTCACGATTCCGGGCAAGTCATAGGTACGGCGTGCCATAGATGCAAGGAGGGCGAACGCCTCGTCAGCGGTACTCTCCGAAAGAATTCCGGGAGTATTGCAAACTGCAATTCCCCGCTCGTTCGCAGCATTCACATCAATGTTGTCGTAGCCAACTCCGAACTCTGCAATCACCTTCAGATTAGGGGCGGCATCCATCACTTCGGCATCAACGGCATTTGTGATGTGAGCGTACAAACCGTCAACGTCTCTCACTGCCTCGATTAGTGCCGCGTGGTCCGGAGAATCCTCACCTTCCCAAATTTCTACATCGGCACCACTTGCTCTCAACTTCTCAGCGGCTTCAGGGAATGTTCGGCGCGTTACGAGGATCTTTGGCAATTTTGGGAGTTCCTATCTAAATGAATTAACTTTAATCATAGATTTCACGTTATCTTGTGGATGCGCTCGGGCAAGGTAAGCAACGAAAACACTGCAGTCAACGTCTTAGGGGCATCGAGTGCGTTGCCTCACGCCAACTTAGGCTCAACCAACGTATACGTATTTCGATGTCGCAAACTGGTCATCCACAATTAATTTAACTGCCAACAGCAATATCCATTACGTATGCGCATTGATAAACGAATCCACGCTCTGTTTTAGAAAAGTAACCAGTCGTAACATCATGCTTCAGCAAACGTATGCCTGCATCTATTGATCACATACCAAATATTCATAGAAGTCTGTTTAGGCATTGACTCTGAAAATCTCATTCCTACATCTCTTCTTTTTTGTCTCGCTACTATCTGCACTGATCTCGTGCACGAGCGGTGGGTCAGGTGAAGCAGACAAAATTATCTATATGGGTGGCATACCCGACCAGGACATTTCAGTACTGGAAGAGCGTTTCGGGGCGGTCGCTGATCATCTTTCGGACGAACTCAATGTGAATGTCGAGTATGTTCCGGTAACTGACTACGCAAGCCTGGTGAATGCATTCAAGAACGGTGACATTACTCTTGCATGGTTCGGAGGACTTACCGGCCTTCAAGCCAAGTCTTTCGCTCCTGGAGCAGTTTCTGTCGTACAACGACCACGTGATAAAGAGTTCACTTCGGTATTCGTGGTCAACTCTTCTTCGAAGGCGGAGTCGCTTGCCGACCTCAAAGGCTCGTCTTTCACTTTCGGCTCAGTTAATTCGACGTCTGGACACCTGATGCCGAGATCTTTTCTACTTCAAGCCGGGGTTGATCCAGAATCCGATTTCCAAGGGGTACCGAACTTCTCGGGCTCCCACGATTTAACCTGGAAACTTGTCGAGAGCGGAAGCTTCGAAGCGGGTGCGTTGAATGCTGCCGTTTGGGAACGAGCTGTGTTAGAAGGAAGCGTTGATACGTCCAAAGTGAAGGCGATTCACGAAACACCAACCTACGTCGACTATCAGTGGCTTGCACATCCTAATCTCGACAAAGATTTCGGTGACGGATTCACGGACGGCATTAGGAATTCAATGACCGCTATTTCCGGGTCGACTGATCGAGAAAGAACGATCTTGGACCTCTTTGAAACTGATTCATTTGTTCCCGTAGATCCGTCGGACTACGACGATCTGGAAGAAATTGCCCGCTCTCTTGACATGTTGAGATGAACGCAATCGATAAACGTACTGGTACTGAATACCGCTTAGAGTCTCTTACACGGAGTTACGGAAACCGGACGGTCGTTGGCCCCATAGACCTGACATTTAAACAAGGTGACAAGGTCGCAATCATTGGTCCGAGCGGTGCTGGCAAAACGACTTTGCTTCGACTGATTGCTGGCGTGGTTAGTCCAACCACAGGCAGGATTACGCTGCGAGGAACCGACTCCAGAGCCATCGCTAATAAAAACCGGTTCAAAGATGTCGGGTTCATGCACCAGCAACTCGATCTTATTCCTCAACTGACGGCGAGAAAAAATATCGAGGTAGGGAACTCTGGCCGTTGGTCACTGCTTCGTACTCTTGGCAGTCTTCTCTTGCCTGTTCACGACAACCGCTCAGAACGCGTAGCCAGTTTTTTTGGGCTTTCGGATTTTCTCGACGTTCGAACATCGTTACTTTCTGGGGGGCAGCAGCAGCGAGTAGCCCTCGCCCGTCTTCTAGTCCAGGCTCCCGCCCTACATCTTGCAGACGAACCAGTTTCTGCCCTCGACCCGTCACTTGCTGACAAAACATTGCAAGTACTGTGCGGTCGAACTGGCATCGAGGGTGAATTCGTCAAAACGGTTGTGGCGAATATTCACGCCCCTGAACTTGCTGTCCGCCATTTCGATCGGGTTATCGGACTTCGGGACGGCTCGGTGATTTTCGATAAACCGGCATCGGAAGTTACAGACGAGGACACCTCTTTTGTCTACGACGACCACCAAAAAGAGGCGAAGCAGGTGCGCTTGCCAGTCGAGGTGGACAACTGGGGTAGAGATTGATGATCAGTATGATCACGAATCTGCTCGAAAATCGTCGGGTGTGGATTCTGTTCTTCGCCGCCCTGTTGATGTGGTCGGCGTCACCTGTCGATTGGGTGAACCTCACGAATGAGGGAGCCGGATCAGCTATCCGGTCTATTGTGGGGTCTTTCCTAGCACCTGATTTATCACCCAAAACGATGGGCGAAGTAATCCAAGCAATGTGGATTACCCTTGCGTACGCGGTCACGGCGCTATCCCTCGCAATATTTTTCGGGTTACCACTTGGCCTAATTGCGTCCGGAGTCTTGTCGACCGATCAACGATTCGTTCTCGCATTAGCAGTATTTGTAAGGGCATATCTCGGAATGATCAGATCCATTCACGAGCTGATCTGGGCGCTACTATTCGTCTCCGCATTCGGACTTTCCCCGGCCGCAGGAATCATCGCAATAGCGTTGCCGTACTCCGGAATCATTGGTCGCATTTTCGCCGAGAGGTTGCAGGACGTGCCTGAGGGGCATATCACCGCATGTCAGGTGTCGGGAGCAAGCGGTTTGAAGCTGATCGCGCTCGCTCGAATACCCACAGTTTTGCCAGACACGATTTCGTACCTTTTCTACAGATTCGAGTGTGCGATTCGGACCGCATCTGTCCTCAGCTTCATTGGTCTTGGCGGGATTGGGTTCCAGGTCCACATCGCCATGAGTGACTTGAAATTCGAGACTGTAGCTACTCTGTTCTACTCGTTGCTAGCCCTGATCCTGATCGTGGGATTAATCGGCCGTTCAGTCCGAAAGCGGTTACTGACTTGAGTATGGGAACCAGCAACACGAGGGATAGAACCTATTCGTTCACTCCGAAGATACCGGGACCATTCGCGTTAACTTTTATTGGCCTTGGAATCCCAATCTTTATCGCAAGTTGGGTCTTCATTTTTGTGGAATCGCAGGGTAAACGTTCTCTATTCAGCCTTGAGAATCTAGATAGAGCACAGTCGTTTCTGGGGCAGGTCTTCGGTGCCGATACTTGGAAATCGCGGGGAGCCGAGTTACCAGACGTATTCATACTGGCGACCGACACGATCGCTATGAGTGTTCTGGCAATCGCCCTAGCTGGTGTATTTTCTGTAGTGTTGCTCCCACTGGCAACAGCTCGACAAGACGATCAAAGAGCGGGTTACCTGGCCAATTCTGGTTACGCAGTAATGCGTGCTCTATTCGTGTTTACCCGCGCGGTCCCTGAGCTGCTTTGGGCGCTCATTGTAGTGTTCATCATTTCGCCCGGAATTTTCGCTGGTGCTATTGCACTCGCAATCCACAACTTTGGAGTTATTGGAAGACTCGGAGCCGACAGTATCGAAAGTCTGGATCGAGCGCCGGTAGTCGCCCTTGAATCTACCGGAGCATCATCGGCGCAAAGATACGTCATCGGGGTACTACCGCTGGTCTCGCGACAACTACTCACGTTCCTCTTTTATCGGTGGGAAGTGATTATCCGGACAACTGCAGTGGTTGGATTCGTCGCCGCTTCAGGAATCGGATACCAAATGCGGTTGGATTTGAGTCTATTCAGGTACGACGAAGTAGGACGGTTGCTAATTGCCTACGTGGTGATCGTGTGGATGGTGGATCTTCTGTCTACGCTGGTCAGGCGGGCGTTCAAATAGACAGGATGTTCGTCGGCAACCAAGTTGAAATGGTGGGGAAGGTGGGACTCGAACCCACACGCCTGTTAAGGCACATGCTCCTAAGGCATGCGCGTCTGCCATTTCGCCACTCCCCCGACAGGTTGCTTAGAGGACATCCGGAGACGAACAGCAGACTATTGTATGGACGCAGTTGAGGTTGGGCTAGCCTCGCTGCTCCCAGTCGGAGGCAAGTTCTGTCCAGCGTTGGTGCAGCTCGTTCACGGTTGAACTGGAAATCTCAACTGATGAATTAACCATTTCAAGGTTGGATTCCATGTGGTGTGGACGCTGAGTTCCCACGATTGTCACGTCAACTTCATCGTGGGCATACGTGAATCCAAGAGCCAGTTTGATGTGTTCTTCGGGCTCATCGGCAAGAGGACCTAAAGATTTCATTTTCTGTGCCCGGTTGAAGTACTCAGACGTGTACTCAGGATTGTGTTCGTACAACTCGGTTTGACCTGTCGCGCCCCACACAGCGTTCCCAATTGGACGCTTGATAATCAGTCCCATGTCTCGCTCTTCAACATCAGCGAACAAATTGGTTCTAGCCGATTGGTCAACTAGATTGAAGCTGGTCTGGAGGGTGTCGAAGAGTCCACTGGTTACTGCCCACTTGGCATTCTCGTTATCTCCTGAGTAACCGATATACCTGGTTTTTCCAGCGGCTCGAGCGTCTTGCAATGCCCTGATCACATCGCCTCGCTCCAGTACTTCGACGGTGCAAGAGTGGAGTTGGACCAGATCAACATAGTCTGTCTTCATCCGTATGAGGGAACGGTCAATGGATTCGATCACTAGATCGTAGGTCCAGTCCTCGCCATCACCTCTCGGAAGAAAGTGACCAGCCTTAGTCGCCAAAACGTACTCGTCTCGTCTGTCGGCAGCAACTAGACCGATGAGTTCTTCGCTGATGTTGTAGCAAGCAGCCGTGTCGAGGAAGTTCACTCCGCCATCAAGGGCCTTGTTGATTACCGATCTTGCCTGGTCTACGTCTGCCATCTCAAGGTTGAAGCCGACTTCCGAGAGTCCGATTCCGAGTCGTCCAACTTCAAGATCAGTTTTGCCGAGTCGTTTCCGTTCCATTGCCATACTTTTTATCCGTCGTCACTTATTCGTTGAAGATATTGATCTGGAAAATCTGATGGTACATTCATCAAGTTCAATACGCTGACTGATCCGAATGGAGTTACCTGTGTCTTCAAAACCAAACATCGTGCTGATGGTCGCCGATGACATGGGGTACGGGGATTTCGGTCTCTATTCCGGTGGCAGAGTTCATACACCGGTGCTGGACGAATTAGCCTCGCAAGGGTTGAGATTCAGTCAACACTACGCCGGATCGGCTGTCTGCTCCCCATCCCGAGCGGCGCTATTGACCGGTCGGTACCCGATCAGAACGGGTGCGATCACCCCCCAGGAAGTTCTCGGTAACGACCGTATTTCGCTGTCAGAATCAACGATTGCTGATTCCTTCAAAGCAGCCGGATATGCAACAGGGATGGTCGGTAAATGGCATAACGGTGCGCTTGACCCGAGATTCCATCCAAATGCTAGGGGATTCAATGAGTTCGCAGGTTTCCGTGGTGGTTGGGCTGACTACTACGACTGGATTCTCGACCGAAACGGTCAGTTTGAGCGATCGGACGGACGCTATTTGACCGATGTGCTTGCTGACGAAGCGGTTTCATTTATCAATCGACACCAGTCGAGCCCGTTTTTCCTGATGGTGACCTGGAACGCTCCACATTCGCCATTACAGGCACCTGAAGAAGTCACTCAGAGGTACGTTGACGCCGGATTCGAGCACGGGATAGCGCTCATCTACGCCATGATCGAGGTGATGGATCGAGGTATTGGGAAGGTACAACAAGCCCTCAATGACGCCGGGGTTGAAGACGATACTTTGCTGATGTTCACCAGCGATAACGGTCCTGCGTTCACCCATCGTTACGACCAGGTGCCTGATGGAGTCTCACTCGACGGTAGTCGATTCAATGCTGGTTTCGCAGGTGCCAAGGGGTCCGTTTACGAAGGTGGAATCCGCGTCCCGATGATTGCGCGATGGGCAAACGGGCTCCCGCAGGAAAGAGAGATAACCGATCAAATCTGTTTCACCGATTGGCTACCAACACTTCATTCATTTGCTGGTGTAGATCGGGTCGGTGAAAAACCTCTCGATGGTCACGACTTCAGTGATGTGATCAGAGGAGATACGGCCCAAGTGCCCCCGAATCGATTCTGGCAATGGAACGGCGATTCTCCGATAGGCACAACGAACGCAGCTATGCGGTGTGGCGACTGGAAGCTAGTACGCCCTGCCTTGGACATTTCATATGCAACCGAAGCGGACAAGAAACTTGCCGACGACTATATCCTCAAAGATATCGAGTACAAATATCATCCTGAGAACATCTCGGAAATCTTCGACTGGCCAGAACCTGAAAAGATCATTCCTGAGCCGCCACAACCCGAACTATACGACCTTGCTTCTGATCCCGGCGAAGAAAACAACATCGCATCCGACAACCCGCAAATCGTCACTCGCATGCGGACAGAACTCGAAACCTGGTTCGAGGAAGTCGAGTCTGAGCGGCAATCAATAGTCGAGTAGCGTTCAGAACAGCAGGTACGGTTCGTCCTCTACTTGAGTGAAGTCAGTTGGCGGGTACTTCTCAAGCGCTTCAACATCGATATCCGCTCCCCAACCCGGTCCGTCTGGAACGGTCGCGAATCCGTTTGTGATGTCGATTGGGCTCGTCAAAACATCCCCGTAACGATCAAAAAACGAAACAAATATTTCCTGCATAAACGAGTTGGGAATACTTAGCCCCAAATGCAAACTCGCTAGGGTTGAAATTGGCCCATTCGAGTTATGCGGTGCGACAGGCACATAGTGAGTGTCTGCCATGTCCGCAATCTTCCGAATTTCAGTGAATCCACCACAGTGGCAAATATCAGGCTGAATCATTCGCATCGTGTTGGTCGCAAGTAATGGTCTGAATTCCCACCTGTTGTAAAGCTGTTCGCCTGTGGAAACCGGTACGTTCACTGAACGAGCGAATTCAGCCATTGCCTCAACGTTGTCGTAAAGGATAGGTTCTTCCATCCAGGCAATGTTGAAATGTTCGAGCTCGCGAGCTACCCGTCCCGCACTCCACGGGTCGATTCGCGCACGAATATCGATGCCTATTTCCACGTTAGGACCGATAGCGTCCCTGACGGCACCAACAACCTCGATGCCATGCCGGATGCGCTCAGGTGTGATTACTTGTGGACCACCAAACGGGTAGAACTTGAGCGCAGTCCACCCATCGTCTGCCAAAGCTTTGGCTGCTGCCGCGTACTTCGTTTTTGATTGCCTTGTTGGTGCAGCCTCCGGGTCAGGATCAGGATTGGCTTCGTTTGCGTCTTCGAACCAGCCGTTGGCATAGACGCGCATCTTGTCGCGGTGCTTTCCACCTGCCAGTTCCCAAACTGGTATATCGAGGGATTTGGCTTTTAGGTCCCAGAGGGCGAGATCGATCGCCGAAATAGCTGACATGGTGACCGCGCCACCAGACCATGTGACACGACGGAACAAAGAGGTCCAAATCCAGTCAATCCGCCGAGGATCTTTTCCTTTCAGGAATTTGCCGAAATCAAGGATCTCGGCTTCGAGGGCGGCATCTTTGTATTGAAGTGAGCCTTCACCCCATCCTGATATTCCTTTGTCAGTATCGATCCGGACAAACAACCAGTTCGTCCCGGCTGTCTTGTGAACCGGTGTTGCCATTCGGAATACCTGAATGTCAGTGATTTTCAACTTCTCAACCTCTTCGTCAATCGAATCATCGCGAACGAGATGTCACTAACCGCCAACTGGCATCCATTGAATGCAAACTGGTGCCGGAAGCTCGAGAACACTCCCGGTTGGGGTGAGGGTTCCGTCGTCCTCAATTTTGAAAGTGACTACCGAGTCTGAATCCTGATTCTCTGCAAGGATGTACCGTCCGTCCGGGGTCATGGCAAAGTTCCGAGGAGTGTTCCCCTGTGTCGACTCATTACCGATGTGAGTAAGAGTTCCGTCGGACTGATCTATCGAGTAGATAGCTAACGAATCGTGTCCACGGTTTGAGCAGTACAAGAACTTGCCGTCTATCGAGGTGTGAATGTCTGCAGTGTGGCTTACGCCTTCCCAACCTTCGGGGAGAGTTGAAATCTTCTGCTTCTGTGTTAACGACTCGTCACTTGCGACGTCGTATACAGAAACAGTGTTTCCGAGCTCATTGTTTACGTAAACCCATTTGTTGTTTGGGTGGAATGTGAAGTGACGTGGTCCCTCACCGGCATCGGAATCTACCGAACCAGCAAGTGAAATCTTTCCATTTACGGTGTCGAGGTTGTAGGTCAGAACCTGGTCCATACCAAGGTCGCAAATGTAAACCTTGTCGTTCGTCGAATTCAATGTGGCCGAATGGGCGTGCGCTTCTTGCTGCCGGCGCTCGTTCACCGACGATCCTTCGTGCTGAACGAAGTCGGTTCCGGCATTGACCGAGCCGTCTTCGTTGACGGTATGAACAGACACGCTACCGCCAGCGTAATTGGCAACGACCACTGAAGAATCCGTCGCATCGACAACGAGGTGACACGGTCCAGGTCCCTGGGTCGACTGCTGGTTGATCTGGGTCAGTTCCCCGGTTTCTTTGTTGATGGAGAAAGCAGTGATACCACCCGAACCGTTGAAAGCACTCGTTTCAGAGATTGCGTATAGATGGTCGTTCGTGGGATCAAGTGCCACGAACGATGGATTCTCTAGTCCAGTGGCTGTAGAGACTTTGGTTACCTCACCCGTCTCGGCGTTCATCCGCAAGGTGTAGATACCTTCGGATCCAAGGCGAGTGTAAGTGCCGACAAATGCGAATAAATCTTTACTCATTGGAAAATTTCCGTTGCGTATATTGCTTGAATAATTAGTCGTCGAGAATCAAATCCTGGTCGATTTCAATTCCGAGTCCTGGTCCTTGAGGTAGAGCCATGTAACCCTCGCCGTCGAACTCAGGGGCATTGGCCATGATCGAGAATTTGTGTTTATAACTGCCAATTGGAGGATCGTTAAGGAGTTCCATGAACGGGGCGTTTCGCCACGATGCAACGAGATGCATGTGGGCAATCACTCCTATGTTTCCTCCACCATGGTGAGGAACGATCTCTTTGCCGTACAGCTCAGCAAGCACTCCAACTTTCCTCAGGTTTGTCATGCCATTCATGACCATGCTCTCTGGCTGAAGCAATCCATAAACGTCCTGCTCACAAATCTGAACGAATTCGTTAAGACCGGGATTGTTTTCACCACCAGCAATCGGCATTTCAACTTTGGCACTTAGTTCTGCCAACCCGTCGAAGTCATATCGCTTCAATGGTTCCTCTAACCAGTACACACCTAAGTCCTGAAGTTCTACGGCAGTATCGTAGGCTCGTTGATGACTCCATCGAACGCCCGGTTGCCAGTCGCCACTCGACTGGGCCTGGTTGCCGTCGACCATGATGGTCATATCGTCACCGACAGCATCGCGAACCATTTCGACGGTTCGAATATCTTCTGAAATCGTATCGTGGTGACAGCGCAGTTTTATCGCTTTCCAGCCCCCGTCTTGCAGTGACCTTGCTTGCTCTGCCCTCTCCTCAGGAGTCGATAGAACAACCATGCTTGCGTAAGGAATGACCTTGTCCTTCACCCCGCCCCACAGCTTGTATAAGGGAAGATTCGCGGCCTTGCCCATAATGTCCCACAGGGCCATATCGACTCCAGCCACTCCCTGGTAATGAATGTTCTGGGCGTAATAGTTCAAAGCGACCGCGTGCTGCTCTATTTCAAGTGCATCCTTACCAACCAGGTAAGCCTTCACACCGTCGAGCAGCATTGGATGCATTCCAGGACCAATTCCGGTTATTCCAGCATCAGTGTGGACTTCGGTATAGGATCCGCCACCAATGTCGAACGACATCTTGCGTCCCGGGCTCCATGCCGGTTCCAACTCTCCAACGTGCTCAACTGTTCGGAGGTTGACGATCTTTACATCGGTAACAGTTATATTGCTGCTCAACGGGCACTCCTGACTGAGATTGCGAAACGCGCAAATCATAACTCCCTGCAACCTGTTTTACAGATCGGTTCTAATCCGTAAACTGCCAGTCTCCGCGGAAACGACGTAAAAAGGTCCGGGTAATGACGATTACGGCAAGAAACGAAGAAACAGTCGATGTCCTGATAATCGGAGCCGGCGCGTCCGGCGCAGCAGCTGCCGCATGGTTGTCCGAAGCTGGATTCGGAGTGCTCTGTCTCGAGCAAGGATTCTGGCAGGATCCCTCGAAATATGCCTCTGCATCTCCTGACTACGAATTCGAAATGCTAACCAACTGGGCGATCGACCCAAACAAGCGCCAACGTCGTGAGGACTACCCAATCAATGTCGAGAACTCACCAGTCCATCCTGTGATGTTCAACGGGGTTGGTGGAAGCACTATTCTCTGGAGTGCTCACACTCCTCGGTTTCACCCATCTGATTTCCGTGTGAAAACTCTCGATGGTGTCGCAGACGACTGGCCGCTCACTTACGAGGATCTTGAGGAATATTACGATCTCAACGACGAGGTGATGGGGTGCTCTGGAATTGCAGGTGATCCTGCTAATCCGCCACGAAGTCCTCGACAAATGCCACCCCTACCGATCGGCTCGGATGGAAAACGACTTACTGAAGCGTTCGATGAACTCGGATGGCACTGGTGGCCATCAGACAGTTACATCAACTCTCAGCGATATGGCGAGGGAAGAGACGCTTGTAATTATTGCGGGCACAACCATATGGGCTGTTACCAGCGGGCTAAGTCGAGTACAGATTTGACGTATTGGCCGAGGGCAATGCGCTCCGGTGCCAAAATTCAAACAGGCGCACGGGTTAGGCGAATTACCGTCGACGAGAACGGGCGCACAACAGGTGCCGACTACGTAGACGCCAAAGGCAACGAAGTTCATCAGTCGGCCCGATCCGTGATCCTGGCAGCGAACGGAATCGGCACGCCTCGAATCATGCTGAACTCCACTTCGCAGCATCACCCGAACGGACTGGCAAACTCGAGTGGACTTGTCGGCAAAAACTTGATGTTTCACCCGTTCGCAATGATCACCGGTGTGTTTCCAGAAAAGATGAATACCTGGCGTGGACCGCTCAGCAATTTCGCAATGAGCCAGGAGTTCTATGAAACGGACACCGACCGAGGCTTTGTTCGAGGCTACACCTACCAGTTCCAGAGGAGCTTGGGACCCGCCTGGGTAGCCAACGGAGGCTTCACTGATGCCATTCCGTGGGGTGAAAACCACCATGCAGAGCTTGAGAAGCGACTTGGCAGCATGATGGGAATGGCAGTGATTGGCGAAGATTTGCCAGAAGAGCACAATCGTGTGGAGTTAGATCCGGAAATAACGGACGCTGACGGAATACCCGCTCCAAAGTTGTTTTACACACTTAGCAAGAATTCCCGTGATCAGCTCGATCACGCGATTGAGAACGCAAAAAAAGTTTTCGAAACAGCCGGAGCAACAGAAGTGTTTGTCGATCCCATGATGGAACAGTCAGGCTGGCACCTCATGGGCACTGCCCGGATGGGAGATGATCCGAAAACTAGCGTGGTCGATAAGTGGGGGCAAGCTCATGATGTCGACAACTTGTTCATAGTCGACGGTAGTGTTTTCGTGACCAGTGCGGCAGTGAACCCAACGCCAACGATCCAGGCTTTGGCACTACGGACTGCAGACTATATCGTTGCGGAGCGAGAGGATCTGAAAGGTTAGTCATGACAAGCACCACGGAAATTTCCAGCGAACTCCTGTCAGCTTTGATGAATCGCCTGATTCCGGCTGTTGACGATTTGCCCGCTGCCGGTGACATGGGTCTCGCAGAAGAAGTTCTTAGACTTTCGGACGAGCACCCCAGGTACTCCGCACTTTTCACGGCGGGCATGAACGCCCTCGTCGAATTTAGCGGTGACTTTTTAACTCTTTCCGATCCACATCAAGATTCGGCGATCAGAAAATTCGAATCATCTAATCCCGCTGAATTTGATGCGGTCAGAACACTCGTCTACATCGTGTACTACAAAGACGTACGGGTGCACGATCGAATCGGTTGGGAATCACGCCCTCCTCAACCAGAAGGGAACGTGATGGAACCCTGGGACGAATCGATTCTTGAAACTACGAAGAAGCGTGCACCGTTTTGGCGCAAGGCCTAACTTCACCACGAGGTAATTCAAATTGGAACCAGTAATCAAAAACGAGAGCAACACGGGCAATCCAATCCTTGGACCTGACGATGGCGTTTCGACTTTCGTGATGCTGTATGTGAAGCACCCGGTTGGAGGGTCAAGTCCTGATCACGTTCATCCGTGGGAACACCAGGCGTTCATCACTCAAGGCTCTGGTGTATTGGTTTGCGATGGCAAGGAATACCCGGTTAAGGAAGGCGATGCCGTTCTTGTACCTGGAGGCGTGCAACACCAATTCATTAACACCGGTGATATTCCGCTTCACCGGGTGACTGTTAATCCTGTCGAGTCTGTCGGCAAGGAATAAGACGACTATTTCACCTCGGTAAGCGTGAGTTCGCCTTGTTCGACCGTGTAGACGTGAGTGGCAATTTCTTCAACAATCGCCGGATCGTGACTGGCACAAATAATTGTTCCGTCATATTCATCGAGTGCGTCCAGCAGTTCGTCACGCGTCGTGGAATCAAGGTGGTTCGTCGGCTCGTCTAAAAGCAGCACGTTATTTGGCTGAACGAGGAATTTCGCAAGCGCAACCCGGCTTTTCTCACCACCAGAGAGCATCTCAATCTTCTTGTAGACATCGTCTGCGCTGAACAGGAAACGTCCCAAAATTCCTCTTAGATCGCCATCCGGCTGATCACCAGCAGATTCTCTCACTGACTCTAATATCGTAGAAGCGCGATCCAGCGATTCGTCCTGGTGCTGAGCGTAGTATCCGCGTCGTGACCGCTCAGACCAGTTGATGTCGCCTTCGAGTGGATCCACTTCTCCAGCGAGAATTCTCAAGAAAGTGCTCTTACCACCACCGTTGTGCCCGACAAGCGCGACTTTTTGCCCTCTTTCAACTTCAAGTGACACGTCCAACAGAACTGGCGAGTCATCCCAATCGTGTGACACCGATTCAGCTGACAATACGATTTGTTCTACTCGTCCTGTCGATTTGATTTGAAAATGCGTCGTCTTTGCGTCGACCATTCGCTCGACGCGCTGCATTCTCTCCAACGCCTTGATACGGCTTTGTACCTGTCTGGCTTTGGTTGCTTTAGAACGGAAACGAGTAATAAATTGCTCTTGGCGAGCAATTTCGCGTTCTTGCCGGTCTGCAAGTGCGTCGAGTTGGGCCTGTCGATCTGCTTTCGCTTCGAGAAAGTGTGAATACGTACCTTGGTAGGACGTGATCGCACTCAGACCTACATCGAGAATTCGTGTGCAGACTGATTCCAGGAATTCACCATCGTGAGTAACCATAAGAATTGCACCGGGGTACTCAGAGAGCTCGGTTGCAAGCCACTCCTTGGATGCTCTATCGAGATGGTTGGTCGGCTCGTCCAGGAGAATGTTCGCATCACGCCGAATCAAGATTTTGGCGAGCGATATACGCATCCGCCAACCACCGGAAAAATCCCCGCAGGGTTTCTTAAGATCTTCCTGGGTAAATCCCAGACCGGTCGTGACTCTAGATATCGAAGAATCGACTGAGTTTCCACCAAGTAGCTTGAATCTGTCGTGTGACCGATCAAGCTCGGTTGTTTGCGATTCCGCATCACCCTCTTCTAACAAGAGAAGATCTTCAAGCTCCTCGATCCTCTTACGCAACTGATCGAGTTCAGGGAGGGCTGTCCACATCTCGTCGTATAACGACGAATCAAGAGAAACGTCTGACTCTTGCTGCAAATATGAAAGATCGCCATCAGACACGCTGATCACCCCGGAAGTTACCGGTTCTCGATCGGCAATCATTCGAAGCAGGGTGGTTTTACCGGCGCCGTTTGGGCCAACAACGCCAACCTTTTCGCCCGAGGACACGGTGAATGAGACCTGCTTTAGGAGGTCTCTCCCACCGAACGATTTATTCACATTTTCGACAACGATCAAAGTTGTGCGACCCGGATCTTCAAATTCACGTTTGATTCAAACCCATCAAATAATTCTCACACAACAATGGCGAGTGTCATAACAATTTTCTGGAATAAAAAAGCCGGGCAGAAAAATCTACCCGGCTCGATTTGTCAGTTGAACGAAAAGGGGACGTATTAGTAGCTCTGCTGAGCACCCAGTTCGGTCGCCTTCTGCAAAGCTTCTGCAAGTTTTTCAACCGTTACATCACCAGATTGGGCGGTCGAAATCTGTATTGCTTCCTGTTCGGCAAGAGCTTCGGCTAATGCTGGTAGTTTCGGTGCAGCGTCGATTGGGATCTGGATAACCCCGTGACGATCAGCTGCGATAAGGTCGCCTGGCTGAACGAAAACCCCGCCAACATCAACAGGTACGTTGAACGCTACAGCATGAACGTATCCGTGAGACACAAGAGTCTCCTTCGCCCAGAACGGGAATCCCATTTCTTCTGCTTCTTTTAGGTCGCGAACTCCCCCGTCTGTTACCGCTCCAACACATCCAAGACCCAGCGCGATGTTGCCCTGGATTTCACCCCACCACGATCCAACGATGTTTGGGTAATCAAGGTCATGAAGCACGACCATTCGAGGACCTGGAATGTCAAGGATTGCCTGCCAGTACTCGGTGCGTCCCAGTGCGCGTGGCGAGCGGTGACGAGCTGAAATAACACCAGTTACGGCGTAACCAACGTACGTGTCTTCGACCGGGGTAATCGATTTGACCTCAGGACGCATAAATCCTTCGGTTCGAGGCAAAATGTCGAGAAGCTCCAACGCGTTGGCGATGGTTGGAGTGTCGATCTTCCTAATTTGCGCCAACAACTCTTCTGAGAGTGGCCCGGCCTGGTCTGTCATGAAGTTCTCCCTGGGTAAATTTCGATATTCGAAAGTGGTTGGGGGAATAGTAACTCGTGAGACAAACAAATATTGCTCGATAAACAGAGAAAGGATCGAAATGGCTCCGAACCCTGCGCTGAGTTTCTTTCGAAAAATTAGACGGCGATGTTCCAGTCCATTCGTCGACGGCGTCGTGCGCGTTCCATGGATTCTTTTCGACCACGTTCGATTCGCTGGGCGTGTTGCAAAACTTTCTCGGCCTTGCGCTGTTCCGTTCGAGCGCGGTCTCGCTCAATTTGGCCGACAGCGAACCGCACTTCATTGACCGCCTGAAAGTACTTCACTCGGGCTCGTTCAACTGAGATTGGCTTGTAGTTGAGCATCTTGACCTCTCGATAGAGTTTTCTGAGTAATTGGTAACTATCTGAGATCAATTCTCACAAGAAGTGAATATTGGGTTATTGGTGTCGACTGTTGTCTAAATCACGTCATTCGACAACGGTGTATTTCGCATTTCCGCATTTCACTTGGGAGTGAAATCGCGACCAAAGGAACATCCAAGGTTTCGGTTCTATTCACCGCCAATTTCGGCACCCTTAGTCGCCTCACAATTCATAGAAAATTCCTACGCAGCGTTTGGTGTAACACCATCATTAGGACTAGAATCGCCACGCTTCGGCAACAGGGTTGTCGCGACTGGCGTGCCACGACGGAGCAAGTACGGAGATTTGTATTAATGAACGGTACCGAGTTCATCGCTCACATTCTTAAGCAAGAAGGCGTCACGGAAATGACGTGCTTCCCGAGCAACGCGCTAATCGAAGCTGTCGCAAAAGAAGGCATCCGTCCGGTTATGTTCCGACATGAGCGAGGAGCAATCATGGCGGCTGACGGTTACAGCAGAGTCAGCGACGGTCAAAGATTCGGTGTCGTCGCTATGCAGCATGCCGCTGGAGCAGAAAACTCAATGGGTGGATTGGCGCAGGCATTCGGTGACAATGTGCCAATGCTCGTATTGCCGGGGGGCTACCCGCTCGAACGACGGCATGTGCGACCAAACTTCCTCGCTTCCGAGAGTTGGAAGAGTGTAGTCAAGTCTGCAGAAACGATTGATTCCCCGACACAAATTGCCGACGTAATGCGCAGAGCGTTCCAGGCACTGCGAAACGGAAACGGTGGTCCGGTAGTTGTTGAGATGACTCTAGACGTTTGCACCATGGAAGTTCCAGAAGAGGCTATGAAATACAGTTCCCCTACTGCGAGGAAGTCTGCCCCTTCCAAAACTGACGTCCAGGACGCAGTCAAAGCGTTGTTGGCAGCGGAACGACCAATGATATGGGCAGGTGCTGGAGTTCTAATGGCCGGAGCAACAGCGGAACTTGCTGAGTTCGCTGAATTGACCGACATTCCGGTATTTACAACGATGGAAGGCAAGTCCGCTTACGACGAGCGACTACCGCTTTCGCTCGGAGCTGGTAGTGGAGCCTGTACGGGTCACGCGTACGAATGGATCAACGAGAGTGATGCTGTTATCGGCATTGGTACCAGTCTCACGATCAACAACTACACACGTCGCGTTCCCGCAGGTAAGAAGAGCGTTATTCATAACACGATCAACCCTGATGACATAAATAAGGACACGCCTTCCGACATCGGGTTAATTGGTGATGCCAAGCTTACGTTACAAGCGCTGATCGAAGAGGTAAAAGCTCAAATAGGTGAAGGTGGTCGGGACACTGGTGTGAGAGCTCGAATTGCCGAAATACGAGAGGCTTGGATGGCTGAATGGGCTCCAATTCTCAACTCCGATGAAGCACCGCTAAATCCCTACCGTGTGATCAATGAGATCAACAAGAACCTTGATCATGAGAACAGCATCGTGACTCACGACGCAGGTGGCCCTCGCGACTGCATGGTTCCGTTCTACACGGCAACGACTCCGCACAGCTACATCGGCTGGGGCAAGACAACCCATCTTGGATTCGGTATCCCGGTAATGATCGGAGCCAAGCTTGCAAACCCTGACAAGTTTTGCCTCAACTACATGGGTGACGGTGCGTGGGGTATGTCGGGTACTGACGTGGAATCGGCGACTCGAGAAAACCTCCCGATCACGACTGTCCTTCTCAATAATGGTGGAATGGCTACCTACCCAGGCGGATTCCCAACCGCTCGCGAGAAGTACGGTGTTTCTCACATGGTTGGAAATTACGCCAAGATCACCGAAGGCATGGGCGGTGTCGGTATCGAAGTTTCTCATCCAGACGAGTTGGCACCTGCTATTCAGCGGGCACGTCGAGAAAATGCAGAAGGTAAAGCCGTTCTGATCGACATCCATTCAAACTACGAATCTCGAAAGTCGTTCTTCGGAAAGTAGATCGGTTCGGATCACATACTGAAAAGCCCTAGGTACGATACCTAGGGCTTTTCAGTTATATGTAAAAATTCTTATATTCCCACCTTGGCAGTTTCGTACTCCGCCTAGCCGCCCCCCCCCGTTCTTTTGAACTGAAAAACCCATCAGATACGAACCACATCTTTCACATCCTATTCATCAGCACGCCAATACCGACATAGCAAAATTGAAAAATGGCCGAATCCAGTAACAAAAACAGGCCGAATCAGAAGTTCCCGATTCGGCCTGTTTCGTTCATGTTGCTACTAGCTGTCGATTTTCGTATTTACTAACGCTCTACAAAACACTGACGGCAGTCGGTGCGTCGGGTGCGTCAACCCTCCAGTGCACCGAATGCCTCTATTGCTCGGTCAAGAGCTTCGCCTGTCAAACCCTCCAGAATATCCATGCTGAGGTCAAACTCTTCGTAGTCGACTCCCATAGAAGGATCCCAACCCATTGCCTCGAGGGCTTCAGGGGAAGGACCTTCGGCAATTTGTACTGCGAGTTCTGCGAATGAACCAACACCACCAAGTCGGAGTGCTTCTTCACCGACTACCTCAAATCGGACTTCAACGTCGAAGTCACCCAACTCGGGAACAGTGTCTCCGATACCGGCGATTGCCTGTTTGTCGAGATTCTTCACCTGGCTGATATCAAATGCAGACAACGCGCCAAGTTCCATGTGAGTCATGTGCTCTCGAGCGAAACCTTTCATTGAGGTCGGATCGAAGTACTGGATTTGCTCTGCTCCAAAACCACCCATCGCATTTGGATCGAAGTGCTCGATGTGCTCTACTCCGAAGCCGGCCACTGCCATTGGATCGAAGTTATGGAATTGATCAGCCCCAAACCCACCCATCGCAGTTGGATCAAAGTTCTGGATATGCTCTACTCCGAAACCGGCCATTGCCATTGGATCGAAGTTATGGAATTGGTCAGCTCCAAAACCACCCATCGCAGTTGGATCAAAGTTCTGGATATGCTCTATTCCGAAACCGGCCACTGCCATTGGATCGAAGTGCTGGACACTTTCGGCATCGAAGTGATTCATACTGAAGGATCGAATGCTTTCATGTTTTCAGCGCCTAATCCTCGCAGCCAGAGTCCTCAGGTAGATCTGGTTCTTAGTTCACCGGAATAGACGCAGAAATAAAGCACCGGGCTCCAGTGCATCAGCATGCAAAATTGAAAGAGTCTGTACAGCGATCACAAGCACATCATGAAATCATTAGTGTTTAGCTACTACGGTTAGAGGGAGTGAGAAACTCCTAGAAGTGCAATAGGGATGGCTGTAATTAAAAACGTGTCAGCCTGAGTAGGTTGATTTCATGCTCGGTACTCTTGTACATCGCCAGATCAGCCATTATTTCTCCAACAACGCTGGCGAATTTGAAGCCATGTCCACTAAACCCTGCCGCAACACTTACCTGAGGCTTATCTGGCAATATGTCGAGTATAAAGTGTTCATCGGGTGTGTTCGTGAACATGCACGTCTTGAGCGACATCAAATTACCGTTCCCACCCGGGAAGTATTTAGCTGCGGCAATACGCAGGATATCCTCGTCCTCAACAGTGACGTTGTTGAGCATCTCGTCTGGATCGACGTCCTGTTCAAGATGGTGATATCGACCGATTTTGAAGCCGGGAATACTATACTCCGGGAAGCCGTAGTAACGCCCTTCATCGAAGTAGGCGTTGAACACAGGGAAGTTCTTGGGGTGAAAGTATGATGGTTTATCGACTTGCAGCCAGGCGAGCACTTGTCGCTCTGGAACCGCCAGATGAGAAAGCTCAGGAAGCAGGCCCGAAGTCCATGCTCCAGAGGTGAACACTAATCGATCAGCCTTGTAACTACCTCGATCAGTTTTTACCGTCACTCCATCGCCCTCCGTTTCCCATTCAATTACCGACTCACGAGCGTGAACCTCGGCGCCTTCGCCAAGCGCTGCATTGACGTAGGCGACGATCGACCGTTCGGAGAGTACAAATCCTCCGTCGCGCTGATACAAACCCATGTGCCCTGATGGCATGTTGTATCCGGGGAATCGGGTGTTGATTTCGTTGTGATCCAAAACTTCGTGTGGAATATCGTGGATCAAGCACGACTGCAGTGACCTTTCAAACACTTCATGACCAGAAGGGGCTGTGTCAATAGATCCGATTTTGAACAAGAGTTGTTCCCCTGCGCTTTGCTGGATTTCCTCCCAAAGTTCGTACGCGCGACGCAACAGCGGTACGTACGAAGGATGCTCGTAGTAAGCCAAGCGAATAATTCTGTTCACTCCATGCGAGGAACCCTCAGCATGCGGAATATCAAATTTTTCTAGCCCCAGAACGCGTTGCCCGCGCGATGCCAGGTGATAGACCGTCGCGCTTCCCATGCCACCAACGCCAACAACTATCGTGTCGAACTTGTTACTCAATCTGGTCTCCGAAACTCAAAACTGATCCTGGCGGAAGTTAGCACATCGCACCACCGAATCGGGTTCGATGACAAAGGGATTCGGGTAAAGTGCCGCCTATTCGTAAGCAAAGCAGCAGGCAGGTCACATGACAACGAATCACGATCGATCGACTACCAAGAAGCCAAACATCGTTTTGATTATGGCCGATGACCTTGGGTGGTCTGACCTCGGGTGTTTCGGATCGGAAATTCGAACTCCGAACCTCGATTCACTCGCGGCAAGTGGAATGAAGTTCACGCAGATGTACAACTCTGCCCGCTGCTGTCCCTCACGCGCTGCCCTACTAACCGGACTAAATCCTCAGCAGGCTGGCATTGGTCACATGATCAACGACCTAGGTGTTCCCGCTTACCAGGGTTACCTGAACGAAAACTGTGTGACGATTGCCGAGGTGCTGAAAACTGCCGGCTATCGAACTCTAATGACTGGTAAGTGGCATGTAGGTGGCGAACAATCAGGATTGCCAGACGGGTGGTACCCGGACATGCCCGGATACCCATCCCCTCGTGGACGAGGATTCGACAGGTTTTACGGAATTCTCTCGGGCGGTGGAAGTTATTACAACCCGAATATGCTGATGGATGATCTAACCAGAATCAGCGTTGAAACCACTGACTACCACTTCACCGACGCTATCGCCGCAAAAGCTACCCAGTTTGTCGATGACGCAGTTCACCGATCCGAACCATTCTTCCTGTACATGGCGTTCACTGCTCCTCACTGGCCATTGCATGCCTGGGAAGAGGACATAGAAAAATATCGTGGCAAATACATGAAGGGGTGGGACGAAACTCGTCTGAATCGACATGAGTCCCAGCGAGGGATGGGGATGGTCGATCCTAGGTGGGACATTTCTCCCCGTGAATCCGACGTCGCGCCCTGGGACGAAGAAGCACACAAGGAATGGCGTGACGTCCAAATGGCTGTTTATGCAGCCCAGGTAGAACAGGTGGACCGCGGTATCGGCCAGCTTGTCGACAAGCTTCGGGAGTCAGGTGAATTCGACAACACCGTAATAATGTTCCTTGCAGATAACGGCGGGTGCGCCGAATTGCTGGCAGAAGATGGCCCGACCCCAGACCCATCTCGATACAACTACCCTACCGTTGATGGTCGGGTGGTCAGGACTGGTAATAGCCCTGACATTGAACCTGGACCACCGGACACGTTCGCAAGCGTTGATATCGCATGGGCGAACGTCAACAACACTCCATTCAGGCTGTTCAAGCACTACACGCATGAAGGCGGCATTTCTACGCCATTCATCGTGAGTTGGCCGGAAGGCGTAAAAAACGCGGGAACAGTGTTTAACAACCCTGCGCACATCATCGATATCAACGCCACCATCATCGATATTGCAGGTGCTTCTTACCCTTCGACCTTCAAAGGAAAAGATATTAAGCCGCATGAAGGTGAATCGTTTTCTGGTGCACTGTCAGGCAACGGCTGGGAACGTGACAAACCAATTGCCTGGGAACACGAGGGAAATCGTGCGGTGCGAATGGGTGACTGGAAATTAGTCAGCGAAATCGGTGATCCCTCTGATCCAGATTCGAGGGCGGTCTGGGAGTTGTACAACATTCGAGACGACAGGACAGAGTTGAACGATCTGATCAACAACGAAAAGGAACGTGCAGACTCCATGATTAGGTTCTACAACGAGTGGGCAGAGAGATGCGAGGTAGAGGACTGGGAGAATCCCGGTTTCACGCTTCGACCATCACTGCGAACTTTCAGTAGGCACAACCACGGGGGACCTGTGATCGCGGCTCGGCTTGGTCCCTACCGTGAATTGCCAACTCCATAAATCCATCTTCGAGTTTATTCCGCACATGTCCAACCCATTCGAACCACTCCACTACGAGACAATCGAAACAGTTTCCGCTCGAATCAAATCGCGAGAGATTAGTTCGGTAGAGCTAACAAAATTAATGCTCGACCGAATCGAAAACCTGGACAGCAAAATTAGGTCTTACGCCACGGTCACACCTGAGTTGGCACTCGAGCAGGCGGAACGAGCTGATGCTGAAATTGCTGACGGAGTGTATCGGGGACCGCTTCATGGAATACCAATCGCTGTCAAGGATCTGTGCAACACCACCGGAATCACGACGATGGGTGGTTCGGCAGTTTTCCAGGATAACGTTCCGGACAACGATGCAACTGTGGTTACCAAACTGCGTGAAGCCGGCTCGGTTCTTCTGGGCAAGTTGAACATGACCGAGGGTGCAATGGGTGGATATAACCCGAAGCTACAGTTCCCTGAGAATCCCTGGAAAGAATCCCATTGGCCTGGAGCTTCATCCTCTGGATCAGGTGCGGCAACCGCAGCCGGTTTGGCATTCGCAACACTTGGGAGCGATACCGGTGGTTCGATCCGGCATCCAGCAGCGGTGTGTGGAACCGTCGGACTAAAGCCAACTTGGGGACGAGTCAGCAGACATGGAGTCATGGACCTCGCGGCATCGCTCGATCACGTAGGCCCCCTCACCAGGTCAGCTGTGGACGCAGGCTACGTCATGCAAGCAATTTCCGGACACGACCCACTCGATCCCACATCGTTAATGCAGCCAGTCGATTACATGACTGCCGATGTTGGCCAATCTGTTGAGGGTCTCCGTCTCGGATTCGACGAAAACTATGCCTCGGAGGACATGCACCCTGATTTTTCTTCCGCGGTCGCCGATGCTGTCCGAGTGATGGAAATACTCGGTGCCAAAATCATTGCCGTTAAGATGCCTGAAATATTGCGAGAGGCGATGGCTGCGTGGCCTGTAATTTGTTCTTCAGAAGCTGCAAAAGCCCACACCGACACCTACCCGGATCGGTCGGGTGAATACGGACCGTTTTTCAGACAGTGGTTAGAAAATGGCTCGAACCACACGGCAGTAGAGTACGCGCAAGCTAATGAACTAAGGCTCGCTCTGAACGGAGAGTTGCGGGCAACTCTTTCAAGTGTTGACGTTCTTGCGTGTCCTTCAACTTCTCAAGCCGCATACCCTGTTACACCTGAGGCCATGTATGGTCCTATCCCGGCGGATCGAGATCCCTGGGCAGCTCGTTTCACTGTTCCATTCGATTTCTCTGGATTGCCAACAATTGCACTGCCAGCTGGATTGAATTCGGATGAGCTGCCGGTTTCGGTCCAATTTGCAGGTCATCATTTGTCTGAAAGAACACTGGTGAAGGTCGGCGCAGCATTTGAACATGCGACTCCTCACCACAATCTTCACCCTCCTGTGTGATCGAACACGAAATGATAGACGATGAGGTTCTCAGGCAAAGTTGCACTGATAGCCGGTGGAGCCAACGCTAATCCTGAAAAGCTACTGGGTTTCGCGGGATTGTCTGCGTTAGAGATCGCTCGCCAAGGCGGTAGTGTCGTGATCGGTGACATTGATGACTAAGCAGGTCAACGATCTGTCGACTTGATGCAGAAAGATGGCCTGAACGAGAGATATGTTCATCTGGACGTGACCTCCGAACCCGACTGGAATGCGGGCGTTAAAACCACGATCTCAGAATTCGGAAAGCTCGACATCCTGATCATGGCCGCGGGAATTCCTGATCGGGGAGAAACGGTTGACTCAACACCTATCGATAAATGGCGACGGGTGATGGATGTAACGAACCTCGGGATGTTCCTTGGAACCAGGACGGTTGTCGGACCAATGAAAGAAGCCAGTGGTGGATCGATCGTTCTGATCTCGTCGATGATGGCTAAAGTCGCTCGTGACCAGGCTAATGCTTATGCAGCTTCGCGAGCCCGGATGACCCACTTCGCCCGATCCGTGGGAGTTCAATACGGACCGGACAACATTCGGGTTAATTCGGTACTTCCGGGATGGACATATACGCCGTTCACGGCTCCCGCATTCGGTTAAGAATGGAAGGATCGGCTCGCTTCCCGAGTCCCGTTACGACGGGTCGCGGATGCAAGTGACATTGCCAGCCCGATACTTTTCCTCGCTTCCGACGAATCGAAGTAAGTGAATGGTTCTGAGTTACTTGCCGACGGTGGAACTACCGCGTGGATCGGACCTCTCGACTAATCTCGGTTAGAACTGCCTGATCCAGATCGTCCAGCCGGTCTCAGGACCTTCTACGTGCAAATAGAAAGTTCCTGTGTTGCCAGGCACAAGGTTCACACCACCGATATCACCGTTTCCGGAATCATTGATGATTTCGTTCAGTGCTTCCCCGGTTTCCGGATCATAAAGAGTTTCGACAATCGAGTTGGCACCTGAACCTTTAGCGTCCCATTCAATTACCCATGGCAGGTTTGGCGGCGAAACGAATGTTCCGGTGTCAACAGTTCCGCTTCCTGTAAACATTGAAAATCCGATCGGAGTTGCCGTTGGTACCGGCGTCGGACTTGGGGTCGGCGTCGGGGTAGATGTCGGTGCTGGCGTACTCGGCGGTGCTGGCAACGGAGTGGCTGTTGCGGTCGGAGGTACGGGAGTCGATGTTGTTATCGGAGCTGGCGCAGACGTAGGAACCGTCGTGGGTTCTACAGGCGTCGGAGTTGGAGCTGGACGAGGCGTTGAAGTTGGTGAAGTGGTCGTAGCCTGTGTTCCGTCGACGGAGGTATTCGCCGCTTAAGTTCCAGACGAGTCATCGGAATCGCCTTCCCCACAAGCCACGATCAAAACAGTCAGACCGTCAATAATTTGTAGAACAAAAGATTTTTGCATCAATGTGTCCGTCGCGATGAGAGTGCTCTCGAACAGCCGCAAGCGAATCAATAGCTTATTATCCGACAGTCAAAATAATCCCGTGACGGTACCTTAATCCCGTTCTACAGAAAATATGAAACAAATTCTCAATCCAATACATCTTTTGAACGCCCTGCGGTACTCATGGGCAGGATTACGAAGCGCCGTCTCCACGGAACGAGCATTCACTCAAGAGCTAATAATTGCCGTTATTGGAGTAGTAACCGCCGTACTGTTGGATCTGACAAGCATAGAACGTGTATTTCTGATTGCTGTGCTCGTCCTGGTTCTCATTGTTGAACTGATTAACTCTGCAATCGAAGCATCTATCGACCTTCAAACATCCGAAGTACATCCACTCGCAAAAAGGGCAAAGGATTTTGGTTCTGCCGCGGTTTTCTTATCGATTTGTCTTACGGTGACCACATGGATTGTGATTCTGTTCGTTTGAAAATCACCGCAAACGGTAAATACCTCCTCAGGGTGATGTTCTCAGGGGTTTAGTCACGGACACTAATCTCAGTTAATTCTCTGCAAAGAGATCGTTAGGTGTGGACCATCACCGAGAGCCTACTCCGAATCAACAAGCTTGTACCGCTCTTAGCTTTTATTTTTGTTTTAACTTCGTCGGTAGGGTGTGTATCCGTTTCATTCGGAGATGATGAGATCGCTGGTGAAGAGACGTCCGATCAAATCACCAGAAGTTTCGACACTAGTTCTGCTCCGACCATTAATGTCAGCGGTTTCAACAGACGAATTGTCATAAACGCGACTGAGCAAAGTTGTGTATCGATCGAGGCAAACTTGCAACGCCCCGAGCGAGTTTCATTCGACGCAACCATTGAAGGTGATGTGGTCACTGTGTCTGCAAGTCAAATCGGCACAGGACTATTCATAGGTTCGAATCCGTCTGTTCAAATGAACTTGAACGTCCCGCCTGCCTCGAAAATTGATGCTCGCACCAGCAACGGATCAATAAAAGTCACCGGTGTTCGTGAATGCATGGATCTAGAAACCAGTAACGGCAGCATTGTTGTTGAGGATTTTTCAGGGTGCGTTGAAGCCACCACCAGCAACGGCTCGATATCCATCTCCGGCGGCCTATCGGAGAGTTCAGAGAACTCTCTGAAGACGTCGAACGGATCGATAACGGTTTCTTTCGAATCTGAACCAGACGTAGCGATAGACGCTAAAACCAGCAATGGCGTTGTCTCTACGGACATCCCAATCCTGACAACCGTGATGGAGCGCACAAGACTGGTCGGTGAGTACGGAGACGGCAGCGCTAGTTTGAAAGCGGTTATATCGAACGGGAATGTGACGTTCGAGTAGTACAGGTTTCGTTGTGGCGCTGTAAATACTTAAAAAGAAAAACGCTCGTTGCTGATCAGGGAGTCATGAGCGTTAATTGGTGACGCGCCGGGGACTCGAACCCCGAACCTAGTGATTAAGAGTCACTTGCTCTGCCATTGAGCTAGCGCGCCGTTAACAATTCAATCGAAGGGCTATTGAAGTGTCAACGGCGAATATCACCTGAGTGACCGGTAATCTTCGCCACTCAGGTGGAAAGTTGCATTATTCCTCAGAAGCGAGGACACCGCCGTTCGACCAATTGTCTTTGTCGACGTCCTGGAAAATAACGGTCGTTGCAGAGTCGGGAATTCCCGCAGTGTCGGAAATGGCTTTGGTTATCGCCTGGGCCAACTCTGCTTTTTGTTCTTTTGTACGTCCGGCATACAGAGCAACGTTCACAACTGGCATCGATTAGACTCCGTGTTTTCCTGAGATTCGTAGTTGCAGCGGATTATAGGGTGCGAACGAAGATTTGAAAGCGGCCCAATAGTCGTCCGATCAATATAATTTTGTGATGGTCGATTCCAACGCAGAAGGTACTTCAAACCCTCAACAGCTCGGCGAATTCGAACTGATCGAGCGTATAAACCAACTGATTATCCAATCGGCTGGAGATGAAGATAATTCCGTTATTCGCGGTATAGGCGACGACGCTGCACTTGTTCGATCACACTCCGGAATCTCTGTTCTGACCACCGATGCAATTGTTGACGGGATTCATTTCAGGAGGGAGGACAATCGGTGGTTTGACCTTGGGTGGAAGTGCGCTGTTTCGAATTTGAGCGATATCGCTTCAATGGGAGCGATACCAGACCACGCATTGATTACTCTCGGCCTTCCGAAAAACTACGACCTTGAATCCGTGGAGCGACTGTACAAAGGATTTATTGCCGCTTTCCGAGAGTTCGGAGGGGCGATCGTTGGTGGCGACGTTGTTTCATCTCCAACAAGTTTCGTGAATATTGCGTTGACCGGCCACTTGAAAAGTAACGGTGGTGACAACGAAGGAATGACTCGTTCGCAGGCCAAGGCCGGCGATCACATTTACGTCTCCGGTCCGCTCGGAGGGTCTGCAGCAGGACTTGAACTCCTCAATCGATCAATCTCTTCCAACGTCGCAACTGACCTAATCAACCGCCACTTCCGACCCAAACCCAGAGTCGACCTAGGGCAACGACTGCTCGAAGCCGGTGTCCGCTGCGCGATGGATGTAAGCGACGGTCTCACGGGAGATTTGGAAAAAATGGCGAAGGTCAGCAAAGTTGGATTCGAAATACAACTCGAGAAAGTCCCCATCGAACCGGGGTTGGAAGCGTTGTTCCCAAACGTCGCAATTGATATGGCACTAAACGGTGGCGAGGACTATGAGTTGGTATTTACTGGCTCGTCAGATGTTGTCGAGTCTTCTGCATTAAGTGGTTTCAACCTGACAGAAATCGGCAAAGTCGTGATTCAACGAGACTCGGGGCCATTGGTTACGGTGCTGAACGCCGAGGGGAACGCATACGAACCATCTACCAAGAGCTGGGATCATTTGAATGGTTAATCCTCCGGACACTCGAAAACCTGCGCTACTACTCGTGTCCGATTCGGAAGATGAAACATTCCAAATAGGTGTGGCATTTGGAACCGCACTGAGACCCGGAGATTGCCTCTTGCTCTCAGGGGAATTGGGGGCTGGTAAAACTCGGTTGGTCCACGGGATCGCCAGGGCAATCGAGAGTCCAATTCCAGCCAGGAGTCCGACCTTCGTAATAGTGAATGAATATCCTGGGCGCATTCACCTCAGCCACTGCGATCTGTACCGTGTCGGTTCAGTCGAAGAAGTAGAAGAACTTGCACTGGACGAACGACTTTCCAAAGGTGCGCTTGTGGTCGAATGGCCCGAAATTAGTGGTGATTTGCTGGTAGATGATGCGCTATTTGTGAGAATTGAAAACGGCGAACACGAAAATCAAAGAATCATAAGTTTCACACCGACGGGATACTCAGCAGGACAACTGCTTGGCAGGGCCTCCGCAGTATATGAGGCTCTAGACGCGTCAGTCGGACTTGAGCACAACGACGAATAACAGGATCTGAACTTGCTGTTAGTAGCAATAGATACGTCAACGCGATACGCCTCAGTAGGGGCTCAACTTGGTTCAGAACGGGTAGCCACTCGTTCGTGGCATTCGAGTCAAAACCACGGACGAGAACTGATGGTTTTTATGAACGAGGTCGTTGTCGAATTAGGTAAGGCACTAAGCGACGTGACGCACGTGGCGGTTGCATTAGGGCCGGGTGGATTCAGCGCCGTGCGAGTCGGCGTGAGCGCGGCTTTGGGGATGGCTACCCCATCGGGACTACCTGTTGTGGGAGTCCCAACCCATCACGTTGAGGCGTTCGAACATGTTGAAAGTGGTAGATGCCTCTACTCAACCATCCCGGCTGGTCGTGGCGAAGTTTCCTGGGCTCTGCACAACGGCGAGTTGGACGGATCTGAACATGGAGTATCGTCACCTGCTGGGCTGATCGCACTTGCTGGAGAAGCTGCATATTTCTGTGGAGAAGGTGTCAGCCTTTTCGGGGAAGATACCCCCAAAGATCATTTACTCGGAGATCCAACCAAGCCTCGACAAGCTGGAAATCTCCTTACACTTGCGAACAAGCGTATTGAAGAAAAGTCGTTCACTCCTTACGAAGAGTTACGTCCCATATATGCCCGAGCACCGTCGATCAGTAAGCCTAAACCGCGTAGCTAAAGAGTTAGAGGTTCGTCGGACCAATTGTAAAAACTTGAGTCGAATCGTCGCCCATTTCTGCGATTGAGTCGCACAATAGTTTGAAACGAATACTTCTTAAGGAGTGAGAATGGCATCGGAACGAACTTTGGTACTCGTCAAGCCAGACGGAGTACAACGCGGGCTCGCTGGAGAAATCATCAGCCGTCTTGAGCGAACCGGCATGCAAATCATTGGCATGAAAGTAATGCAGGTTTCTGACGAACTTGCAGGTGAGCACTACGCTGAGCACCATGGAAAACCTTTTTACCCAGGTCTTGTCTCGTTCATCACTTCGTCTCCGGTAGTCGCAATCGCCCTAGAAGGTCCGAGCGCAATTTCAGCGACTCGAAAACTCATGGGTGTGACTAACCCTGCTGACGCTGCGCCGGGAACCATTCGCGGCGATCTAGGTGTGGATATGGGTAGAAACCTGATCCATGGTTCGGCAAACGCTGAAGATGCCGCACGTGAAGTTGCGCTGTGGTTCGATGCCGATGAGTTGGTCAGCTATGACCGAGCTACTCAGCCCTGGATCGTAGAGTAGCCAGAAAATCACCTGGGGCTACTGGAGTCGAACTATCTCAGTAGCACGCGACCACAGTTGCTCCAGACCATACCTGTCACGCTGATCACGTGTGAACAGGTGAACTACCACTCCAGTAAAGTCGATCAGGAGCCAGCCTCCTTTGCCGGATCCTTCACGGTGAGTGACGTGGACTCCCATTTTTCTGACCCTACGGCTGATGTCCTCAGCCATAGATTCGATGTGACGGTCGGTCTCGCCGCTGGCAATTACGAAGAAATCGGTGAAGCTACTGACAACTTGTGTGTCGAGCAAAACGATGTCTACGCCTAATTTTTCAGACGCTTCGTCAACCGCCGCTCTGGCGATTTCCTCGTTGGTGGTGCTTTCTGTCGTATTCGCGGTTTCAGTCATCACGGAAAATTATAGAGGCGTGTGGAATCCAAACCACACCCTGGCGCACTGATTCCTGTCTTCCTTTGTTACTCTGGAAATATGGTCAATAATGGGTCGAAGAACAAAAA
>Ga0255768_10000064_pt1 | contig 100814 bp, 111 predicted proteins | sample 071ome_33_FD_179983 | JGI IMG/M metagenome (GOLD analysis project Ga0255768, IMG submission 179983) | Coastal salt marsh microbial communities from the Groves Creek Marsh, Skidaway Island, Georgia - 071412AT metaG (version 2) | ecosystem: Environmental > Aquatic > Marine > Intertidal zone >... | reverse complement strand
TCGACAGCCACGAGGGCTGGGGCGAAATGACGGAGGAAGAAAAAGAACTCGTCAAGGGCAAGATCAAAGAGGCGCTGAAGGAAGCGGTCAAAGAGGCCGATGCCAAAGGCAAGTGGGGTTCGGTCGGTTCTTCCATGCGAGGCAAGCTGCGTGCCATGGTCTCCAACGAGGTCGACTGGCGCTCCATCCTTAAGCAGTTCTGCGGCATGTCCAAGCGCGGCACCCGAACCACCACCTGGTCCAACGTCAACACCGTCCACATCCACCCCAAGTGGGGACCGCTGGCCACTGGCGCCAAGCGGGGTTACACGAGCTCCATCGCCGTCTACATCGACCAGTCCGGCTCGGTGGGCGACGAGGCCCTGTCGCTGGCCTTCGCTGAATTGGCCGGCCTCTCCAAGCGCACGGAGTTCACCACCTTCCACTTCGACACCAAGGTGGACGAGAAGTCGGAAACCGTCTGGAAGAAAGGCCGCACGCCCAAGGCACACCGGACCCGCTGCGGCGGCACCGACTTCAAGTGTGTCACCGAGCATGCCAACAAGAACCGCAGCCGGTTTGATGGCTACATCATCGTATCAGACGGAGAAGCAGAAAAGCCGCCGGCCTCCAAGATGAAACGGTGCTGGCTCATTGTGCCCGGCCGCAAGCTACTCTTTACGCCGGACAAACGAGACTATGTGGCCACCATGAAAAAGGCCGCGAGCAAATAAAAAAGATTCTATTTCGTGTAAGTCCCCTCATCTCGGTGTATAATTGAGATGTAAGGACAACCGGCCCAATGGCCACAAGGAGAGAGTATGGACATCAAAACCGCCAAAACCATCGCCCCCAAACTGCCGGCCTCGATCGCCGTGCTTTTCCGCGGCCCGACCGGCGTGGGCAAGTCGGCCATCACCAACGCCATCGCCCAGGAGCTCGGCCTGCCCCTCATCGATGTGCGCGGCTCCACTATGGACGAGTCCAAGGTCACTGGCATCCCGGACTTCGAGGTCAGCAAGGAAAAGGGCGTGGCCACCTTCGTGCTCCCCTCCTGGTTCGTCCGCGGCTGCCGCGAGCCGGTGGTTATCTTCCTGGACGAGCTCAACCGCTCCATGCCCCAGGTGCAGCAGGCCTTCTTCCAGGTGGTCCTGGACCGGTCGCTCGGCAACGACGCTGAGGGGCAGCCCATGACCCTTCACCCGGAAACTCGAGTCTTCGCCGCTGTCAACTTCGGCTCGGAGTACGACGTCAACGACATGGACCCGGCTCTGCTGCGCCGGTTCTGGACGGTGGACCTGGAGCCTACCAACGAGGACACCATCAACCACTTCGTGGACCGCGGCTTCGACGCCTGCTTGGTGGACTTCCTCCGGCAGCATCCAGCCCACCTGCGGGTCGACCCCTCCACGGTGGAACCGGGCACGGTCTGCCCCAACCCCGCCTCCTGGGATCGCCTCCACGGCTCCCTCCAGCACATCGGCTGGAAGCCGGTCGAGATTGCCGGCACTCGACCGGACGGATTCTACTCACTCTGTCAGGGCTTCGTCGGCACCGAGGCCTCCATCGCCTTCACCGAGTTCGTGGCTAAGTACGAAAAGCAGATCTCGGCCGAGGACGTGCTGGCCGGCCGCGTCAGCGAAAAGGCTGCCAAGGAGCTCAAGGCCTCGGAGAGCATGACGGTGCTGGACAAGATCATCGACCACGCCAAAGACGCTGACTGGACCGAGTCTGAGGCCGACGCGGTGGTCGCCTTCGGTCGCGCCCTGCCGGCGGAACAGCTGGTGCACCTCTGGAACTCGGTGATGGCCACCAAGAACATGGCCGCCATCAAGCTCCTCCACAGCCGGATCGGGTCTGAGATTGTGGACCTCATCCGCGCCGCTCGAGAGCTGGGCAAGAAGTAAGTCCTAGTCTCTCACCCTCAGGTCGGCAGCGCTTCACCTCTCTCCGGAGCGCTAGCCGACCTTTTTTTGTAAAAACCGCCGGCAGCACTTATTATATTACTGCGCCGGCAAAATGGGCGCAACAAAGACGCAACAACAAAAGGAGATACGTCTATGAGTTATCAGAATACCAAGACCACCAGCCGCTTTCAGTTCGGCATCGTACGCAACCCCACCGCCAAGAAGGCCGGTTCCAACATGGTCACCATTGCCACCCGCCCCTTTAGCGGACAGTACGCAGTGGGCACCACCCAGTTGAGCCTGACCGTCAAGGAAGCTGTGGCGCTGCAGGCCTTCCTTAATGAGTCGCTGCCGACGTCGGTCGATTCCAACGAGTAAGGCCAGTCTTGGTTCTTTCGGCGCTGCCTTCGGGCAGCGCCTTTTTTTTGCTCTTTTGCCGGCAGAAATGTGTAAGTCCATCATTTGTGCTGTATAATGGAAATGTAAGGACAACCGGCCAATTGGCCGCACGGAGTGAGATGAAGAACACAGACATTAAAATTGGAGACCGGGTACGCTCCTTCGACTTCGACACGTCTCGCGCGCTGGAAGGCGAGCGAGCCTGTTACGTGGAGGGTGAGGTGATCGGCTTCACCGAACTGGAAGGCTGCCGGCGCTACGAAATCCGCGTGGGACTCGATGTCTTCGGCGGCGCGCGGCGCGGTGGACGAGTCGGCTATACGGTCAGACCACCTGTCAACGGCACACCCACCTGGCACGGCGTCACCAACTTCGTGGAGAAGGTGTAAGGAACAAAAGGCTCTGTTTAAAGGAAACAGCATGGAAAAGACAGCTAAAGTGAAGGTGGCCTTCCAGGGCTACGATTGGCGCAACGAGTTTCGTATGGAAATGCCCGGCGGCTGGCTGGCCACGCTGCGCTGCAACGGCAAATGGAAACGTATGAGCCCGGAGCTCCTGGAGCTCATCAATAAATACCAGTACGGCAAGGACGCGCACCGCTGGGCTAGCCAGGCGAAGCACGAGGAGGTCGTGACATACAGCCTCATGCGCGAGTTGCTCGAGCTGGCAGCCTAAGGTGAAAGCCATGGCTAGAAAGATAGCCTAAAATAATTCGAATCTTTTTCGCGCAGAAATGTGTAAGTCCATCATTTGTGCTGTATAATAGAAATGTAAGGACAACCGGCCAAGAGGCCACAAGGAGAGAGAACGCATGAAATTGAACAATCGCAAAGGCTTCGACTTCGGCACCAACATCCTAGACATCAAGGTGCCAGACGCCTTGCGCACCAAGGTGGCCACCGGCGTGGACTACATCGACGGCTCCTTCGGCGGCGCCGGCTTGACCCCCAGTTCGGTCACCCTCTTCACCGGCACGCCCGGCGCCGGCAAGACCACCATGATGCTCAACCTGGTCGATTCCCTGGTCGGCAACGGTGCGGTGGGCGTCTTCAACACCGGTGAGGAGTCCCTCTACCAGGTCAAGATGGTGGCGGAACGCCTGCGACTGCGCAACGGCTTCAACGCCGGCGAAGAGACCCACGTGCCGACGCTGCTGGAAAAGTGCGACGCCCTGCGGGAAGCCAACCCCGGCAAACCCTTCGTGCTGGTCATCGACTCCCTGCAGACCCTGAACGACGGCAAGTACGCCGATCGGATCAACTCCCGTACGCCGGAACGTGCGCTGGCCATGATCACTGACTGGTGCAAGGAGCACAACGCCTGCGCCATCGTCATCGGCCAGGTCGGCAAGAACGGCCAGTTCGCCGGCCGCAACGTTCTGAAACACATGGTGGACTCCATGATGGAGCTGACGGTGGAAGACGACCCCCGCTCCGACCTGCATGGCTGCCGGGTGCTGACCATGACCAAGAACCGGTTCGGCGGCGCTGGCCACCGCTACTTCCTGGACCTCAAAGGCTCGGGCTTCCGGGTGGTGGCCAAGCTCTCCGCCTAGCAAAAACTGATGCTGCCGAGGTGCCTGCTAGCACAGGCCTTTTAGGTATCCGGATAGCCCCACACAGGGCCCCCCAAACAGGCCCCTCGGGCAGGCCCCCAATTGGGCCCCTCCAGGGCCCCCTCTAGAGGGCCACAAACTCACTCGAGGAGGGGGGTAATATGGGCCAAACACCAACCCCAAAAAAATTTTCTAGAAATTGAAAGCACTGCAGTACCTTACCGAAAAAAATTTTCTGGAATTTGAAAGCGCCGCAGCACTACAACACCTTACCCAAAAAAATTTTCTGGAATTTTTCAGGGGATCGCAACCCCCAACCCCCAAAATTCCCGGGCAACCCCAGTGCCGAGTGCCCCCAAGCGAAAAAAAAATTTTCGGAAACGCGCCTGCCGGTGAGGGGCATATTTAAGACCTGACGGCCGCGATGCTGCGGGCAAACCCATAGGAAGATCCAATGAAGGTCACCAAACAACAACTAAAAAGAATTATTAATGAAGAGAAGCAGAAGCTCCTCAAAGAGTACGGCCCACGTGGTCCGCAAGCGTCGACGTTGATCACATTTGCGGATGCGTACTTAAGCCTCGGAGACGCTGTTCAAGGGCAATTAGTCGAGCTCGTCGATGCTCACATCAACGGTCGCCTCGAAGACGCCGCGTATGAATTGAGCCCGGAAGCACTGGATCTCGCTTTTCGAAGATTACAGCAGCCTCTGTCTGCTCTCGCCAGAGAGGGTAGCGACGATGCTATGGATATGATGGACGCCATGGAGGCAGCCGCTGAAATCTACGCGCAAGAATACCCTGGACCAAACCCATAGGAAGTAAAATGAAAATCACAAAACGACAATTGAAGAGAATCATTAAAGAAGAGAAGGCAAAACTCATTAACGAGTCCTCAATGCCAGAGTACAGCCCTCAAGCTATAGCTGACAGGATTGTAGAGGCTGCAGCTAATATTATCTCTGACTATGTTGATTGGCATGCCAGTCAAGGTAGGTTATCTGCTGTTATGAATGAAATTGAGGCTGATGCTGCACAAGTTGCTGCTCTGGTTAAAGATGAAATTGAAACACAAATACTTGCCTTAACAGACATGTATTCAGACGAACAAGATAGGAGTTGGTGATAAAATGAAGATTACAAAAAAACAATTGAGAAGGATCATCCGTGAGGAGCGAGCGCGGCTGGCAGAGCAGGCCGACCAAGGCATCGCAGCAGCCCGGGCGGAAGCACAAGCCCGCGGGGCGCAGGGCTTCCACGGCGGCGAATTCGGCATCCACGACGCCGCCTACCTGTTCGACTTCCTCAGCGACGAGGTCGAGAACTACCTAGCCGCGGCTGGCGTGGACACCCTGACCGCCGCAGACCTGCGCGAAATGCGCGTAGCTCTGACAGCAGCCGCAGACAGAATCGAAGCTGAGTTTGGCGAGTAACCGAATCGAAGCCGAGTTCGGCGAGAAACTTGAGCCAACAAGGGGAATATAATGAAAATCACCAAGCGACAACTTCGTAGAATCATTAAAGAAGAGCGGGCCAAGCTCATGAACGAGCAGGCCGGTGCGCTGCTGAGTCAGAGCACCCTGGAAGCCCTTAATGATGCCCTGGAAAAGGCCTACTACGAGGCCATCGACGGGGCCATGCAAGACGGCTTTGGCGAAGCGGAAGCATCGGACGCCGCCTTCGCTGCCATCATGGACGAAGTGGACGGCTTCGCCGACTCCATGGGCCACCACACGCGGAGCGGGAGGCCGATGTGAAGATCACCCAGCGACAACTGCGGCAGATCATCCGCGAGTCGATCGAGGTGATGAACAGCGAGACGGGAGAGATACTCGACCTGCCTGATTCGTACGCAGATCGATATGAGGACGGGCAGGAGGTGCATGACAGAGAGTTCGGACTCCTCTATGACGAGGTGAGTGCAGTGGCACCTGAGGATGAGGACGTGCTCTTCGATCCTGAAGAAGCGCTTGAGGAGCTGCATGCAACAGCGCAGACGTTGGGCGGTGACTGGATGCTTGACAACCCCCGAAGATCACTCGATGACGTTGCTTACGATCTCGCCAGCAGCATCAAGTGGTCAGTGAATGAGAAGACGTGGGAAAGTGCTCTCGAAATTTTTGACTACGATGAGGAAGAGCTTATCTGGTCGCTTGCAGAGGTAATGACATGAAAATCACAAAACGACAACTCAGAAGAATCATTAAAGAAGAGCGGGCCAAGATTGTAAATGAGATCCAGGCTGATAGAGATGTTAGGCAACTAACACTCAACCAGGATGAAGTAGATCAGGTTTTGGCAATGGCTGCAGCAATCGAGCCGATGTTCTACGCTTGGCAAAAGCTTCGCTCTGTGCCCCAGTCCTACCTGGATGATGGTACGTATGAAAAGATAGAGGAACTATTTCTTGACTTACCAGAAGATCTCCGTGCCATGGCTAACGATATGAAAAAGGTAGGCATCTAATGAAAATCACCAAGCGACAACTCAGGAAATTGATTCGCGAAACGCTTGATACAGCTTGGCCTGGGCGTTCTCGCAAGTTTTCGCGGCCAGATCGCAAGCTGGTTAGAGAAATGGGTCGTGAGATGCTGTCCATCAACGACTTGCAAATCATGGCACAGGATGTTGTGAGCGGTGCCTCCGATGACTATGATGCGCATGAGGAGCTTCTGCCGTGGGAAGATGCGTCGCACGGCCTAGATCTCGAGTACCTGGCGCAGGACAACTATGCGATCAGACAGGCACTGGAGAGTGCAGGTTGGGACGACGATGAGATCGACTACTTCCTAGAGCTGGACCACGGACAAAGATTGCAACTGCTGAGAGACGCATAGGATGAAGATCACCAAGCAACAACTACGGCAGATTATCCGGGAGTCGGTATTGCTGGAGGCCTCGGATTTTTCGGCCGGGTTGCAGCAGGTCAGGGCCCTGCTCGACGCCGGTGATATCCAGGGCGCCGCCGAGCTGGTCGCCGACATGAACGAAGATCCCCACCGCTTCGGCGGCGAGCTGGAGGCTATCATGTTCGAGCTGCCGGCGACGGCCGACTTTTTCGAAGCCGCGCCGGACGAGGTGCTCCGCCGGTTTGAAGACCTGGCTTACGCGCGCCTAGGCGCCAAGGCCACTCAGGCTGTGGCCGACTCTTCGCACAAGGGCGAGTTGGCGGCCATCGGCAAGGCATTCGCATCGGGCCCGTTGCAGCCGGCCGAAATCAAGCGCATCGTTTACCGGGTGGGCACAAGGCGGGGTCAGCCGGCCATCGTCCACATGGAGGACGACAGCCTGGCCACGAACATCACGGCCGACGAAGCCCAGCGCCGCGGCACCACCCTGGCAAAAGTGATTGCCACCCTCGACAGCCTGGGCGCCAAAAAGAGGACTCGGCGTCGGGCCATCAAGCGGAGCCTTCCCTACTATGACTGAGGGAGGGCCTGCCGTCGACCAAAAAATGCGTCGCGCCGCCTGCGGCGGCATATTTAGGATCTGTTGGTTGCCGGCTACATGCAAATTAACAGAAGATAAATCATGAAGATTACAAAAAAACAACTGCGAAGAATCATTCGCGAGTACTTTGCCAGGCACACAGTAGAAGACTATGTGAGCCCTGAGGAACATGAAGCGCGCGCGGCCGATGAGCTTGATTGGCTGATGTCCAAGGTGTTCGTAGGTGATAGATTAGGTGTCGACGCACTTCGCGAATTCGAAGCTAAAATTAAAAGAAAGCGACCACTCGACGTCATTTATATCATGTACAATTGGGGCTATGAGAATGACGAGGATGTTGAGACGTTCGCCGAGAGAGCTTTGGAGAATCTAGGCGAGACGCCTGTGCCCGGCGGCGAGGTCTCCGGCCAGTCCGAGCTACGTGAACTGCTGTACCAAATTTTATAAAACATAGAAGTATAAACCATGAAGATCACCAAACGACAGCTTAAGAGAGTCATTCGGGAGGCCATTAGTGATTCATTTCTTGATCACGACCCAGATTACGATCACGACGATCCGTTTGAAAATAGGGTGCCCGCTGAAATTCATGAATATCATGACTTTCTCGAAGAATACGGGCACTTTACCCCGTACGCCTCCTCTGTGATGGCATCTTTTATTCTAGATCGTGGGTATGGCGATGATGTAATCGATGTGCTGGCCGATTACTACAGTCTAGATAGTGATGATGTTCTGCGTGATATTCGCAGACAGAAAAGTGAAAGAAGGATTGTTGGAGAGGTAAGATATACAGTTGACCATTTTGACGACTATGAAGACCCTATGGAAAAAGACCGTCGCGCCCTCGATTTGCGCGATTACCTGATGGGCAAAATATTCGTAGGCTACGGACTAGACAGCAGAGCACTTCGCGAATTCGAAGCTGCAGCTGATAAGTATTCACCGGCCGCCATCATTTACGCCATTTATGACTGGGGAAAAGAAAATGCCGAGCCCGGTTTCATGCAAGGAAATGTTGCTTTAAGTTTGGGCGAAGATATTTTGCGTGATCTGGGATGGAGCACAGAACCTGGCCAATCTGAAGGGCAAAGATATTTGATGGATTTGTTGGACCAAATCTTTGGTAATGTAGGATTATAAGGCATGAAAATCACCAAGCGACAACTGAAAAGAATTATCCAGGAAGAAAAAGCCAAACTTTCAGAAGCCAACCCCGACGGCACGATTTCTGATGATGAAGACGAGGATTTCTCTAACCTATTAGCAACCGTTGAACTTCAAATTGACGAGTTGGTTCAGTATGTTAAGGATGAAGCCAATAGGATTGGCGGCCCTTTTCGTTCACCTGGATATCGAAGACAAGCCTATCTTTTGATGGCTAAAAAAATCCCCACGCGAAGATAGGATAATTTTAAAATGAAAAAATTTCTGCATAGATTGACAAACTTGTTTAACGGCAGCCACTGTTGCTGTTGCTGTGGATGCTGCTCATGTTCGAACTGCAAGGGAAGCTGCAAATGAAAATTACAAAGCGACAACTTAGAAGAATTATTCTAGAGGCTAGCACCGGACAGGGTTCCGAAAGTCCTGCTGATATGGCCAAAGAAGTCGTTCAGGCTCTAAAGCGTGGCCGGCCTGGCGCTGAGCTGGTTGGAGACGACGAGATCTACATCATGACAGGCAAGGCCGAAGGTATTACTGTCAAGGTGGTCGGCCGCGGTCGGCCGGATGGTCTTAATGATCTGGTCGACCAAGACAAATACAATGTATTTGCTGATGCTATCTACCACGGCATGGGCACGATCGCCGACTGGGACGTGGAACGCCAGTGGGAAGGCATGTTTGGCCAGAAGCTTTCGCCCAAGGCACTCGAAGATCTGGTGGATAATCTGGGAGACGCTGGCTTGCTGGGTGACGACGAAGAATACTAAGAGGACACTCAATGAAAATCACCAAGCGACAACTAAGAAAAATTATTAGAGAATCTCTCCTGGTCGAGATGATGAGGTATGATGCTGATCAAAGTGTCATGCTCCAATATGCACTGCCGGCTGAGGGCGATCAGCTAAAAAGACGCCACACGTTTTCTCCGGAGGGAGAGTTGCAGCAGTGGGGTCCTGGCCCAGGTTTTAAAACTATCGATGATGAGATAAACTTTCTCAAGCGCAAGATGGCCGCGGCCGAAGAACGCATCGAAAATGCCTACGATGACCCCACGGCCGGCCGTTACGCGGACACCTCCTTCGATGAGAGGCTATTAAGGGATTATCAGAATCGATTGTCCGTGTACGAAAAATACAAGAATCAATAACAGTGAGGAACAAATGAAAATTACCAAACGACAACTTCAAAAGCTTATCAAGGAAGAAGCAGCTGACTGCGTTAAAGATCTGATGGCCATGGGTTATTCTAGATCTCAAGCTTATAGAGAATGCGATGACGATGATGACGATGATTATGATTATCCGCATTACGGCCATCGCAGCGATGATTATTATAATGATTATGGGTATCAACGAGAAGGAAAAAATACAATGAAGATTACTAGAAGACAATTGAGAAGAGTTATTCGTGAAGCCATGGATGCTCAATTGAACAGGCCATTTTCGCAACCGGACAGAAATGTCGAACCCAGTCAACTTTGGGATAATGTTATTGGTGAAATTCTTGAAGATCGAGGAATGGATCGACAAGATTTTTTGGAAGATTGGGATAAAGCTGTTAGATTTTTAACAGTGCATACCATAAATTCTCAGCCGCGCGACGAACATCTTACGCCAGCAGAAGCCTCGGAAGAAGTTGGAAAAAGAATTATGCAAAAATTTCTAGAAGACAAAAGATTCAGGACTTCCGATACTGCAGGACGACGTCAAATTTATGCTGATGCTACTATAAAAACTTTTGCCGAGCTTGTAAGAGCTATGAACGACAACCCGCATCGAGAGGAGCTTCGGCAGGGAAGATTGGATTTACGATAGGCTTCAAGCCTAGGTTAATTGCGTAAAATGTCAGCTAAGCACGAATGGTCATGGAAAATTTTCACAGCGCTGCTGGGGGCGGTAATTCTGCCCCTGGCCGGCTGGGTCTGGAGCGTTAATATCGAGGTGACTCAATTGCGCAACGATCTGGGAGACGCTGAACGTTCCATTGCAACCATGAGTGACAAGTTAAAGGAGGCCGAAGACAATGCTCGGTCTCTCATCGGAGTCAATAAAGACATCGAGTACATGAAGGATATTCTACAGCGCATCGAAAAGCTGGTGGCGCGATGAAGTTGGCACTTGTTCTCTCGCTGTTTATTGCCATGGCAAATGGGTCGCCGGTTAGCATGAACTCTAAAGGGCCGGCATTTCATATCGCTTCTTTTAAATCTGTTGCCGATAAGGTGCCGCTCAAACAAAAATTGCTAGGCTTGGAGTACTACTTGCGAGACAAAAAGGATCACGAGGAGCTGTGCTCCGAAATTCCATGGGAGCAGCCGACTTTGGAAGTCTATCAGCAGCAACCCAAATCTTACCTTCCTGAAAATTGTAAGCAGGCTTAATCATGAAAATCACAAAAAAGCAGTTAAAAAGAATCATTCAAGAAGCAATTGAAGGTGCCGGCGTCAATTGGATTCCGCGCAAGAAGCATGGAGGATTCTATCACACGGAAGACACTGGGGATCTTGCCACTAGCGGAGACTACATTTGGGATCCTGTAGTTGGCACCCTATATTACAAACCCTGGGGCTCTAGCAGAGTGCAAAAGCTATCTCGGGAGATCAATCCACGAAGATCTGACGGTTTTCACAACATTCGTACTGAAGAGGATGCTACTAATCGAGTTCTCAAACACAAAAAAAGAAAAAACTAGTCATGAAAATTACAAAAAAGCAGTTAAAAAGAATTGTTAGAGAAGCCATAGACTACGATCCGCTTGGAGATGCCGGTGTTCCTCACGTCGGTGTTCGCCCCAAGTATGCCTTGGCTTTTATCGATGCCGCATACGGTGATCGAAGAATGGAATTGGTCGTTAAAGCAGAAGATGCGAAACTGGCTCGCGAGGTAATGAAGAAATTGCGCAAGCAGGGTCAGACATCAGGCGTCCAGCCCACGAGGCAGCGGTTCGATCCCCGCGAAGTCACCTCGAGGGAAGAGCTTCTGCGTCTTATGAGCGAGCCTTTGGTCGAGAGAGCCATCATGAGTGAAGCTGTTGCAGCCCCTAAATTGCCCGATCTAGATCCTCACTATGAAGATGGATGGAATGATGCTATTGTGTACGGTGAGCCTAGGCAAACTCCCGCTCATCCACCCAAAGCCGTTGATGCGTACTGGGACGGCTATCGGGATGGCAACGATCATATGCTAAGGTATGATGAGCCCCCCATGTTAGAAGCAAAACTTCCCAGTCGAAGTCGTATGAAAGAATTGAAAGATGCCGCATGGTCAGCTGTGAGTAGACGCCTAACTTTCTTGCCTTACCAATCAGTCAGAATCGTGCCGCACCAAAACTTGCCTGCAAGTCAAAGCGTTGAACCTGAAGGCGAAGATCAAATCATGATGCGCGTATACGTTAGGGATCGTTCTGGCAGAAATCCAGTTTATGATGTTGTCATGAACGTGGCTAGCGGTGTTGCCGAAGGCGTGGCAAAAGTAAAATAAGCTCGGAGAAAAACTTGCTAATCAAAAAACCTATTGTTGTTTTCGCCGCGGTCTTTGTTGCCGCGGCATTTTTTTTGCAAACAACTACTAGTAAGTCATCTGTTTCTGCTAAAAGTACAATCATAAAACTTCCGGCCGGTGTTAAGTGGGGTCAGCGCCCAAAGGTTATTAAGATGGTCTGTCCGGATCTGCAGAGCTGGGAAGCTAAGGGCGGATTTTGGAATAGTTTACTATGCGCGCAAGATTTTAGCAGCAAAAAATTTGTTGGCAACATTTTTAGAATGTCTTATAAGTTTTCTGATTCTATTCAGTTTCGTAAAGGGCTAATGGAAATTGAATTTCACGAACCGCATCAGGATGCCAAAGTTCATGCCTCTCGAGTCAGTCACTTTATTAAACTCTATACAGAGAAGCATGGTCCGCCTCTAGGCAATATCTGTACAGGAAAGGGCAAAGAAAAGGCATGCCTGCAGTATTTCTGGCGTGACAAACAGACATCGTTGATGGTTCATGTCGTGAATATTCCAGACCGACAAGCTTATGGCATCTACTTTCTATGGCAGGCTATTTGAGAGCTTCTTTCAGCATTTGTTGACGGCTCGCCGAATCTTTCCAGCGCTCTTGTGATTCTTTCGACAGGCTGCGTATCGGATCGAAGTAGAGAAACTTCTTGCCCGGCTTGACGCCCGGCGCACTCCAGACGCTGATGCCTGTCTCTCGATCGTAGCTGTCATATGAGTGCACGCATCGCTTTCCTCCTCCGCCCGGAGCATCGACCACAAAAGTCGGAGTGTTGAATCCAGCAGTCGTGCCTCTCACGTGTCGTTCAAGCTGACAGGCTTCCTCCACGGACGTTCTGAGGTCTTCTGTGCCTCTTACCAAGTCATGCACATATACATAGTAAGGCTGAACGTTAATGTCGCTTAGAGAACGTACCAGAGTGGTCATAACGTCCGGATCGTCATTGACTCCACGCTGCAACACGGTCTGATTTCTGACCTTGATACCCTTGTCCCACAAAATGCCGGCAGCATCTCGCGTGAAGGAAGTGATTTCCCGCGGATGATTAAAGTGCGTATGAATACAGACCTCTTTTCTATCCAGCCGCGCGCGATCCGTCACTTCGGCCACAGCGTTGACCCAATCGCTATCTGTCAGTATTTTCTGCGGCTGGATTGCCAAACCCTTAGTGGCAAATCGAAAGCGCGCCACGTGCGGCACATCGAGCAGGGCATGCCCGATCTCCCTGATCTGATCCGCTTTGAGCCTGTAAGCGTCACCGCCGCTGACCACCACGTCTCGAACCGACTGCGTATTTCTGATGTAGTCGAAGGTGGTCTTCCAGCGCACTTTGTTGGCTTTGAGCTGCATCTTTTCGACTTCTTCTGTGTCCAGACCGACGGCATATGACCTGGTACAGAATCGGCAGTAGACCGGACATGTGTCCAGCGCCAGAAATAGTACCTTGTCGGGGTAGCGGTGTGTCAGGCCCGGCACGGGTGCATCGGCCTGTTCATGCAGGGAATCCAGGGTCAGCATGGGGTGGTCCGGTTGTAGCTGAGAGCCCATAGGCAAAAACTGGCGCCGTATGGGGTCCGTCACGGGATCCTGCCAGTCGATCAAGCTGATTAGATAGGGAGATATTCGAACGGCCATTGGCGCCCTCTGAAAGCCCTCCTGGACGTCCTGCAAAAATTGCGGCGACAAGCTGTCGCCGAGGGCTGCCACCAGTTTTTTGACGCTGGTCACAGAGTTTTTCTCTTGCCATTTGTGACTGGCAAAGGTCGATGCATCCACGTCTTTGTAGGCCGGAATCTGCTGCCAAAAATTGTTGGTCTTTTTCATGTCGCCCCCCTATTATACTTATCCGCATTTTTTAAAGAGGCCTGCAGTTATCTTAAGATATTTAACACCGAGACAATGCCATGAGAATTACCAAAAGTCAGCTGCGCAAAATCATCAGAGAGTCGATCGAAGACGAAAAGTGTGCTATTCCCGGCAACATGTGGAAAACTAGAAACGAAATTGATCCTGCCACCGGTGTCACAAAAGAACAGCAATACGGCGACGATTGCAGAAGGTTCAGAGCTATTTTGCAGGACATGTTGGACGCAGAAGATTTGCGAAATTTAATTACGCTCAAGGCTTACATCAGAGCCTTGTCGCATGCTGATCGCGAGGCTAAAAAAGCAATGAGCACTGGCGGTGTCGTGTGGCCACCCAGGAGATAATAAAGTGAAGATCACCAAGAGACAACTTAAAAAAATGATTATGGAGATGTTGGATGCTGAACATCCCTCGGAAGTGGAAGCTGTGGAAGACGTCTGGTCCGGAGACATCGAGCTCAAGGACAGAAACTTGGCGCACTTTATTGATCATCCCAAAGCTTATGGCGGCGATGAGACCACACGAGAGCCCGAGATGCTGGCCAGGCAAGAAGACCTGGTGGCTGAATCTCGATTGCGAGTCGCTGTGCGTCGCATAATTCGAGAAGAAATCGAAGAGGCCCAAGAGTTGGAGGAAGCCGAGGAGTCATTTTTCAAAATGCTCAAGAGGGGCTGGGGTGATTATAAACTTAAAAAAGCCAGAGAAGAGCGGCTTAAGCAGTGGAAGAAGGACAATCCAGGTAAAGTTCCTGCCGGTATCGGTGATCATCTAAAATGAGCCAGGCTCTGATCATATCTCGCGCTCAAATTCATGAGGTGCTTAGAGAAAATCCCGAACTGCACATGATGGTGCTGGAAGAAGGCGCTCTGAGAGATGCTTGGGATTGGCTTAAGAAAAAGGGGCGACAGGCACGCGATTCTTTTACTAAGGGGCTAGAAAATCTCAAACAAGAATGGGGCGAGACAGAACAAGGTAAAAATATCGTTGCTAAAGCAGTTCGAGGAGAAAAACTCTCTCAGGAAGAAAAAAAATTTTTATCTGAGCAGGCCCAGGATGTTTTCCTTAGGTTTCCGGTCTTGGCTTTCTTTTTTGCCCTGCCAGGCGGTAGCATCATGATTGGACCAGCGATTAAAATAGCCAAAAAACTCGGAGTAGAAATGATGCCTTCTGCCTTTAGATGATATTTAAGGGCTCATTGAAAAGGAGAACACCATGTTTTTTTGGTTAACCGCACTATTAACTTTTGTTTTATTTCCGTTTGCCCTTATCGTTGGCAAGCCAGTCCGTGTCACCACAGTTAAAGCCTTGACCCCCGAGGACTTTCACAAGCACTTTCCACTGGCCAGGTTGACACCAATCATCTGGATCGAACCCTGGATGTGGTTCGAAAAGCATATGATTAATCGCATCAATGCTTACGCCTTTCTGGGGTGGATCATCGTTCATAATGATCGACAGGCCACTATTTTTCACGAGGCCATTCACGTGACGCACCAATCGGTGCTCAGCCCGATTTTCTATGCAGTCATTTACGTCTTAGACTGGATTGCCTTCTTGCCGTTTCGGCGTTGGTTCCGGAAGGGCGCCTTTCGACGCATTCCCGTCGGCGAAACAGTGGCATATCGCATAGCCAACGAGGACCCGTACTTGGCGCCGTAATTTTGTAAAAAGTATCCCTGCTTTTACTACAGGGCAAAAAAGAATAAACTCTACTCATGAAGTGGTCTCTTTTTTGCCCTGTTTTTTTATTTGCAATTGGCTGCGTCGAAAAGAATGCTCAACTGACGCAGCAAAACCAAGATATTCCTGCGACTATCAATCTTGATATTATTGATTCAAAACCCAATAATCCGTGTGATTCAGCTGAACCTTCTGACGGATTCTTTTTCTGCAATTGTTTTTCAGGCTGTTGTCAGACGCAGGAGTGGTTCTGTGCTCCAAAACTAGGTGAACCGGCTTTGGAAAAGAGGTCTGTGGTAGTAAATTATTGCACAGAGTCTACTAATCCTTGCATATCAAGTTCTGAAAATAACTGCCCACCCCCTCTTATTGTTACTGAGAGTGACTGTTATCTGGCTTATGAATGCCCCCCAAATTCCGTCAATTTAGATTACGGATGGCAGACATGCACTATGCCAGATGGTTCTACCGGTAAAATGCAAGTCTTCTGCGATAAGGGAAATCTACTTTTTTCTGAATGTCAAGGATGTGATGAAGAAGTTTGCGATGATATTGATAATGATTGTGATGGATTGACAGACGAGGACCTGGAATTAGGAGAATGTGCCACGAGTTGTGGGCCAGGAACTTCTGTGTGCCAAGACGGTAATTTAGTCTGTTTAGGGCCCGATCCTGAAGAAGAAATTTGTGATTACAAGGACAACGACTGCGACGGTGAAATTGACGAAGGCCAAAGAAACGCTTGTAACGAATGTGGCATGGTAGAACCGGAATCATGTGACGGTATCGACAATAACTGTAATGGTGAAACTGACGAAGGCATGATATCAGAATGCAGCACAGCATGCGGATCAGGCATTTCTTACTGTTCTAACGGCACCTGGGTTGGCTGCACTGCAAAAGAGCCCGACTCTGAAATTTGTAATGGATTAGATGACGATTGTGATGGCTTCATTGATGAAGACCTGGAATGCATGTGTACGATGCAAGATGTAGGTAAGCTGCTTCCTTGTTTTGAGGAGCCTCTAAAATGTGGCAAAGGATATAAATCGTGCTATTGTAAAGACGCATCCTGTAAAGAAATTGTGTTGTCTGACTGTCTTGCTATTTGTCACTGGTTTGCTGATCCCATAGGATCCGATCCTAATTGCGATCCTACTATAGGCATGCCAGTAGAAAAAGAGTATTGCAATAACTTTGATGATAACTGCAACGAACTTATCGATGAAAATTTGGCCATGGAATGCTATTCTGGGCCTCCTGATACATTAGGTGTTGCTAAGTGTGAATCAGGTAACATGGTATGTGAAAAAGGCCAGTGGGGTTCGTTTCTGGAACAGGATCAGTTTGTTGAAAACTTATGCATGGGTGAAGTATTGCCGACTATGGAAGTATGCAATGGAATCGATGACGATTGCGATGGTGTAATTGATTGGGGCTCAGAACCTAAACAAACAGATGTGCTTTTTATTGTGGATCTCTCCGGCTCAATGCTGCAAGAAATCGATGCCGTTCTGACCTCGATTGTACTTTTTGCTGCCGAATTTGCGCTGGAAGAAAAGATACACTGGGGCCTGGTAACCACTCCCGATTGGGATAGCTATGTTGCAAAAAATCTGTTGGTTCTCAATAACGATATCTCTAAGATCGATCAATTTTTGACCTCCTTTAATTCTGTAAACTTTTCTGCTATTGCATCCAAAGAAGCCACATTAGATGCCGCATATCTAGCCATGCAGAATCTACTGTCTGCTTCTCTGATTGATATATCAAAGTCAGAATGGATGGTTTATGCCGGCTCAGTGCCAGAGCTGCAAGACTTTAAGATGAACTGGCGGCCTGAATCAGAAAAGATCATAATCGTATTTTCAGATGAACCACCTCAAAGCTATTTGATACCAAGCGTCACTAAAGATATCGTCAAGCAAGCGTGTCAGTCTGCCAATAAACTTACCATGCATGTATTTTCAACCGCAAAAATTTGGTGGCAAGATATGGCAGAAGAGTGCGGCGGAAAGTACTTTTCCCTGTCGGATTCGACCGCAGAAACTTATGCATCTCTCATGGAAATACTTGATAAAATCTGCAAGTAAAATTTTGGTAGTTTGATGATAGTGCTGTGGGATATTTACTGCAGTAAATTAAATTTGCGAGGTAAGTGTGCCCTATACTATCAGAAAACAAAAATGCAAGCAATCCGATGGCGATGCAGGAACCTATGTACTTTCTTATACCACTAAGAAAGGTAAAAAAGTAAGAAACTGCCACACATCAAAAAAGAATGCACAAGGCCAAATTGCTGCTATTGAGGGTCCACCAATGAACTCAGCTGATTATGTTGAGGGTGAAGAACTGATGGAAGCTGTACTGAAAAAAATGCTGGAGATGATTGATGGCCACACAGATTGATAGCGCTACCATGACCGTAACGGTCAACGAAGACGTGAAGCTCAACGGACAGCAAGTCGGCAGTAAAATTGTGCAGCAAATCGGAGGCATCAACGAGGCCTCCCGCAGAATTTTTTCGGTATCGACTGCAGAAACTGAAATCCTGGCCCTGTCGTCATCGGCTGGAGCCGGCACCTACATTACCTCCAATCTCCAATATATTCGTGTGACAAACCTCGACGATACCAACTTCGTGCGTCTGACGTTTGCTAGTGGCTCTCTTAATCGCTACGACATGAAACTGCCGGCAAAACGCACTGCCATTTTTACCTCGCCATCTATTTCTGGATCGGCAGGAGGAGATGCCTTTGGTTCCTTTGTAGACTTTGATTCGATGAAAGCCTCGGCCGATACAGCTGCAGTTGACATTGAACTTTTTGTGGCCAGTACCTGATGACTTCCAAGCTTAAAAGGTGGGTGCGCGAAATCTTGCTAGAAGAGATCGGACGCAACTATCACACCATAGATCCTACGCCAAATACTTGGGATACTTTTCAGGACTTTGAAATCGAATACTTTCCTCAAGGCGACGGAACCTATCTAATGGACATATCGTTCAAGGGCAAAAAGTTGGCTCCCACGACCCGTTTTGGATCGCAGGAGGATGCAAAGCATCACGCTCGAATGATTGTCGACAAGTATCGCGTGGAGTTCATGAATGATACTGACGAGGAAGTCTTTTAATCGTTGACGAAATTTCTGATGGATTCCGTATCAACGCCGTAACAAAGGTGGGGGAATCTGGAGTGTACTCTTTGCACCATAGAAATAATAAGATTCTCAGAATTTCTAATGCTTGATCCCGAGGCACCTTGTGCACACGGTAGACCGAACATGTACATACCCCACATTTCACCGGCAAACATTCCTTTGAAGGTCAGCAGGGCCTTGTCAGAAATCATTCCCATTGGGCCACCGGCATAATGTACTTTTTCGCCTCGAATGGGTTCAGATGGCGAAACTCGCGCAGGATCAAAAAATCTCACAGGTTGATTTTCCAGTTCTAGCATACAAAGATCCAATGCAGCATTCTTTTTGACAATTTTGGCTTTGGTAGAAAATCCCTGAGACTTAATGTCAATCTTAATCTTATGTTGGACTTTGATTGATATGCCGCCTCGAGTAATTGTTTCAGGCACATCACCGTCAGGCCAACAAACATGTTCAGCAGTCAATACCGACAGCTTATTTTTGTAATAGACAAAAGTGCCAGTCCCCATATACCTTCCGTAAATGTTGGGCAACTTTGAAAGAATTGAATTGCAGGCCTCTTCGGTCATCGTCTCTTTGACGCCAGAGCATCCTACCGCCTTTATTTCGCTGTAAGTTTCGACGTAGGTCGTCTGCTGATCCAGCGTGGTATAAAGATCAGGTTTAGGAATGCGAGAAACAACGTGACAAGAAGTGAAAATTGTGCTAGCAACTAATAAAATAACCAAGTAAAGCTTACTTTTCATACTAATACCCTTTTACTAACTATACAACTCATGACGCCAATAGAAAAATTACAAAAAATCTTTGCTCCACTTGACTATGTGGTTATCACAAAAAAGTACGAGTATATGTGGCCGGTCGACAAAGATGTGGATCTGCCAGAAGATTTTTGGAACGACGCCAAGACCTTTTTGGGTACCGGAGAATACACCAGCAGAAATCCAACTTGTTGGCATATTTTTGGCGGCAGAGAAATTGGGGTAGAAAGTGATGAGTGGAAGAAAGGAGTGCTTAATTTTTACAGACTGACTTCAGAACCAGAAATAAGCGATCTAGACAACGACCGAGACTTTGTGTCTCTAGAGGCAACCTTCGAGGTGTTGGTTGCCAATGCAAGACAGTTCACAGATGAAATTTTAAAGGATGTAGAATGCGCAATCGTAAAAACAGCTTTCGGAGACTTTCCGCTCGTAGGCCAGCCTTCCAACGACGTTGGAGAATGACGGAACAGGAAGCGGCAGAAGAACAACAGGCGGCCATCGAAGAAATGATGGAAACTTATGTGATGGGGCCAGACGACAAAAATAAGCCTTCGGGCATTGAGGTCGAAGAGAACCACATCTATTTTTATACTCATGTTTCGGACAAAGAAGCTCTTGAGTTGATCCGGATTCTGCGTCGATTGGATATTGAGATGGGTTATCTCGCAGAGCGCATCGGACTCAAAAAACGACCTCCGATTCATTTGCACATTCAAAGTCCGGGCGGAGATGTCTTTGCCGGCTTGAGTATTTGTGATGCCATTGATGCTTGCAAGGCCGAAGTTTACACTTACGTGGAAGGCTCAGCAGCTTCAGCCGCCACGATGATTGCTTCTCGGGGCACCAAGCGATTTATCACCAAGCGCTCTTTTATGCTAGTACATCAGCCGCAAATTTTGTGGGCCGGCAAGCACGACGAGTTTATTGACGAGATTGAGAACCAGAAGCATATTTTTAATGCTGTCAAAGAGATCTATCTCGAAACATCAAAGATGGAAGCAGAAGAACTAGAAGAGCTTCTCAAGCACGAACTTTGGATGCCGGCAGAAAAATGTTTGGAATTAGGACTTGTCGATAAAATAGAATGAACATATTTGTTTTAGACGAAGATCCCAAGCTTGCCGCTTCAATGATGTGCAATAAGCATGTCGTAAAAATGATTCTTGAAAGCGGTCAACTTTTGTGCACTGCGCACTGGCTTTCTTGGCTTGATGGCGAGTCGGGAAGGCCAGTGCTTTCAGACTTTAAAAGAGTCAAAGATGCGCAGGAATGGCTTAAAAATTACGTGCCAGAACAGCATCAGCCTCCATGGAAAATGACTCATGTCAGGCATCCTTGCACAATTTGGGCCGGAGAAACAATGGGAAACTATCTCTGGCTTTTGGATCACATGAAAGGCCTATTAAAAGAATATACTAATCGCTACAAAAAAATTCACAAATCAGAGAGCGTTTGGAGGTGGCTCTTTCAGAACGATCCAATGATCAAAAATAATTTTTCTTTGAAGAAAACGCCTCATCCGCTTTGCGTGCCAGAGGAAATCAAAGCCGTGACTAGCGATCCTGTGCACGCATATAGAACATATTACGTAACTCACAAAGCTTATATGGCCAAATGGGAGCCAAGAGCAATAACACCAGACTGGTGGCCGAAGGAGAAAAAAGATGCCTAAATTTGATTGGTCAGGATGTTTTCCTTACAAAGAAATTCGGCCCGGACAAAAAGCAGCTATTGATGCATGCATCGATGCTTTTGAAAGCGGCAAAAAATATTTTATTCTTGAAGCAGGTACCGGGGTAGGAAAATCTGCTGTAGCAGCAACTGTCGGCGCTTATATTGAAAAATACCTGCTACCTTCATGCGAAGATACAAAGACCGGTTCCAATATTCTTACAACGCAAAAATTACTGCAGGATCAGTATCAAAGGGACTTTAGGCACATTAATTCTTTAAAATCTTCCAAAAATTATCAATGTACTTTTCATAAAAAGCAATCTTGCGGTGAATCACGCCAAATGTTGCAGACAGCAGATAGAAATTCTCCCTTTTTTAAACGTTGTGCTTTTCGCTGTGTCTATAAAAAAGCCAAAGACAAATACATAGATGATCCGCACGGAGTTACGAATTTTTCTTATTTTTTGACAGAGACCAGATATAGTGGAAAGCTGCCAAAGAAAACTCTTTTGGTCATTGATGAAGCTCACAATGTGACAGAAGAGCTTAGCAAATTTATTGAAGTAACCTTTTCAGATCGATTTGCTAAGACATTTGTTGGAATTGAATTGCCGCAAAAAATTACGCCTGGCATATTTGTCAAATGGGTTAAGAACGAATATTATCCTAAGCTCGAAACAAAAATTAAGGAATTTAACAAGGGGCTGGAAAAATACAGCGCTGTAAAAGATAAACTACAGAGTGGAGAATTTGCAAAGCTAGCAAGGCAAATCGATATTCTTACCGGTCATGAACAGAAAGTTTTAAATTTTATTCTGCTTTATAATAAAGAAAATTGGATCATGACAGAAGTGCCGGCAGAAGATCGATCTAGTCGAAAAGTAGAGTTTAAGCCTATTGATGTAGCTCCTTATGCAGAAGACTATCTTTATAAGATGGGGCAGTTTGTAATTTTAATGTCAGCCACGATTGTCGATATAGACAAATTTGCTTCTATGGCCGGCATTAACAAGAACAACTATTCCAGCCTTGTTATTCCATGCCCTTTTCCAATAGAAAATCGTCCCATTATCTACAGTGGAATTGGGAAAATGGCGGCCAAAGAAATTAATTTCACACTGCCCAAATTGACTCAAGCCGTCAGAGAAATTCTTAAGGGTCATAAAAATGACAAGGGCATCATTCATTGCAGATCATACAAAATCGCATGGTATCTTAAGAAAAACATCAGATCCAAACGTCTTTTAATTCATGACTCTACAAATAGAGATGAAGTACTTCAAAAACATATTAGCTCCAAAGAGCCTACAGTATTATTGTCTCCTTCGATGACAGAGGGAGTTGATTTGAAACAGGACCTGTCCAGGTTTCAGATTATTTGCAAGGTTCCATTTCCCTATCTTGGCGATAAATTAGTTCGAAAAAAAATGAACAAATGGGATTGGTGGTATGACTTGCAGACTGCTAAGGCAGTAATTCAGTCTGTTGGACGATCAATTCGAAGCGAAACAGATTCTGCTGTTACTTATATTCTTGATTCATCATGGGAAAGATTTTATCGAAAGAACAAAAACTTATTTGGGCCAGAATTTAAGATCGACTAGAAATTTAAATATCGATATTTTGACCCCGCCTCGAGGCGGGGTTTTCTTTTTGTTGTGCTATGCATACAATAATCAGTGATATTTAAAATCGGAGAAAAACATGTCCGGATTTTCAGTTCACAAAACTTCCGCAGACCGATCAGCGTCAGATCGCCGGCGTCATAAGCACAAAATTGAGAGAGCTATCAGGGAAGGCATTCACGATATTGTTGCAGACGAGAGCATCATTGGACAAGACGGCAAGAAAAAATTCAGAATTCCGGTTCGTGGCATCAAAGAGTATCGATTTATATACGGATCTGGCGAAGAGAATAAAAATGTAGGTTCTGCTCCGGGCCGTGACGTCAAGCGAGGCCAGGTTGTACGTCAGAAGTCAAAGTCTAAAAAGCCAGGCGAGGGAAGGGCCGGCAATGAAAAAGGCGAAGAATTTTACGAGGTTGAAATTTCTCTTGACGAATTGGCGCGTTATCTTTTTGATGAATTAGAATTGCCCGACATGGAACGTAAAGCTCTGACAAAGACTCGTTCCGAAAAGATGAAACGTACTGGATATCGTCCGCAAGGCATCATTCCGAGATTGGACAAGAAGAAGTCTGCCATCAACAGGATCAAGCGTCTGAAGGCCGCTCAGAGGCATCAGGCGGCCATGAAAGAGGGTGACGGTGAAGAGGAACCGATTGAAGGTAGCTTTCATACAGACGATCTAGTTTATCGCCACTACAAGCCCAAGATGAAAGAAAATACCAACGCTGTCATCATCATGATGATGGACGTCTCGGGCTCTATGTCCAAAGAGAAAAAATTTCTGGCTCGTTCTTTCTTTTTTCTGCTTTATCAATTTATTCGCTCCAAGTATGACAAGACAGAAGTGGTCTTTATTGCACATGATACTTCAGCCAAAGAAGTTAATGAAGAGCAGTTTTTCACAAGAGGATCATCGGGTGGTACTGTGGTATCCTCTGCATATAATCTAGCTTTGGAAGTCATAAACAAAAGATTTCATCCGAGTGCTTGGAATGTATATGCATTTCATGCTTCAGATGGCGATAATTTTCCTTATGATACTAATGATATGCTGGCTGCAGCCGGGCTTTTGACAGATATCTGCCAGCTTTTTGGTTACTGCGAAATTGTGCCCGACGGAGCCCCTAGTTGGCCTGAGTCTGATCGGCTTTCCAATCACCTTAGGCAATTGGTGGGACGCTCGATGAAGTCAGTTGAAATTACGCAGAAGGAAGACGTTTGGCAGGCTTTTAAGGTCATGTTTGGTAATTACACTTAGCGTTAGTTTCCGTTTAGGCAGTCTTGTTTATAATTTCTTAGGGATATTTAAACTTAGAACCCTAGGAAAATTATGAGCTGGACCGTCGATGAACTGAAAGAGTGGGACGATAAGATCATAGAAAAAGCCAAGGAATACGGCTTGGACTGGTATCCTATCAACTATGAAGTGTGCGACTATTATTCTATGATTGGGCACATGTCTTATCACGGACTGCCGACACACTATGATCACTGGTCCTACGGCAAGACATTTGAGAGAACGCATCAGGCTTACAATGCCGGCGTCGAGGGTCTGCCATACGAGCTCATCATTAACTCCAATCCCTCTATTGCCTATTTGATGCGTGAGAATCCGCTGTACCTTCAGATCCTTATTATGGCCCATTGCGTTGGCCACAGTGACTTCTTTAAGAATAATCGCATGTTTAAAAATACGCGGCCCGAATCTGTCATCGGTCGATTTCGCGCGGCAAAAAAGCGAATTCAAGGTTACGTAGAAGATCCTTATATCGGCATCGAAAAGGTGGAAGAAGTCATCGATGCCTGTCACTCTCTGCAGTTTCAAATTTTGCGAGATGGCACCGAGAGAAAAACTCATCCCGAATTGGTTCAATATTACAAGAACCTTCTGGAACACGATGCAGAAGGCAATATTATTTTAGTGGATCTAGAGACGCCTCCTCTTGAGCCTGACCCCGATATCATGGGCTTTATTTCAGAACACGGCAAAATGCCAGACTGGAAACGGGACATCATCGAGATTATTCGAGATGAAGCCTATTATTTCATGCCGCAGATTCAGACTAAGATTATGAACGAAGGCTGGGCATCTTTCTGGCACTACACGATTTGTCATGATCTGAATTTGCCCGATGAGCTACATCTGCCATTTCTTAGAATGCATAATGCTGTTATTCGGCCCCATATTGGCTTGCTTAACCCCTATCACTTAGGATTTATGATCTTTAAGGATATTGAAGAACGTAAAGGTTTAAATGAGTGTTTTGTGGCGCGAGAGTCTTGCAACGATATTGCCTTTGTTAGGCAGTATCTTACCGAAGAATTGGCACAAGAACTCAATCTCTTTTCTTGGTCTGAAAAGAAAGATGCATGGACCATTGACGAAATTTCGGACGAGGAAGGCTGGAAGGAGGTTCGCAATACCATGTGTAAGTCGATTGCTGATGCCAAACTACCGGTCATTGAAGTCGATGGCATCATGTCAGACGGCTCTTTAGTCTTGGTTCACGAGCATGATGGCCGTGATCTGGAATTGGACAATGCTGATAGAACTGTTGAACATTCCAAGGTGCTATGGGGCAATAATGTAATTTTGCATACAAATATTGAAGGCGAGCACTGGGAGATTTAGATTTTACTCAGACGATCGTCGGATTAGAATAAAAAAACACTGGGAGAAATATATGTCTGTTAATAAACTACTAGATGCCATCAAGGAACAGAGGGAAGCTGGAAAAACTGAAAAGAAGTTTAAAGGTACCTTCAAAGATTATCTTGAATTAGTAGAAAAAGATCCGACTGTCGTTAAATCAGCGCATAGTCGTCTTTACGGAGCCATTACTGAGCACGGCGTCGAAAAGATGCCTGATACTAATCCAAGAAAGAGCAAGGTTTTCGATAACGATGCTGTCAAGGTTTATTCTTATTTTGAGGATCACTTTTTCGGAATGGAAAGAGTTATTGAGAAGGTTATGTCCTTTTTGCACTCTGCAGCTCATAATAGCGAAGAAAGTCGACAGGTACTTTTGTTAATGGGCCCAGTTGGAGCAGGAAAGTCTGCCTTGGTCGAACACATCAAGAGCAGCCTCGAGGGCTTGTCTTATTATCATCTTAAGGGAGACCCGCATCGTGGTGAGCCTTTGCAATTGGTACCAAGAAGTTTAAGAGACACCTTTCAAAAAGCATTAGATGTCCGCATTAGCGGAGATATCAGTCCAGTCGCACGCCACAAGCTACTCGAAGACTTGGACGGTAAGTACGAGGATTTTGAGGTAGTAGAGACGACGTTCTCCCAGCGCGGTCGTCGCGGCGTGGCCTCAGTTCCGCCCATGGATGCTAACAGTCAGGACGTTTCTGTTTTGATCGGCTCAGTTGACATTAGCAAGCTAGATCGATATGCTGAAGATGATCCTCGTGCTTTGTCTCTCAATGGCGCTTTCAACGTAGGCAATCGAGGCATTGTGGAACTCGTCGAGGTCTTTAAGAATGAGATCGAATTTCTGCACACCATCATCACTGCCACTCAGGAAAAGAGAATTCCCTCACCAGGCAAAAGCGACATGCTACATTTTGACGGCGTGATTTTGGCACACTGTAACGAAGCAGAGTGGAATCGATTCCAATCGGAACATACTAATGAAGCCATTCTTGACCGCGTTGTAAAAGTCGACGTGCCTTACTGCCTTGAGCTTGACCAAGAAATGAAGATCTATGAAAAGATGTTGGGACTCAGCGACTTCCGAGCTCACATTGCGCCTCACACACTTCGGGTGGCCTCTATGTTCTCAGTCATGTCCAGACTTAAAGAGTCTGCTAAGGCTGATCTAGTCACCAAGATGAAGATTTATAATGGAGAAGAAGTTGTCGAAAAAGGCCGCGTCAAAAAAATCGACATCAAGGATTTAAAAGATGAAGTAAGAAGAGAAGGCATGTCAGGTATCTCAACTCGCTTCATCACAAAAGCACTCGATTCCGCCTTGGCAAATAGCGATAAAAATATGATCACCCCAGTGTCGCTTTTGGAATCGCTGACTACTTGTGTCAAGGAACAGATTGTCGACGAAGAATTTAAGAATCGATGTCTAGAATTGTTAGGCAAAGTAGTTCGAGAAGAGTATCTTAAAATGCTTGACACCGAAATTGCTAAGGCCTTTATTTCAGCCTACGAAGAACAGGCACAGTCTCTCTTTGATACATACCTTGACAATGCCGAGGCCTACACTACCAAACAAAAAATGAAAGACAGAGTCACCAAAGAAGCTCGAAAGCCTGATGAAAAATTCATGACTTCCATTGAAGAACAAATTGGTGTGTCAGGATCGGCCAAAGCCGGCTTTCGAAGCGATGTCACTGCTTACATGTTTGCAAAAATGCGCCGCAATGAAAAAGTCGACTTTCAATCTTACGGACCTCTCAAAGAGGCCATCGAATCCTACCTGATCAATTCAGTTCGCGATATTTCTAGAATCGTTACCAAGTCAAAAACACGCGACAAAGATCAACAGAAAAAATATACTGATATGGTCTCGGTGATGATTGAAGAATATGGATACAATGAAGATAGTGCAGAAGAGATTTTGACCTTTGCTTCCAATAATCTATGGAGGGACAGTTGAAACAATTTTCTGCCGAAGCTCTTATTTTGGGCGGCGCTTATTGTAGCAGTTTTAATCTAGTTCTAGCTGTCATCATGGTCTGCCTGGGTTGCTTTGCTGCCACGTTTAGATTCATGGCGGTCTTTGCTATGCAGACCAAAAAGGAGCAGCTATTGACTCTGTTGCTAGCCTTTGTTAAAAAAGTGGTGGAGACGCCAGTATATGCCTTCGACATGTCACAGCTCCAACCGGAAAATAAAGACGTCCATTAGTTGCTCGAGCCTTCATCTAAGGCCAGACATAGACCGATCCGTCAAACAGGCTCGCAAGGAAATTAGGGCTATTGTCGAATCGTGCTTGTCTGGCCGCGGCAATTTTCTCTACGGAGACAAGACAGTCAGCGTTACCCCACTAGATTTTCCCAGAATGTTATCAGAATGGCAACGTGAGACGCTTTTGGACCATATGCTTAGGAATATATTCATTAGCTCCTTCTTTTCTTCTGAAGCCAAAATGGGGGGCTCTGGACTAATTGCTGCGATGTTATGGACCGCAGACGAATTTGAAGAGGTCGATAGCATCAGATTTTCGCGGCGAAGTGATGTGGAAGGGGTCATAAAATCATGGCAGTCTTCTGGTATCTCTGCCAGCATAGCTAGGGCGATATTTGCCATGGGCTCATCCGGATGTCAAGTGGCGCTTGAAGAGGGCGAACAGTTTGGCACAGTGGTGTCGTGTTTGGAAGGCATGCGGCAATCGGGTTACATAGACAATCTGATGGCCGCTAATTTGCCGCAGGGTTTTGCACTTGAAGGCCAGGCCTTTTTGGTGGCAGTGGATGGCATTGTAGAGAGCGTGGGGCAGATTCATCACTTATTAGAAGCCTCGGAAGGTCAGCCTCTCATTTTGATGGCTCGAGCTTTTCTACCTGATGTGACAAATACGCTAGCTGCAAACTATCCCGACAAGTTACAGTGTCTGCCTTTTGTCGTCGAAAATTGGGCGGCAGAAGAATTTTTAAGCATGGAAAAAATGGGAGTCGCATGTGTCACGAATGAGACCGGCGGACAGATCTCTGACGTTAAACTTTTGCAGAAGACCGAAATATCTGCAGGTCTCTCAGAGGTAATCATCAAATCACAAAAGGCCTCGAAGAGAAAGATCACGGTATCTTTTGGAAGCGATCTGGGTTCGGTGAAGGGATTGTGTAAGGACCGTGTAAAGACGCTTTTAGCGCTTAGCAGGTTTACTTCCAGGACCGGGTGCACTAATATTAGGTGTGATGGCGAAAAAATCGTGGTACCAAATTCCAGTCTCTTGGCTGCGAAACGGGCTCTCGAGAGCCTCCGAAATACGTTGGATGATCTCGGCGCCGTCATCGTCCATAGGAATAGAGAGAAAAACAATGGCAAAAGCAAAAAGCAAAGTACAAGTTCAGGCCAATACCGTATCAGAAGGCAAAGTGTGTCGAGCCATCATTGATCGCAATGAAGTTATGGCATCCCAAGTTCTAACGACTGTCATGGAAAATATGGGCAGTAAGGCATCACAAAAAGACTATGCTGATCTTAAAAAGCAGCTAGATGCTGTTGTAGCAGTTCACACAGACGGACTGGTAAAACAGGTCAGCAAAATGTTTTCCGATAAATGAAAGGCACGAAACATTTGGTAGAGTGTCACTGCATTCTGCCGCAATTTCGCGACAAAAAAGATCCGGTATACCATCGATTCGTGGTCTTTAGCGAAATTGACGATTCTGATACAGTCATAGCCAGTAATGCCCAGTGTAACAACTGTGGCACTATGCACAAAATATACGATATATGCAAATCAGAAATCGTAGCCGGCAAGGACGAATCAGCATCTGTTGAATCCATTCGTGATGTTTCTATGTCACTTCCCAATTCTCTTGTGGAGCTCTTTGGCGATTATAATCTAGAGCTGCCAGACTATCAAATGGCTAGGCATATTATGGACCACAAGCTTTGGGATTCCACTATTGTTTTGTCAAAAGAGCAAGAAGAAGAGCAGACGAACGGAAAAATTTTGAGATTTTTGGGACCCGAGAGATTCAGGGTCGAGTCTTTTTCTAGGCAGGAGTATGTGTCATGACAGAGACGGGCAAAGAAATAGCCGAAAATATGTCCAAAGAAGAAAAGCGAGACGTCTCAAATCGCATTAAAGCCAGAGAAATTGTGCAATCCATTATGGAATATGGCGTTTCTCAGTATCAAATAGTTTACATAATCAAGCTATTATCGCTAGAATTAGAAGACATTCAAGTAATGCAAAAAATCAATGAGTTTCTTGATGACAGCATCAGGCTCGGCAGCAAGGGCTCGGTTGATGAAAAAGACGCTAAGCGTCCACCAAAAACAAAGATTTACACCTAGGAGTATTTTGTTATGAGTAATATTATCGAAGCTTGGTCGGAAGTCAAAGCACTTGTTGAAGCTGCTGAGACTGACGTTGTTAAAAATGCCAATGGCAATTCTGCTGCCGGAGTCAGAGCTCGGCGCGCTCTTCGCTTGCTGAAGAATAAGTCTGCAGATCTTGTCAAGTTGACCATTGCAGAAGAAAAAGCCAGAAAAGACGGCTAAAAGCAAAAATAACATATCGTTACCAAAAAGGGATGCCTAGGCATCCCTTTTTTATTTAAACTCATCCAAAATTTTGCTTTCACGCAGCTTGTTAAGAATAATCTTTTCCAGCTGACAAATCCGCATGCGAGTCAGGTCAAGCTTGTCGCCGATTTCTTGTAGCGACGCTTCTCTCATATTTTTTCTTATAGAGATGTTTTTTTGATCAGATTCTTCCTTTTCCATATTCCCTCAGTTGAGTATACTTATATCATATACAAGGAGCTCTGAATTTTACAGATGAGCGAACTCAAAAAGATTATTGTTCTGGACACAAGCGTTATTCTCTACGATAAGAGAAGTATTGAAAATTTTGAAGGCTGCGAGGTGATGCTGCCGTTGGTTGTTCTCGATGAGCTGGATCGGTTCAAGGAGCGCCCGGGTCATCTAGGTGAAAATGCCCGCTACGTCAATCGATTGCTAGACGATCTTCGAAAGAAAGGCCCGCTGTATAAAGGAGTGCCTCTGGGCACTGATTCTTCTGTCAGAATCACACTGACCTATCCAGAAGTGCCAGAGAACTTTCCTTTGGACGGATCCGATAGTGACAACAAGATTCTGCTTGAGGCGCTTCAGATTAGGTCCAGAGAGCCTCAGAGACAGCTCGTGGTGGTCTCCAAAGATATTAACCTCAGAGTTAAATGCGATGCAGTCGGTCTGACGTCAGAGGACTATTATACGGACTATATCGATGTACCAGAAGATCACTGGTCAGGTGTGGAATCCATGGATGTTTCTTCAGAACTCATTGATGAGCTCTACGTAAATCGAGCAGCTCCTTTTGACTGCGACCTGTCTCCTAATACTTTTATCTTGCTGCGATCGGCGACCGGTCAGTCTGCACTGTCTGTCTATGATGCTTTCAACAATCAACTGGCACTAGTGCCAGATCCAGAAATTAAACTGGGCGGTTCGAGCTTTGGTGTCAGAGGCAAAAATAAAGAGCAGAAATTTGCGTTGTGGGCTCTGAGCAATCCTGACATTCCTCTGTTTACTATGACAGGCCTGGCAGGATCCGGTAAGACCTTTCTGAGCCTTATTGCGGGAATCTCACAGGTGCAACAAAACCGATATGAACGTATCGTTATCACCAGAAATTTGCAACCGGTTGGTAAAGAGATCGGCTATCTACCCGGGGATGTCAATGAAAAGATGATGCCCTGGATGGCGCCTGTCATGGACAACATGAGAAACCACTTCAGGGACAAAAGCGCTTTTGATATGCTGCGTGCAAATGGCTTGCTAGAGATTGCACCCATGTCATTCATTCGCGGCAGAACATTTACCAATTCCTATATCATTTTGGACGAGGCTCAGAATGCTACCATTCACGAGCTTAAGACTGTGATTACTCGAGTCGGCGAGGGGTCCAAGATTATTCTGATGGGCGACACAGATCAGATCGACACACCTTATATCAACAAACACACTAACGGTCTCAGTCTGGTCACTAAGAAACTGAGAGAGTCGCTGCATACAGCTCACGTAAATCTGCCAGTTGGTATCAGATCTACGATCGCCTCAGAGGCATCACATTTGTTATAGCTAGTTTAACCTAAAGTTATTCTTAAGCTATTCTATTAAACAAACTAAAAATCAGATCCATGATATATCTGAATCAAATACCGGACTCGACTCGGGCCCATTAAGCTGGTTCATATACTCATATACTAATAAAAAAGTATATCTGAGATACTAATATACAGTTTCTGTAAATACTATAGTATCTAGATAAGATCTAATATAGTATATCAGGAGACTAATTTATGGATTTATCTAGTCCATTCGGATCTGGTTCGAACAGATCAGGAATTCAACTTGATCCTGAGACTAAAGTAGTATTTGTCTCAGACATGTTTGTGGATCAGTATGTTGGTGGAGCTGAACTGACCACTGAGTCACTTATTGAAAGATGCCCAGTAGAATATCAGAAGTTACTGAGCAAAGATGTGACTATGGAACTATTGGAGCAGGGTCACAATAAACACTGGATTTTTGGTAACTTCTCAGCCATGAATCTACAACTAGTTCCTACAATTGTGGCTAATCTCAGCTATTCTGTACTGGAATATGATTACAAATACTGCAAGTATCGATCTGTGGAGAAACATCACTATGCAGAAAACGTTGAATGTAATTGCGATGAATCCCAGCACGGAAAGCTGGTTTCTGCTTTTTACTATGGTGCTCGTTCGCTTTATTGGATGAGCGAGGGTCAGCAGGACCATTACCTGCAAAAATTTCCGTTCTTGGCTGAAAAACACAACACAGTTTTGAGCTCAGTTTTCAGCGACGATTTTTTCGCGAAGATCAAACAGCTCAGATCGGAGACCAAAGATGAAGAAAGAAAAGGCTGGATCGTTCTCGGATCTAATTCTTGGATTAAGGGAGCTGACCAAGCAGAAGAATGGTGCAAGCAAGAAGGTCACGATTATGAGGTGGTCTGGGGAATTCCTTACTCAGAGCTCCTTGCTAAACTGGCTAGGTCTGAAGGCTTTGTCTATCTCCCAAGAGGTAACGATACATGTCCCAGAATGGTCATCGAAGCCAAGCTCCTCGGATGCAAGCTCGAGCTGAATGATTATGTGCAACACAAAGATGAAGAGTGGTTTGCTACCGATGAATTGCAGCATATCGAAGAGTATCTCTATGGATCGCGAGACCTTTTTTGGCGCAGCGAAATGAATCACATCAACTATCAGCCGACAGTCTCAGGTTACACTACGACTCGAAACTGCATCGAACAGGCTTATCCGTATCAGGCCTGTATCGAGTCCATGCTGGAATTTTGTGAGGAAGTGGTTGTGGTCGATGGCGGATCCGACGATGGTACTTGGGAACATTTGCAGAAGTGGGCCGCAGAAGAAGGCCGACTCAAAGTGCACCAAGTCTTGCGAGACTGGAACCACAAGCGCTTTGCGGTTTTTGATGGAGCTCAGAAGGCTGAGGCTAGAAAGCTTTGCACCATGGAATACTGCTGGCAGATGGATGCTGATGAAGTATGCACTCCGGCCACCAAAGAAAAGATTCAGTCCTTCATTCAGTCTTGGCCTCGTGCTGTCGAACTGGTCTCGTTTCCGGTCGTGGAATACTGGGGCAGCAAGGATAAAGTTAGAGTCGACGTCAATCCATGGAAGTGGCGCCTGAGTCTTAATGTCCCGCATATCACTCACGGCATTCCAAAAGAGCTTCGAAAGTTTGACGAAAACGGAGATTTATATGCCGCACAGGGCACTGACGGGTGCGATTACGTGCATGCAGAAACTTTTGAAAGAATTGCTCATGCATCATTTTATAACGAGAATGCCCACAACGCTCGAGCTCATGCACTAAATGGCAATCAACAAGCTCTCGAAGCATATCAGGCGTGGCTGCAAAACTGTGTCAATCTCTTGCCTGGCGTGGAACACTTTTCCTGGATGAATATCGAACGCAAAATCAAGACTTACAAGAACTATTGGCAAAAACACTGGGAAAGTCTTTACGATATCAAACAAGAAGATACAGCAGAAAACAACATGTTTTTTGGCAAGCCATGGTCAGAAGTAACAGACGAAGAAATTACGACTTTTGCTCAAGAGCTTTCTGAAAAGACTGCCGGTCATATCTTTCACAGCAAAGTTGATCTAAACAAACCTACACCTAGCATACAGGTGCAATTGAAAAAATAATCATGATTTATTGGTTTATTGGCCAGCCTGGCGCAGGCAAAACAGTCTTAGCTAATGCTTTAAAAGATTATCTGCAAGAACAGAATCCTTCTGTACTCAATTTTAGAATTGATGGAGATGACTTAAGAAGCCTTACAGATAATAAAGATTATAGCAAACAAGGCAGAGAAAAAAATATTCTAAAAGCTCAAACTATAGCTCATTATCTTCATAATAATGGATACAATGTTATAGTATCTCTAGTAGCTCCATATAGAAATTTAAGAGATAATTTCAAAAATAAGACAGGAGCAAAAGAAATTTATGTTGTGACGTCGGACATTAGAGGTAGAGAACATTTTCACAGTGATGATTTTGAACCGCCTAATGACGAAAACTTCTGTCAAATAGACACAACTGAAAAATCCGTACAAGAAAGTTTTGAAGAGCTTAAAATTATTTTGCAAATATGAAAATTGATGTAGATAAAAAAAGACATATTCTCAAAACAATTTCTTGGAGAATTTTAGGCACAACTGATACAATACTTTTGGCATGGATTATTACCGGAGATATTAAGACCGGAGCCAGTATTGGAATCATAGAAATGTTCAGCAAAATGCTGCTCTATTATATGCACGAAAGATTCTGGTTCAAATATATTCGAATGGAAAATAAAACAGTAAATGAAAAATAATCATCAAGTCTGCGTTGCCATATGCAATTATAATCACGAAAATTATTTAAAAGAATCGATACTGAGCATAGTAAATCAAGATTATGAAAACTTAGATATTGCAGTGATAGATGATGGTTCTGATTCTCATCTCTCGCGAGAGATAGTAAATGATATTAGTGACAGTAGAATCAGATACCACAGATTTGAGAATAATATTGGAAAATGGAACGGGTTAAATTACGCCTTTTCGACATCTGACGCCACAATATGTACTGCGCATGATGCCGATGATGTGTCTCTTTCATGGAGAATCTCATCCCAACTAAGCGCAATGCAAGCGACTGAAACTGTTCACAATTTATGTGGATTTGTTCATTGTTGGAATGAAGACGACATATCGCAAGGTAGAAAGCTTTTAAAACCAGATAACATTAGGTGCATGACCAGGGAAGATGTCGTTAGATTGGTATCTCATGGCTTTCAATCTCCCGGTTGTAATCATTACTACACTGGCAACTTTGAAACAGCCGGTGTCAGTTCTATGTTTTTCAAGCGCATATGGGATATTGGATATCGATTCAATCCGCCTGAAATGGGACTTCGCATATTACATAGCGAAGATTCGGATTTTAACTGTAGAGTAACTCTAGGATTGCAGGCCACGTCAATATTAGCTGAGACTCCTTATCTTTATCGAAGGAATACGAGTACGAACAAGGAGGAAGTATGAAATTTAAGATTGTAGTGCCGACATATAATACTGAGCACTGGATAGTCAGGTGCCTTCATTCAATACAATCGCAGACATATGGCAACTTTGAATGTATTGTGTATAATGATGCTAGCACGGATAATACCGGAGCAGTCATCGATCATTTCTTTTCCGAAAGACCAGACCCGCGATTTCGTATTGTCCACAACGAAAAGAATGTAAAGGCATTAGCGAATATCGTCTATGGATTCAAAGAACTTGAATCAGAAAAGGATCCAGAATCTGTTCTGATGGTTATAGATGGTGATGACTTTCTTTTTTCGGAGTTATCCCTTGAGATCGTAAAACAGGCCTACGATCAAACTGGGTGTTTCCTGACATACGGAAATCATATTCACCATCCCACTGGTGGCAGAAGCAATTGTGAACCATTTCCGGCTGAAGTATTAAAAAATCGAAGCTTCAGACAGTATAAGTTCGTTTCCAGTCACCTTCGAACTTTCAAGTCCAAACTGTGGAACTCGATCAGAGACGCGGACCTTCGAGACGAAGACGAATCTTATTACGGAGTCGGATGGGATGTGGCATTTATGATGCCCATGTTGGAGATGTCTGGGGAAAGAACGATCTTCATACCAAACGTCCTGTACTGTTATAACCGATTCAACCCCATCTCAGATGACCAGATTAGACAGGGAGATCAACACCGGGTTGAAATGCGGGTTAGGCAAGGGAAAAAATATAACTACCTAGCATGTGAGTAAGCAAATGAGTAAAAGAATAGGTGAAGAAATCAGAGACAGATCTGTGCTCCATTGGGTTGCTGACAAAGGAGATATGACACTTTCACTTGAACATGAATTAGATGAAAACAGCCTGGTAATTGATTTGGGTGGATACACGGGCGAGTGGGCACACAAGATATTTGCCCGATACAATTGCGACATTGAAATTTACGAACCAACACAGCAATTTGTCAAACAAATCGAAGATAGATTTAAAAATTTGCCCGATGGAAAAATCACGATTAAAAACAACGCAGTCGGAATGGGAGATTATCAAGCACATCTATCTGTCGACGGTCTAGCAACAAGAATAGACCGAGATAATATTCAGAATCAGTCCGATCATACATCTGTTATTTCTGTTATTGATGCTGCTAAGGTAATTGGCACACGAAGTGTTGATCTGCTCAAAATGAATATTGAGGGGTCTGAATACGAGGCTTTTGATTCTCTGTTTACTTCTAATGCGATAAAAAACGTCAAGTCAATCTTTGTGCAATTCCACCCTATTGATGACGATTCAATAAACAAATATAACGAGATTTGCAATAATTTATTGAATACGCACACATGCATGTTCAAGTATCCTTTCATTTGGGAGAAATGGATCAAGAGATGATCGTTAACTTCATCGACAAAAATATTGCACACGCTCTCTCTTACGATGATGCTCTTGAAAAAGGAAGAATTTCCAAAAGGATTAGATACGTAAGAAATCAAGCTAATTTTGATGGGGCAACAATTTTCACAGACGAATGTCTGGACCTTGTCAATAGTATTGAGTCTCGATTCAAGATAGCATGGCTGATGGAACCTAGAGAATATGTTCCAAAGGCGTATGAAAAATTGTCAAGATTAATTGATGCGTTTGATCTTGTTTTGACGTTCGATTCGAAAGCTTTAAATGAGTACCCAAGCAAGTGCGTCAGAATTCCATGTGATGGGATATTCTTAGATTCTGATTCCGTGTTTAGCAAACATGAAAAGCACAAGCTGTGTTCCATGATATACTCGAGAAAGACGCTACTAACTGGTCATAAACTAAGGCACAAAATCGCAAAAGCAATCAACGCAAAAGGATTCGATGTTGACATGTTCGGATCAGGGACTGGAACCTACATCAAAAAAAAGTCCGACGCCCTGAATCCTTATATGTTTTCAGTAACAATTGAAAACAGTATAGATGATTTCTACGTTACTGAAAAGGCGTTTGACTGCTTTGCTACCAGAACGATTCCCATCTATTGGGGCACGAAGAAAATCAATACGGATTTTGGCTTCAATCCAGATGGAATACTAACGTTTGATACACTTGAGGAGCTTACTAACATCCTTGCAGATATTTCAACTGATCTGTATATCTCAAAATTGAATGCTGTGGAAGAAAACTACCAGTCTGTCTTGAGACATTACAGCGTTGATGACCACATTGCTGCAGCAATATCTGAATTTATTGAGGGGGTTAAGAAGTAATGGAAGAGCAGAAATACACGAAGGAATTTTGGTTTGACCAACATTACCTTCACGGTGAAGTGCACGGATACGATGAAAGATACTACGCAAATTATCTATATGAGAGCGTTGTAAAAAAGATAAACGACATACCGGACTGCGGGCATATTGTTGTTCTCGGTTCAAATAATTGTGTATCATTTCAGGTTTTAATTGACCATTTCGGCATTGACAGGTGCATAGGCATAGACATAGCTAACCCAAAAAATCATCCAGCTGTCAAAGTTAAGAATATACTTTTATTCGATGAAAGTGACGATGTTCCCATATCATTTGTTCACAATGATCTGGGCAGCTATCCGCACACACCACTTGCTAAAATTAAGGCACAGATGTGGGCGGCAAAAAACGTTGTCAAGGGTGGATACGTTTTGTCAAGAAATAATCTCAATACAATCAAATTCCCAGTTGAGGAATATATGAACAGCCTCGGGTTTCTTAATATACCTGTGCTAGCACTTGAGGGATTCATGGACCTGAGCAACCTGAGTGTGTCCGTTCTGGAGGGACATATGCTGTCTAAAAGAAACAGGCCTAAGATTTGGGAATACGAACTATGAAAATCTTTAGGTTCGATGAAAGCCAATACGAATTTAGGAAGATGGTGTCACAGTTATTTGGAGTTTCTTCACTTGAGACTCTGCACTTGTTTTGTAAAGACATGGTTCACGAGGGAGACGTACTTTGGAAGTCCGAAAGTGATAGTGAATTTCATCGTGCTTTTTATTCGAAGCTCAATCTCAACGGGCCAGGTGAACCTTGGAAAGAAATGATTGATGCGTATGATTCATTTGTGAGAGGAGAGATAGTCAATAAGTTGGGTGATGACGTTAAACTTTTGATTCAAAAATTTCCTTCATTTAGGGTGCAAACGCCCAATTCACAAGCCATCCACAAATGGCACTTTGATAGTGACGAAGATCACGGCCACCCAAATGGAGAGATTAACGTTCAGATTCCTCTCACAGTGATGTATGACACATCCGCAACATGGATAGAACCTATTCCAGGAATAGGCAAATTTGAGCCGATGGAAATGTTCCCAGGTCAATACTCGATATTCAATGGAAATAAGTGCATGCATGGAAATAAGAAAAATATGACCGGACTTACAAGAGTCAGCTTCGATTTTAGGGTTATACCGAAAGAAATTCTAGAATCTCAGACATGTAACTCTTCTGCAACCCTTGGGGTGAAGTTTACAAATGGTGGATACTACAAGGAGATTTGAATGTACACAGATATCAATACTGTTGTTGATCACTTGGAATCAATAGGAATCTCGATTGAAGATCCGTGGGATGTTGTATCAGCGTTCGAAATGCTTGTGGCAGATTATGCAGGAAGCAAATATGCAGTGAGTGTTGACAGTTGTACCAATGCAATGTTCTTGTGTCTGAAGCGATTAAAAGCTATCGGTCCTGTTTCAATACCTGCAAGAACATACGTGTCCGTGCCACAAACGATTATTCATGCTGGTTGTGAAGTTGTTTTTGACGAAAGGACTTGGTCCGGTTTTTACAAGTTAGAACCCTATCCTATTATTGACGGTGCAACTAGATTTACGAAGGGAATGTACGAGCAAGGTACTTTTCATTGCTTATCATTCCACATTAAAAAGACACTTTCGATTGGAAAGGGTGGTATGATTTTAACGGATGACAAGGATTCAGTAGCGTGGTTCAAGAAAGCTCGATATGAAGGTCGTGATATAACGAAACCATACGATGAAGATGACATAGAAACAATAGGCTGGAACATGTACATGCCTCCAGAACAAGCTGCATATGGTATCCAAAAGTTCTTGTCTTTACCTGACTACAACGATGACTGTGGTGGGAGTGATAAGTACCGCGACCTAAGAAGCATGAAACTATTTGGGAGAGACAGATCATGAGATACGACATAACCTACAAGATGAGAGAGTATGACATCCACAACAATAGGTCGTTGCCAAGACTAGTATCTTTCCCTCGTACAGGATCTCATTGGTTTAGGTATATCATGGAAGTGGCTACCGAAACACCGGCCATGGTGTCATCCTACTACTATCCAAATCCCAAAAAGTGTTGGGGTCTTCATATACACGATCGCTGGCTCGACAATAAAGATGTTCCACCGACAGCGAATCTTGAAAAAGTGATATACCTCTTCCGCGATGGCGTTGATACTGTATACTCACTACTAAGATACGACAAGACAATACTGGCTGAAGACTATTGGGAGCCAAACGAACTCATTGATCAACAAGTTGATGCTGTGACATCACAATACGAGTCTCACCTAAAGCGGTGGAGGTTTAACAGGGACGACATAGCCGATTGTCTGGAAATTAGATACGAGCAAATGACTAGTGATACCAAAAAGACGTTTGAAAAAGTCTTTGAGTTTCTTTCACTAGATATTCCTGAGGAACGATTGATCTATGCAATTGGAGATGCAACTAAGGAAAAGATTGATTCGCTAATTACAGATCATCACGCTATGGATAAGCTGTCTGCCTACAATCCAAAAAAACACGCAGAGTCAAAGAACAGGTTCAAAGAAGTCTATGGCAAGCAAGTAAACGAAAGATTGAGAGAACTACTTCGATGATTAGCGTTGCGAGAATGGGCAGCATGGGCCGTCTAGGAAACCAAATGTTTCAATATGCCTGCGCATACGCCTTGTCAGCAAGGCACAGAACGTCCTTGGGAATATCTGCTCATGACGCTTATCGAAGTACTAGTGTTAACCAGTTGTTGGAGACGTTTGAGCTCAAGAGTGCCACAACTCTTGGAGTCCTCAAAAATGGTGTCGGACGGGGTATAGAAGGCATAAGATATGAGTTCCACGAGTCAGGTTTCGGATACGATCGCAGAATCGAAACCGTTCCCGACGGAACTGAAATAAGGGGATATTTTCAGTCTGAGAAATACTTCAAACACCTGAGATATCAGCTGCTAGAGGACGAGTTTAGGTTCAAGAATCATATAGTAGATTCAGCCGATGACATGTGGCAGACAGAATTTTCAGGTTCGACAGTTTGCTCCATCCACATTCGAAGAGGAGATTACAAAAAAATTTCTGAGACTCACCCAAACCTAGACTCCAGCTATTACAGTTTAGCAGTGTCCGAAATACCGGAATGTGACATTTACGCTGTGTTCTCAGATGAACCAACTCTTGCCGAATCAGTCATGCAAGAAGTTTCTGTAATACCAGTCGATAAAATCGTATATCCAGATGTAGACTATGGTTTGAGTATGGCAATGATGTCTCGATGTAATCATCATATCATCGCCAATAGCAGCTTTAGTTGGTGGGGTGCCTGGCTTTCCAGAAACAATGGTGTTGTCATCGCCCCTAAAAATTGGTTCGGGCCAAAGGGACCTTCTGACTGGCAAGATATCTACTGCGAACAATGGAGAATTTTATGAGTAATGTCAATAATTGGATTTTGTCCTATCCAAGATCGGGTAATCATCTTGTTAGGTATATGATTGAGTTCATGACAAAACAGGCAACACTCGGATGTCGTGGCAATGAAAGTATTGATACACCGATACGTGACAGGAGCGGTGTAATGTACTTACGCGATGTATCGAATACGCCAATTGCTAGAAAGGCACACGCTGCAGTTGAAATAGATGTCATGAATGCAAGAAGCATTATATTGATATTGAGAAACCCAGTGGATGCCGTGATATCTCATAAAATACCACAAACTGATTATGATCATGCGCATCTACAAAAACATGGAATAACCAGTACTGGAACCGATGCCGGTGATTTTAGAAAATGGGTCCATACATTCATGAAAAACTTAGAGCTATACGAAAGTTTTGAAGGGAAAAAGGCACTCATCAAGTATGAGGAACTTATATCAGATACCGCTTACAAAAAACCTATCTCACTAATTGCCGACATTTTTGATGTTAATAAAGAAAATCTTGACTACACATTGGCCAACTACCTTAATTTGAGATCAGACAGTCTTGATGGGCCTTTTAAAACCCCACAGAGTGTGGATAGCACAGGAAAGGTTTGGCTAACCAGGTCACAGCTTTTGAAAAAAAGGGATCCAGGCAGTTACGAAAAAATTGTTAATTCACTGAAAGATGTCCTTGAACATGACATTGTGAAGCGTTACTATGGTTCTATAATCAGTGAAGGAAACAATGAGTAAAGAAAACACTCTTCCTGGCACAAGATTGCATCTGGGATGCGGTTCCAAGATCATCCACGGGAGGATCAATATCGATGCCGTACCTCAGTCCCCGAATGTTGTTGTCGATGACGTCATGTTGCTTGAAACTGTGGAAGACGGATCAGCTAGTGAGATATACGCGTGCCACGTTCTGGAACATTTCGGTAGAACGGAGATTAAGCAAGTTATCGAAATATGGTTCCGCAAACTGTCTCCTGGCGGACTGATCAGAATATCCGTGCCTGATATTGAGAAGGTGTTTGAGCAGTATGGTAAGGGAACTCCGCTAAAAGTTTTGATGGGGTTACTATACGGTGGACAACGGAACGAGTATGACTACCACAAGGTCTGTTTCGATTTCATGTCCTTGCAAACCGCCTTGGAAGCCGCCGGATTCGTGTCTGTAAAGAGATACAACTGGCAGGAGACTGATCACTCCCATGTGGATGACTACAGTCAGGCCTACCTTCCGCACATGGACAAGGAAAATGGCACACTTATGAGTCTAAATGTGGAAGCCATAAAACCATTTAAATAAGTGCAATTATCCTAATTTGAGAGGCATTAAATGAAAAGAGCTATTATCACCGGTGTGACAGGGCAGGATGGTTCTTATCTTGCTGAACTCTTGATATCAAAAGGATACAAAGTTCTAGGATTAAAAAGAAGAACAAGTATTATTGCAACCGAAAGGGTCGATGATGTCATGGAACATCCTAACTTTTCATTAGCATACTGGTCTCTCTTCGATGGTGGTGCTCTTTACAGAATCCTAAAAGATTTTCAACCTGATGAAATTTATAATCTAGCCGCACAGTCTCATGTTCGCGTTTCGTTTGAAGTACCAGAAGAGACAGCACAAAACGTAGGAATAGGATTTCTCAGAATTATTGAAGCCGTTCGACATGTAAATCCAGACATCAGAATTTATCAAGCATCTTCATCAGAAATGTTTGGTGATAATCCTCAAGTTCCTCAAAATGAAAAAACTAGACTGATGCCGGCTAGTCCTTATGCTTGCGCAAAAGTTTTTTCTCATCACCTTTGTAGAAACTATCGAGAATCATATGGAATGCATGTTTCTAGTGGAATTTTATTCAATCATGAGTCTCCTCGCCGCGGCGAAACGTTTGTGACCAGAAAAATTACAAGGGCTGCAGCAAGAATTAAATTAGGATTGCAAGATAAACTTTACTTAGGCAATTTGGATGCAAAAAGAGATTGGGGCTTTGCAGGAGATTACGTTGAAGCAATGTGGCTAATGTTGCAACAACCAAAAGCAGATGATTACGTAATTGCTACCGGAAAAACTTATAGTGTCAGAGAGTTTTTGCACTTGGTTTTTGAAATAGCAGAATTAAACGTGGAAGATCATGCGGAATTTGATTCAAGACTCTTGCGTCCTCATGAAGTTCCTTTGCTTTTGGGAGATGCAACAAAAGCAAAAAAAGTATTAAAATGGCATCCAAAAACTGATTTAAAAAAATTAGCTAAAATGATGTATGAATCTGATTTAGAAAAAGAGAGTAAGTTTCTGTGAAAGCTTTAGTAACTGGCGGTCTAGGTTTTGTTGGAAGCCATCTCGTTGATTATCTAAGAGACGTAAAAGAGTATGAGGTAATAGTCGTTGATAATCTCTGTTCAGAGTCTTCTTCGCGCAATTATATGCGAAATGACGTTGAATATTGGATTGATGATGTCAGAAACTTGATGGATCGAAAATATGCAAATCAAAAATTTGATGTTGTTTATCATCTAGGCGCGCTGGCCAGAATCCAACCTTCATTCAAAGATCCACTTGCCTATCTTTCTATTAATATTCAAGGCACAGCAGCAACATGCGAATTCGCCAGACAAAGCGGAGCAAAATTAGTCTATGCCGGCTCATCTTCAGCTTATGCTGGTCCCTTCTTAAATCCCTATGCTTTTGCAAAATATACAGGCGAACAAGTCTGCACTTTATATCATGAAGTCTACGGTATGAGCACAGTTGTGGCCAGATTTTTTAATGTATACGGAAAGAGACAGCCGACGTTTGGCGATTATGCAACGGTCGTTGGCATATTTGAAAATTTCACTGAAGAGGGTAAACCTCTGACAGTTACAGGAGACGGTGAACAGAGAAGAGACTTCACACACGTTTCAGACATTGTAAAAGGTCTGGTTGCTCTGGGAGAAAAAGACTGGAGCCAAAATGACACCACGTGGATTTTCAATATCGGCACTGGCAAAAATTATTCCATCAATGAACTGGCACAAATGTTCGCCGGCGAAATACAGTACATTCCAAAGCGCCCAGGCGAAGCACAAGATACCCTTTGTGATTATTCTTTGTTGCAACGCGAAACTGGCTGGCAGCCCATGGTTGACCTAGAACAGTACGTCCAAGAGTTTCTGCAAAATCGCGGCGAAAAAGATACAATGAATCAATGGAACCCACTCAAAGCAATTCGCAACTTCCTCTCCTGAAAAACGGAAAACCTCACGTATCTTATTCTGAAGTGAGCACCTGGCAGGCCTGTCCCTACCGACACAAACTGGCATACATCGATGGGCTTTCTGCTGACGAACCATCGCCTTATTTGGACTACGGCACAATTCTGCACGACGCAGTGGAAAGCTTTCTCAAAGGCGGTCCAATGGACGTCGAAGCAGCACAACAAAAAATTAGAGAGGCCTGGCAACATCGTGGCTTTGACACACCAGAATTCATAGAAAAGCAAACTCTTCGGGCTGAAAAACAGGAGTGGAAGTACAGACATGTGCCTTTAAAAGGCTGGCTACAATCCGCCAAAAACTCCCTGGAACAACTGCCGCAGTTTCTTGAAGAAAACTTTCCGGGCTGGAAGCCCCATGCAGCCGAGCACCGTCTCTATGAGTCAATTGAGGGAGTCGACACTGGTCTCTTCAAGGGCTTTATTGATTGCATTATTGAGCTACCAAATGGCAAGCACGTAGTGATTGACTGGAAAACGGCCGGCCCTCGAGGTTGGAATCGAGACAAGCAGCGAGACTTTTTGACCACGGCACAAATCGTTCTCTATAAGCATTTTTGGATGCAAGTGACCGGCATGCCCAGCAATCAAATCAAGGCATGCTTCATTTTGTTAAAGCGAGAGAGCAAGCCGGGCAAATCCGTTGCAATGGTTGAAGTCTCAGCCGGACCTAAAACTCTGGCCAAAGCCACCAAAATGGTGCGAGGCATGCTGAAGGGAATGCGTAGCGGCATGGCCCTCAAAAACAAGACCTCCTGTCGATTCTGCGAATTTGCCAACACGGAACACTGCACTTAGTTTTCTGCATTTTACTAGCCACTTTTTTGGTCTAATATGATTGCATGCAGATAATTAACCAGAGCAAGCCTAAGAAAAAAATTCTTATGCTTTCCGATCACGCATTGAGTACGTCGGGAGTTGGCTGCCAAAGCAGATTTTTGATTCAGGGTCTCGTCGACAAGGGCTGTTGGACCGTGAGGCAATTTGGCGCGGCAGTCAAACATCCAAACTACGATGTCGTCACCGTCAATCCAGACTTCGTTATTAAGCCTATTGACGGCTTTGGCAATCGAGACATGCTATTACAGGCAATTGCCTCTGAGCAGCCTGACGTCTTGTTTCTCTTTACGGATCCCAGATTTTTTATTTACGTCTGGGAGATGCACGAAGAGATCAACAAGATTTGCCCGATTGCTTACTGGCATGTCTGGGACAATCGACCGGCGCCTGTCTTTAACAAGGTGCTCTATGAGGCCACCGATCTCGTCAATTGTCACAGTCATCTGACTTACGAAATGGTCAACGAGATTGTGCCGGGCAAGGCCAATTTTGTGCCGCATGCTTTGCCTGACGAGCTCTTCTTTCCGATTCCAGAAGCCGAAGCCAAACAGCATCGCATTAATGTTCTGGGTCCCGAGAGACAAGATCACTTTGTGGTCTTCTGGGTCAACAGAAATGCCAGGCGCAAAAGGCCAGCCGACGTCATCGAGGCCTGGTCGAAATTTATGAAAATGCTAGAAGCAGAGGGCAAAAGCGACGCGACTCTGCTTATGCATACAGATCCCACCGATCAAGAAGGCCCCAATCTTCTGGTCAATACTGAGGCAATGGGGGTTGTGCAAAGCGTGGTCTTTTCTAATCAGCGCATTGAATTTGAAAAGATGAACGTGCTTCACAACATTTCAGACTGCTGCATCAATATTGCTTACGCAGAAGGTTTTGGCCTGGCCACTCTGGAAGCTATGAAAGTAGGCAAGCCAGTCATCGCAATCAAAACCGGCGGCCTTACGAGACAAGTTGTAGATCACCGAGACGGCAGCGAAAATGGTATTGCGTTAGACGTGGAGATGCAGACTCTAGTTGGATCTCAGCTGGTTCCTTATATCTACGAGGACTATGTGAGTACTGATACAGTTGCCAAAGCTCTGTATGACATGTACAAAATGGGCACAGAAAAAAGAAAGGCCCTGGGCCAAAAAGCTCGAGATTATGTGCAGTCGGAGTTTGCCATGCAGACCACTATTGATAAGTGGCACGAGACCCTGTGGGATCTGTCAGAAAACTATCAAAAAGACGGAAAGTATTGCTTGGAGGAAATCGCATGAAAAAGGTTTTGATTAGAGCTCCTCTACTTTCTCAGTCGGGCTACGGCGTGCATTCCAGGCAGATCTTTCAGTTTTGTCAGGCTCAAAAAGACTGGGAGATTACCTCTCAAGTTTTGCCCTGGGGCATTACGCCCTGGAATGTCAGTCACGATATGGAAGGGGGCATTTACGGCCAGATCATGTCGACGAGCAAGCCTGCCAATGGCATCTTCGACCTGTCTTTGCAAGTACAGCTGCCTCATGAGTGGGACGAGAAACTGGCGCGATTCAATATCGGCGTGACAGCCGGAGTAGAAACGACCAGGAGCTCTTCGGAATGGGTCAATCTGCACGTCAACAAAATGGACTTGGTAATTGTACCGTCGGAATTTGCCAAAAAAACTCTGGAAAATTCTGCCACAGTTAAAATCAAGACGCCTATTGTAGTTCTGCCCGAAGCTTATTTTCCCAAGCTTTTGAGTGCGCCTTCCTGTGATCCACTTCAGCATCTGGAGACCGAGCACAACTTTTTGACGGTCGGCACACTGACCAGCGATGCTTCAGACTCAGACAGAAAAAATCTCATATCCAGCCTGGTATGGTTCCTGAAGGCATTCGATGGAAAGCCCAATGTTGGACTCATCGTCAAGACGTCTCGCGGCAGAGATACCACAATCGATCGAGAATTAGTCAGAAAGCTGCTTAAGCAGGTGAGGCTGCATGCTGGCGTCTCCGGGCCCAAGTCTCCCAAGCTCTATATGCTTCATGGGCCAATGACTCGAGAAGAAATGCGAGACCTCTACAAGAGCCCCAAGCTGACTGCTTACATGAGCGCTACTCGAGGCGAAGGCTTCGGACTGCCCCTTCTGGAAGCTGCAGTGACTGGACTGCCCGTTGTGGCCACTGACTGGTCTGCACACACTGAATTTTTAGAGGGCGACAGCTTTCTGCGTGCAAAATATGACCTGAAAGAGATTCCACAGAGTCGAGTCGACGGCAAGATTTTTGTCAAGGGGGCAATGTGGGCTGAGGCCAGAGAGGGCAATTTTGTCAGAAAGCTCAAGACTGCTGTGACAGACGCCAAAAAACTTAAACTATCGGCAGCAGACCTTACCGAAAAATTGCGCGAAACTCACAGTATGAATTCGCTGCAGAAAAAATTCGAAGAGATAATTACAGAATACGTTTGAAATGATCTACGTTTGCATTGCACTTTGTCTTCTCTTGGCCTTTTTCATATACCAGACTGTAAAGCTGGGAATGGCAGTATTGCGCATGGAAGACGCCATCGAGGAGTGTCTGGACGTCATCGACGAAAAATACGATGCCATGTCCGAGATACTCAAGAGGCCTCTGTTCTTTGATTCTCCGGAAGTCAAAGCAGTGGTGAAAGATATCAGTGTGGTTCGAGACTCTCTGCACTCTGTTGCCATTTCACTCGCAAAAAATGTGGAATTAGAAGAGGATTAGATGGCAGTCAAAAAAGGCAGAAAAAGAATTCGCAGAAGGCCCGGACAGAAAAGGGTCATGTATTTCAATAAGGAGACTGAGGTCAGCATCACTAAATTTCTGACTTCAGCGTGCGAAAAAGAGCGCGAAAAAGTTTATGCCGACGAAATTTTGCCGGCAACAAAAAAACTGGTGGAGAGTCTGATTTATGTTTATGGCTTCAGGTCGCCTCTTGCTACCACTACTGAATTAATAGAAGACGGCTGCTTTTTCATCTTTAAGAGCCTTCACAAGTGGAATCCAGATCGCGGCTCCAAGGCCTTTTCTTATTTTAACGTGGTAGCAAAGAACTTTCTCATCAATACCACCAATTCTCATCGAAAAAAGTATTACAAGCATGTTTATCTAGATGATATTCGAGATGCTGATAATGCTGCCGATGCCAATATTATGGCCCAGTTGAGTCGATTCAATGAATTGCCTTCTACCGAAGAACTTATGATCAACGGCGAAAGACGAGAGGAGAATCTGGCGCGAGTGAGAAAGATTCGAGACTTTCTAACAGAAGATAGAGACCTGGTGACGATTAGTGCCGTGGAAAACCTTTTTGATTCAGCCAAGGAGCTTGACTTCTTTAACAAACAGTCTATTTACGTTTATCTGGCTGAACTGTCAGGTCTAGACAAAAAGAGCCTGTCAAAATCGATGGGCAAGATTCGAAAGATCTATGCCAAACTGACGGTAGAAGATCGAGAGAAAGAAAACGCGGTGTAAAGAGGCTATGAAAGCAAACGACGCAAAAAAAATTGAAAAACTGATGGAGTCGGACAAGCAGGCCAAGAAAAAGATTACCGAATTCGAAGAGATTCTGGCAAATGTGGATGGCTTGGATCAGCGCAAACTTTTTCTGTGGCTGGAAATTTATAACAATGCCAAGAACGATCGAATCTGTGCTAGCGCCCTTTTCACTCAGGCCTTTTCGCAGTTGGGAGCTACAGCTCCCGAACACGCCACTCTGGGTCCAACTCTGGTCAAATATCTGGAGCGAATGACTAAGGCCAATGATCAGCTTTTAAGCCTGGCCGGTTTGATCACCAAGGAAATTGAGCGACAGAATACGGTCGATTCAGAAGATATTTTTGCGCAGATAGAAGGATAAACTATGACTACAAAAGAAGCGCGTGAGGGAAAAAACGCTGCAGCTCCTAATAACTCAGTTTTATCCAGAGTTAATGAGCTTTCAAAGAGTCGAATTTTTCATAAAGGCATTGTTGTTGAAACCTTATGTGATCCATCACTCAGAGAATTTACTCCATCAAATGTTAGAAAAAGTGATAAAGATTTATATCAAATTGCTCCTAGAAATTCTATTGTTTGCAGAATTATAACTGATTTCAACTCCGAATCTGACCGCGGAGATTATATTTGTTTTCCATTTTTTTCGTCGCATCTTTCTGTTCCCGTCAAAGTCGGTGAAGCGGTATGGATTTTTAAAGAATTTTTGTTAGATGAAGAAATTTCTACGCGTGCATATTGGATATGTAGAATTCCAGGTTCAATCGAGCTTGAAGATGCAAATTTTACTTCTCCAACAAGACTAATTGGAAACCATAGCAAAAGAATTGACGTACCTCTTACGGCTGCCCCAATCCCGCCGGCAGCTAGGCAATTAGATTTTCCTAATTTAAACAAAGGAGCCGGTTCTAAATACGAAAATATTCTTAAAGAAGGCTCGTCTTTATTAGTAAGAAACAACAATGCATTAGAAAATTTAATGATTTTTGCTACGGAAAAATTTAAAATTGAGCCTGTTCCTAGACTTACTAAAAAACCTGGAGATTTAGTTTTACAAGGATCTAATAATACATCAATAAGCTTAGGAACAGATGCAGCATGGGACTTTATTAATAGGCCTAGTGAACAAAATACGTATTCTATAGCGACTCAAAAAGAAATAGAAAATAAGTCTGGTGCTATCGATATAGTTGCTGGTCGCGGAAGATTTTTTTCAGCATTGCAAGAATTAAAGGCAAAAAATCGTGATCTAAAACAAGCCTATTCTAATAAGAATAGCACTCAGCCATTCATTGTAGAGAATTCTTTAGGTTTTGAAACTGATAAAAATCCAGGTGAAACACAAACTAAAGATTTAGATCAAATTGACGTCGAATCAAAATTGGCGCCAGGTATTGTCGGTAATTTGCAAACAAATCCTGTAGAAGGTGATCCGGATTTTTTAGTTGATGCCAGTAGAATATACATTAGTGAACGAAGTAATGTTGATGAAAAATTAGGATTAAATGTTATCAAAGCAAAAGGGTTTGATAATAAAAATCAATTTAATAGTGCAGTTTCTGCGCCATGTATTGCTGTTAAGTCCGATCACGTTAGGATTGTAGCTAGAAAAACCCCATTAGAAACTGTTAAAAATAAACTTCCAGAAAATTTTTCTGAAACAAATGGAACTATTCGAATTGTCAAGGAAGGAAAACCAGACGAAGATCTTGCATGCATTTATATCGAGGCGGATGGTACAATTCAAATTAGCGGCCGGCAAATATTTTTAGGGCGACAAAAAGATGATAAGGGCAACGGCGGTATAAAAGTTTCTGAAGACGTTACAGAAGCACAGCCGTATATTAAATACAGAGAATTAAAAAGTCTGTGGGAAAACACTATGGACGCCCTGGATAAATTTTGTCAATCTTTGCAATTGCATACGACCCCGGGGTATGGTGCGCCTTCGAAGCAAATTGTAGATGCTGCAACAAATTTAAAAAATAATATTCAAAATTTAAAAAATGACATTGAAACTGTCAAATCAGAAAGAATTTTTGGAGAATAATTTGTGTCTTTGACTACAGCTTTACCAGTATTCATATCAGAAGTTCAATTAGCATATATGAATGCTAAAAATAATGGTTTTTTGACAGGCGCACAACCAGAAAAAATTGCCATGGAATTGGCAAAAGAAATTAGTAATGCTATTAAAAATTATGCAGAAAAAGCTCAAGTTAACACCGTAGATATTATTCCAGCCGGTCAAGAAATTTCTCTTTCACCTTCTACACAAAAAATTACAAAAAAGAAAGGAAGTATCACTGTTTCGGGCATTATTGACGCAAAAAATCCGCCTATAGGCACAACAGCCTCAGTTGGATCTAGCACTGGTACAGGAAAACTTACCAATTTATTGAAAAATATTAAAAAATTAGAATCAAATTTTTTTTTAACTTTTAAAAATTCTTACGAAAGAGGGGCTGAAATTGGGGCCGATCCTAAAAAAATTATTTCGGATTTGGCGCAAGAAATGGCAATTGCGATTCAAATTTATGTTGAATCACTAACGGTAGAGACTGATCACTTAGTTTCACCAGGGCAGCCAACAGTATCTTCAACGTTTGCAGTGGGCATTGTTAGTACTCCGGGAAAGGGAAAATCAACAGCTAGCAAAGTTTCTTTTCTTTATGATAAAAAAAAACAGGATGAAATAGGACCAATTCCACAACAGCTATCGGCTTTAGTAATTTCTAAGCGACAAAGTTTAGATGTGCAAGCAGAAAATTCTTTGTTAAAAAAAGAAGCACAAAACTTTAATGATTATATTGTTTTAAAAAAAGCAATAGAAAATGCGTACTTAACATCAGCAGAGTTAGGATCTCAGACAGGTGTTAATTCAGATAACTTAATATTCAATTTGTCATCGCAAGCATGTTTAGCAATTCAAAATTTTTTCATGAAAGCTATTGTATCAGTGGAAATATCTGTATCGGGCGGAGAAACGGTAACTGGTCATATTACCCAATCTGGCGCGCCAATTCCGGCTTATACAGTTTCAAGTAAAGGTGTTGGATCCGGCAACATTGTATAGAATCGATTCTTAAATTATGATATTTAGTGTCAGGACTAAGGTACAATGGCACAAACCAAAAAGATATATGATTTTAAATCAGTCGGTCAGCTGCAATCTGATTTTCAAAAACAACAACAAGCAGTCCTTAGAAAGGAACCAATTGGTATTTTAACGCCGGTTTCATTCGATCAAGCAGCAGGTTCAATGTTTAAAATGTCTGTTGATTTGAAGGATCAAATCAGAGATAATTTGAGGAATCTGATTAGCACCAATCATGGCGAAAGACTGATGTTAAATAATTTTGGAGCTAATTTGAAAGAATTAGCATATGATTTAACATCAGAAGATGTTGTTTCTGAGGCTTTAACAAGAATTTCTACAGCTGTAGCAAACTATATGCCTTATATTAGTTTGCAAACGATGGAAACAGAAATTATTCGAAGTGAAGATGGTAATTCTGTTTTAAACAAAATTAAAATTATATATTCTGTTAATTCAATTGGGGCTTTTGATCAAAATGTAGAAGCAGTGATAGTGGTGACTAGCTAATGGCAACCAATAAAATAAAAAAAGACATTAAAAAACAACAAAATAAAACTTTTCTAGCAAAAGATTTTGAATCTATTCGAAATAATCTTTTAAATACAGCAAGAACTTATTTTCCAGATAAAATTCAAGATTTTTCGGAAGCTTCCGTCGGTGGCATGTTTTTAGACTTCGTTGCTACTGTGGGAGATTCTTTAAGTTATTATTTAGATCACTCTTTTAAAGAATTAGATCCACAGTTAGCAGTAGAACCTGAAAATATTCTTACTCATTTGAGAAATGCCGGTGTTGATATTGTTGGTACAGCTCCGGCTACTACCGATATTGAATTCACAATTATAGTCCCATCAGAACTAAATCCAAATACACAAAATTATCAACCACAAAATAATGCACTCCCAGTTATATTAGCTGGAACATCAATATCATCTGATAGCGGAATTACCTTTTATACTACGGATGATTTGGACTTTAGCCAGGTAAATGAATCAGGCGCGTTAGTGGCTCAATATCAAATTAATTCTGTTGACGAAAATGGCATTCCAGCAACGTTTGCAGTTTTTAAAAGTGTTAGTTCTGTATCAGGTATTGAAAAAACCGAAACTATTAATATACCAAATGAATTTGTGCCCTTTAGGGAAATAACTTTATCGGAAAAATATATTACTACTTTATTGTCCGTAATGGACTCGGATTCTAACACGTATTACGAAGTTACAGCTCTAAGTGAAGATACAGCTTTTCTTCGAGTTAAAAATCCATTTAAAGATGCCGATAAAATTTTATCTTATATGCAGGTCATTAGCATACCCTACAGGTTTCAAAAAAGATATGATCCTATTACACAATTTACAACATTGCGATTTGGCAGTGGTGATGCTTCCACTTTAGATGACGATATCGTACCAGATCCATCAGAGTTATCATTAAATCTTTTTGGTCGACCTGTAGTTACAAAATTTAGCATTGATCCTAGCACTTTACTACGGACACAAACGTTAGGAATTTCGCCTCGGGGAACAACTTTAACGGTGAGATATAGATATGGGGGCGGATTAGAACATAATGTACCTTCAAACTCTATTGAAACAATAGAAAATATATCAATTTCATTTCGAAACAACCCGGACCCTGCCGCAGCTTCTACCGTTAGAAACTCTATTCAAGCTACAAACCCATTTCCCGCTTCCGGAGGCGATTCCGCTCCAACTTTGCAAGACTTGCAGCAAAGAATATTACCGGCAAGAAAAGCTCAAAAAAGAGTTGTTACAAGGGAAGATTTATTAGCAAGAGTGTATTCGCTGCCTAGTGAATTTGGCAGAGTATATCGAGCATCAGTAACTGATAATCCTATTAATCCGGGTTCGGTTCAAATGTTTGTTTTATCAAGAAACTTTGATGGAACACTTGGGATATCACCAGATACATTGAAAAAAAATATTTCAATTTATTTAAATGATTTACGCTTGATTGGAGATGCTGTTGATATATTGGATGCAAAAATTATTAATTTTGGTATAAATTATAGTGTAATTGTATCCGATAATGCTAATAAATCACAAGTGATTACAAAAATTAATGCTGCAATTGCTGATGCATTTAATGTAAAATATTTTAATATTGATCAACCATTAATTGTTGATGACATTACAAATGTCATTATTAATTCTGATTTTGTAATATCTTTAGAAACCTTGCAAGTTAAACCTTTGGTGGGACTCATAGAAAATAGAATATACAGTACAGCTACATTCGATTTTAAACAATCACAGATTACTGGTGCTATATTGCCTGATCGCGGATCCATATTCGAGCTCAAGTATCCGGACTTCGACATTGTGGGCACGGCATTTTAGGGACTGAATCATGATAATCATTTGCACAGCTAGCTCAGACACTTATATCACAGACAAGATTATCAATGGTAACTTTCGGGCCACAGATGCCAATGTGGGTCAGGCTGCCACACTAGACCTTTTTAAACTCTACGATGAGTCGACACTCAATGGTAGCTCGAGCCAAACTGAATTGTCACGCGCTCTAGTCAAGTTTGACTTGTCTCCTATCACGCAGCTGACCGGAACAATTCTGGACGTCAACAGCAGTAATTTTAAGGCGACTCTTGAAATGAAAGACATCATGACAGGTCATGCCATTCCACGCAACTTTACCCTGTCAGTCTTTCCGCTCTCGCAAGCTTTCGATGAGGGCGAAGGTTTAGACACTGGTCAGTTCAGCGACATTCACGTGGCAAACTTTGTGACAGCATCTTACACCACAGTTAACAACGTCTGGTTTGCTTCTGGAGCTAATGCAGGCGGCGAACTGGGTTCGGCAGACATCGACTATATCTCTTCAGGTAATCTCAATGACGGCAGCGGTCTGGTCTCCTTCGAGAAAAAACAACTTTTCCAAAAGGGCACAGAGGATCTCGAGATTGATGTGACCACTCTGGTATCAGCTTCCATCGCTGGTCAGATTCCGGACCTGGGCTTCAGGCTGTCTTTTACAGGATCTCAAGAGCAAGATCTCAAGACGAGATTTGTCAAACGTTTTGCTTCGAGACACGTTGCCAATCCTCTACTTCGCCCTCGCCTAGTTGTCAAGTTCAACGATTCTATCAGAGACGACCATGAGAATTTCTACTTTGATTCCAGTGGCACCTTGTTCCTAAACTCCTATGTCAGATCTTCACGTGCCAATTTGGTGAGCGGCTCCGGACTGACTCCTGTGACCGGCCAAAACTGCTTTATACTGCAACTTAACAAGGGCACCTTTAACTATTACGTGACAGGCAGTCAATATACGGCAGGTACAGACGGCAACGGAATTGCCGGAGTCTATTCAGCGACTTTTGCGCTGCCCTCTAACGAGTCTGGACTCTTTACCGTGAGAGACAGTATATCTCAGGCTTTAACGGACTCTGGTGAGGTTTCTTTCACTACCTATTGGAAATCATTGGATGGCACTGTTGCCTATCACACGGGCTCAGTAACCCTTAAACGAGCGGATGTCAGAGGCGGTCAGTTTGGCTCGCGAGAACCTCAACTTATTTTGACTAACGCAAGAACGAGTTACGATCAGGACGACACTGTTAAGTTTAAGCTTTTTGGAAGAGACTTGATAGATGAAAATAATCAGCCGGTCAAGAGGCCTTATTCTCTGCCCTCAGTCATTTACGAACAGGTCTACTATCAGGTCGTCGATCGAGTGACAAACAAAGTCGTGATTCCATACGATACTACTAATGATGCCACACGCGTTTCTACCGATTCCGAAGGCATGTTTTTTAATTTTAAGATGCAAGCATTGGTACCTGGAAGAGCCTATTCTTTTGATTTTTATATTGTTGATCGCGGCGTAGAATATCTGGTCAAAAACAGAGAAAACACTTTTGAGGTGAGGTCATAATGCCAGATAAAGCTGTAAATTCTAGCGCTGATCTTTTATTTTTTAAACCTGGAATTTTGCGCGCGAAAAAAAAATCTACTCCTTTAAAGGAATATACATTAAATGATGCAAAAAATAATGATTTTTCTTTAACGGGATCCTTTAGATATGATTCCTTTGGAAGTGGATTAAAAAATTCACAACAGCTTAATATAAACTTTTCAGATTTTTCTCAACATACTTTTTTTAACAGCGCACTAGCTAAGACGCAAAAAGCTTTTACAAAAATAATAAATCAATATCCGTTTGATGGTTCGAGATCAGAAATTAATAATTTCATCGATCAATTAACTGGATTTGAAAAATATGTTTTTGATTCTTTTCCAATTAATAATGGTTATTTGAATTTTAGCGGCTCTACTGGAGCTACACCTGGAACTTATATTCAAATAAATGACTTTAAAGGCTCTGAGCAACCTTCATTAGCAAAAGCACCTACCGGAGCCAGCGTAATTGATCCGGACACAAAATCATTTACGATTGAATTTTATTTTGCTGCCCCCGAAGAAGCAAACGATAATCAAATAATTCTTCAAAAATTATCAAATAATAACGGTTTTTCTTTATTCATTTCTGAATCTGCTTCAACAACTACAGCAAATTTGCATATGCTTCTGTCTTCTGGCAGCACGGCCATTTCAGCCTCTATGCCAGTTACAAAAGGACAATTTAATCATGTAGCTGCTGTTTATGATAAGACGAAACTTCCAAGCGGCCAGATTTATCTTTATAAGAATGCAGTTCAACAAGCTACATCTGATTTTGCGCAATTAGAAAATATAGATTTTAAAACAGCGCCTTTGTACATTGGAAGTGGTAGTTCACATTCTACTGTTGATTATAATTTAATACCGGTACAAACACTTTCAGGCGCTTTAGACGATATTAGAATTTGGCACAGCGTAAGAAGCCAGGAAGAAATTGAAAATAATAGATATCAAGAAATATTTGCTCAAAAAAATCTTAAATTTCTTATAAGACTAAATGAACCTTCCGGCACGTTTTCTGGTAATGGTTCTAATTTAATCTTGGATTATTCGGGCAATGGGCTTCATTCATCAGTTCAAAATTTTTCGATGAATTTAAGAAATAAATCCACTTTTGGAAATTCCTTAATTACCGAAGTATCGAATTTATCAACAATATGTTTATTTCCTTCATATGAACCTGTTGTTTCCTTAAATACAGCACTTTTAAACTCGGCTTCGTATTATGACGTAAGCAATCCAAATATTGTTACTAAGCTAATACCACCGCATTATTTGAGAGATGCATCGGAATTTGAGGGTTTTGAATCAATTAAAGGTGACATATCTGAAAATATAAAAACTCAAGTCGATCAACCTGGCGGTGCTGTTTTGGGCCAGCCTCAGATTATTGCCGGCTTGCTTTATACCATGGCAGAAAATTTTGACGAACTCAAAATGTTCGTCGATGAATTTAAGCGGCTCCTCAAAGTCGACTATCTAACAACTGATACGATCAGTGATCAATTAATACCATGGTTGTCTAGATACTATGGCATTTACATGCCGGCTCTTTTCGACAAGGCCTCTCCGGAGCAATATCTTGACGGCAAAAATGTCAGATTAGACAGAATAAAGACTACAGCGCTTCAAACAGTACAAAATGCTATCTGGCGCCGAATATTCTCCGACCTGCCTTACTTACTTTCGACTCGAGGCACTATATCTTCCCTCTATGCCATTCTTAACAACGTTGGCATAACGCCAAACGGCCCCGTGAGAATTAGAGAGCTAGGCGGATCAACTGTGAGAAATCTGGGTGATTCTTATGTAAGACGACACGAAATTGCGGCAATGTTGGACATGAGCGGCACTTTGGCCCCGGCAGGAACTTTGGATGCTCAGGGCATCGACGACAGTCGGCCTTTTCTGCAAAGCTCTTATTTGTCAGGATCACGCACAGAGCCTGGATATCCCGAAATCGGTCCGATACCTGCAAATAATGGCGTTTTCACCTCGGGTTCTTGGTCTGTCGAAGGCACATATAAGTTTGAAAGAGATATAGAGCACAATCAGTATCAGTCCCTGTCGAGAATGCACGGAACCGGTTCATCGGAACACTCTGTTTTTATTAACTGCGTTGCTAAAAAGCCTCAAGTTTTGGGATCCGTGACGGGCAGTGTAACGCTTTATGCCAGACCGGCTTTTTCAATTCCGCCTGGAGTTCCCCTTTTAGAACTCGCTTTGACCGGCGTGGATATTTTCGACGGCGGAAAGTGGCAGGTGACATACGGCCGAAACAGAAACGACTCAATTGAATCTGTGGCTTCTTCCTCCTATTTTTTGCGCGCCTCAAAATTTACACCCGGAGGACTAGAGCAATATTACACCACTAGCTCGTTTTACTACGCGGAAGGGCCAGGTGTCGGATCTAATTCTCTTGAAGGCGTTAGTGCTTCTGTTAATGCCAGCGGATCATTTATAGTCATCGGCAGTCAAAGTTTGCCGCCCGGCGCTTTTTATCTCAACGATGTATCTTTGGATTCGCTGACAAAAGAGACCAATTTTTCTGGTAAAGTATCTGGCTTAAGATTTTACAGCAAAGGCCTGACAGAAAAAGAATCAAAGACCCACGCCAGAAACTTTAAATCACTGGGCGTTGAGGATCCTGAGGTCAATTTCAACTTTGTCACTAATCTATCGGGCTCGTTTGAGCGTCTGAGATATGATGTCTCTTGGGACCAAGTGGTAACACAGTCGGATTCGGGCGGTGCTGTGACAGGCTTCGATTTCAGTCAGAACGGGTTGACCTTTGCTGGAACGGGCTTTGAAGCTTCGAAGAGAATTATCAAGCCGGAGAGATTTGACTTCGACGTGCTTTCCTCCAATTTTCAGTCTGGCGAGAATCCCAACAAGATCAGGATCAGGAGCTTTCAGAATTCTGAAGACGTTGAGACCTTTGGAACAGCCTTTGCCCCTCTCTATCGCCTGCCTCAAAATGAGGAGCCCAAGGACGATCGTCGAGTGACCATTGAAGTCTCAGTCATGCAAGGCCTTAACGAGGATATCATGAACATCTTTGGCACGCTGGATTATTTGGACAACGTGATAGGCTCTCCGGAACTGGTCTTTTCGCAGGATTATCCTCATATGAGAAATTTGCGCAGGATCTACTTTAATCGCCTGACGCAGAAGGTCAATTTTACGGCCTTCTTTGACTTCTTTAAATTCTTGGATGATACCATCGGAATTTTGCTGGAACAGATGCTGCCCAGCGATGCAAAACTGACCGGTCCTTCTTACGTGATGGAATCTAATGCTTTAGAAAGATCTAAATTTACCTACAAATATTACGACTTGTATCTTCCTGTTGAAAATATAAGCGAAAAAGAAATTACCGCAATAGAATCTTACGATGGCGAACTGGTTAAACTATAAAAGCAAATGGCAAATAACAATACATTTTTTAATGGACCGGTCTTAGCTTACTCGGCATCTAGCGATAAGTTTCGACAGGGAATTAACCTAGTAAATATTGGTGATTTTTCCAATAATAACTCCCTCAAGATTAGAAACGACGGCGGCTTTATCAGGACGTTGAACGGCGTGGTGCAACGTCAGAACTATTTCAATGAGGATTTTGCCGCAGAGCATTTTGGCAATATCTCGGGCTCACTAGCCACCATGGATACACAAGGTCAATTGGGCGAGGTAGTGGATCACGTCATTGAGAGGAGAGATCTGGGCCAGACGCAAGTGAGAGACTATGGCTCCTCTCCATTTACCGATCCAGATCAGCTTTATGATAATCCTCAAGTGGTCCTGCAGAAATATACTTTCAACGAGCTTACTCAGGACGTTTTGGACGTCGGTCCAGATCTGCAGCGTACGAGGCTACAGAACTCCTACTACGATCTAAATGAAAACTTTGCAGACAGCTCAGGTAATCGATACGAAGCCGCGGCCAATCTAAGATTTTGGGGAAGAATGTATCCAGAAGGGGCTCCGGCAGATTTGTCTCGTAGAGGTCTGTCACCGATATATGTTGGAAATCCCCAGTTTCTTCAGAGCAGTTTTGGCAGTAAGATATACCCAGCTTTGAGCTGCAGTTTTTCGGAGAATCATTCGGCTGAGGTAACCGATACTTCTGGCGGATTAGACTTCAGTACAGCTCCCGATGGCGGTCCCCCTACGGCCGGCTCTGATCTGCCTTTTTCTGTTTCTTTTTGGGTCAAAAGAACCAATACGACAAATATCAACACTTACATTTCAAAACAGTCATCAACATTAAATGTTACTAGCTTTCACGTTTTTTCTCGAGCTAGTGGAGGTGCTTTTGATGACGAGATTCTTTTTTCCCTGAGAGATAGCAATGCTTCAACAGCTTCTGTAATTCGTACAACAGGAGAACCACTGCCGCCTAACGAATATCATCATGTGACAGTCACTTATAACGGTATTGTAACAGGAGGCACCCCAGTCGCCGGCCAGAAAATATACGTCGATGGATCAATAGCTACTACAGTTATAGACACTTCGACAGCAACTTATGTTGGAATGGTGCCTGAGTACGATCAGCCTTTTAACATCGGTGACTTTTACACTAACAATTTTGATCTAGACGGCGAAATTGCAGAAGTAGCTGTGTGGCAAAAGGAGCTGTCGGCCGAGGAAGTCCTGGCAGTATACAATGCGACTCGAGACGGATTCGTGCGCACCAAGACTCTCACCTCGTTTGCGCACGATGGCATCATTGAACCCTTGGAGATCAGGCGCGTCTTGGACCGCACCCTGCCGGGATATCCCACCGTGGCCCACAGCGTCAAGAGCAGCGTGTCAATTTCTGACGAGGAAAGGCGAGAGAGCACCCTGAAAACCGATTTTGTGGACCTGCGAGACTCCGCCACCCGACCCTTTCTGGATCAGCAGGGCCAGATCGGCGACGTAGACATTCCGGCGCAGCTTTCCGATGCAGATTCTAATTTGGCGCCTTATACCGACACGGATCAGCTCGAGCTATTTTATCCCGCCGACGTTTTGGACGCAGAAATGAGATCGACTCTGATTGACGGCTTCGTGAGCGGCTCGGTGACTTACACGGCGGCTCGAACTAACTCTCTAGATCCCAATTTCGTAGTGGCCCGACACGGCTTTGTCTTTTCACAAAACGATGATTTCGGATATGATTCAATTGCATTTGGCGGACTGAAGAAGTAAAATGGCAAGAATATTTTTAACAGGATCAGGCGCAACAAAGGGATATGCGACCGGAAGCGGCATCATTACCAATCCAGCCAGAATTCTTTTGCAGGAAAGAGATAATGCCACCGGCTCTTATCCCACCATAGCACGAACTGGCGATCCGGACTTCACGGGGCAATACGTATCCACCTTTGATGATACCAATACTATCATTTTCAGTGGCGGCAATCTGGTCTATCCCACCAACTTACCTGCCTCGTCAAAGTTTGTTTCGGGCGGCGTGGCCACTCCAAATATCTTGCAAGGTCTGACAGCAGCCGGCACTTCCTCGGCCGGCACAGCCGACATCCACGTCTCGTTCACTCCTGGCGAAAATATCAGCCCATTCGACGAAAGCAGAATATACATCGATAACGATGCGGAATTTTACGCGACCGGAACTGCATCCGGCACCCTGCCTGGCTTCAGTCAGAGGCTAAGCTCCAAAACCAGTTTTACGATCGATATCAATCCAACGACTTCCACCGATGTGGTATTCTCAACTGGCACCCTTCCCAATGCTTCGGGTTATGACGAAGGCGTCAATTCTGGCATAGCATACTTCAATTTCACAGACAAGCGCTGGGAAGTTATTGGCGATCTGACGACTGGCAGCAATGTGGATTATTTTAATGATACCTTGTCAGTTATGACTGCTAGTATGTTGGCTTCTATAGGCAGTCAATATTGGTGGACCGCTGCTAGCCCAGATCCTAGACCTTTTAATGAAACAATAGGCGGCCCATCGGATTTAGCAGGTTTTCCATATGCTACAAAATTTAACGCTACCGGATCGCAACTTTTTGATGCCAGCAGCATTTTAACTGTGCCCTTTTTGCTAGAAAAAATTTCTATAGAATTTTCTGGCACGATGAGAACAAACGGGTTTCAAAATTCTGCGCAACAAATAATGAATTCGAGCTTTATTTTGCTGCTACAAAGAGAACAAAATATTGAGTCGTCAGACGGAAGTTCGATTGAAATCCTGAGCGGAACAGCCAGTCCTTATTTGCTTTTGACTAGCCAGTCAAATTTTGATATTAATAAAGATCGCAGAATTATTTCTTATGGAAGAATTGGCAAATTTTATGCGGTAGATTTTCCAACTGCCGAAGATTTACGGCAGAGCTCACCTGAAACATATGCCTCAGCTAATTTGTGGCTCTCAGGGGGGACAACAAATGCCGGCGGAGATGTAGGCGGCAATGCAGTCACGGGCAAGTTTATTTTAAATTTTGTGCCTAAAGTTGCTGCTATTTCTCCAAGATCAGCTGTAGCTTATGCATCAAGATTAGGCCTAAGTGACAATTATGCAGTTTATTTGGGACGACAAAAAAGCGGCAGAGAACTAAGAAATCAATCTGATGGCAGATCCTTCGTAAAATCAGTTGTAGGCAATAAAATAGTTTCATCTTCTAATACAGCAGCAACATTGGATTCAGGCGAACCCGTGGCTCTTTTAAAATATGAAAATGAGTCTGAGGAGAGCCCATTTGTTTTACTTCCAAATGATAAGTTGATTTTAGCTCACGTGAATCAAAATTGGCCGTTTACTTTTCCAGCATTTCCTGGCATTGAAGAAGGAAATTTTGCAACAACATATAGAAATACACTTTCGCCAGGCGCCGGAAAAATAACCCTCTTCGGTTCACTCCTGCAAAATAACTTACCTAAAGAGTCAGAAACCAATCAGCCTCTGACCTCCGATGCCATTCACGAGGATCTGCACTACGACAATCCGGTCTATGATCAGTGGGATGTGGAGCCCTTTACTACACTGACAGGCTCCTATACAGATCTGGTCATCACCGGCTCCATACTGTCCCTAAACTCGTCGGGGGAATATGCCGATCCGGAAGCTCCAAACGTCAGAAAGGTGCAGGCCTCTATAGCGGCAGGTCAGGCCGGCACTACCGGCTCTCTGCAGCGATTTGTGAGACTGACGGCGCAGGAAGGCAAAGTGTACGACAGCTATCCGCCGAATGCTGTTGAGATTATACAAGGAGCTGGTTTTGGACTATCCACCCTCGCAATCCCCGCCGGAACAACTTTGGTTTCAGTCGGTGCCCCCTCAAGTATTCTTATTGATACGTACGGAATTTTATCAGGCGTAGATTCAGATTGGTATATGAGACATGCATATGAGATTTCTTCACAGAGATTTTTAAGAGATTCTTTTAAAAATGTTAGAGGTCCTGCTTTTGCTGTTGATAATACTGCGCAAGGTATTAAAGAAGTAAATTTTACATTTACAGCAGGAATTTATTTTTCTGGCACCCTCGCCGGCGGCAGTACACTTGTCGGCGATGGTTTTGGAAATTTTGATAATGCTGAGTCTTTTAAAAATACTCAAAAATATCTATTTGGATTTGGAGACCAAGCATACAATCTTCCATCGCCAATACTGCCTGAAATTGTTGGAACTTCTGCGCCCCTAATCCGCGGCTACAAATACGGCCTAGGGGGACTTTTTGGTTCACTACCAGATGCTCGTTTCAGACGGGACCGTTACGGACAGTTTCGAGACATGCTAGAACCGCGTCGCTTTCCTGCCACTTTGGTGGGTGGCATCGTGGAGTATCCGGTGGAGATCAAGTTTGTGCCGCAGGATTCAACAACAGGCGGTTCTGAAGATCCAGCCAGAACACACAGCCAAAACTTGAGCCCCTTTGCCACATCTTCTCTGCCCTACTACGACGGCCAGGTCAAGGATCGAGCTGACAATCCAGACGTGACACTGACTCCCATTGAGGTAAGCGTCTAATGCCCAAGTTTGAGCAGGCCAAGCTGCGCCGACAGGACGTGTTGGTGCTCAAGAACACCAGGACCGGACAGATCGAAAAGGTGGTCTTTCCCAATGGCATCGAAGTGGGCCTGCCGCAGACGGGCTTCAATGCCGGCATTCGACTACCCAATATTTCTGAAGGGCCCAGCAACACGACGGAAAAGCTGTATGTCGTTGACGGTGTGCTGTACTACGACGGTAATCCGCTGGTTGGCTCCAATCTGTTTCCGAATGGTCTGTCTGGCTCGCTAACCCAACTAGTCGATGGCACTTCATATCTCGTTGCCGGCACAAATATCACCATTACTTCACAATCTAATGGACCAATTACGATTAGTTCTTCCGGTGGTGGTGGAGCTCCAACAAATGCACAGTATGTAACTCTAACGACAGATGCAACTTTGACAGATGAAAGAGTGCTACTAGCTGGAACAGGCATTAATTCTGTAGATGGCGGTGCCGGTAACAATATAACACTCAATATTGATGATTCTGTTGTAGCAACTGTGTCAGGCACAATTTTTACTGGCGCAACATCACACCAGGTCGGCTTATCTGGTTCGCTTACTCAGTTGACTGACGGTACTTCATATCTCGTTGCCGGCACAAATATCACCATTACTTCACAATCTAATGGACCTATCACTATTAGTTCTTCCGGCGGCGGTGGTGGATCTCCGGGCGGTTCTGATACGCAAGTGCAATTTAATGACGGCGGCTCGTTTGGTGGAGATTCGGATTTTTCCTGGAACAAAACGACCAATAATTTAACTGTTTCCGGTACTGTTGAACTTCTGACAGCTTCCTTCAAGTCGACAGCTTTTGCCGGCACTGTTAACCTGCAAGCTCCGTTTGATCTGGCTACCGACCTCACTTTTACTCTGCCTGAAGCCGACGGCACCAAATTTCAGACGCTGCAGACTGATTCTGCCGGTAATCTTTCTTTTGATTACGCAGACCGAATCTACTTCAATGTGCGAAACGAATCCGGTGTCGAACTACCGGCCGGTACACCTGTTTATGTCACCGGCTACAGTGCTGGTAACGACCGTTCCATCATTGCAGCCAGCAGTGCCTCATTGGCTTCTACGATGCCGGCCGCCGGCGTTTTGGCTCAGACACTTTCTAATAATTCAAACGGAAAAGCAGTTTCAGCCGGCGTTTTGGAGGGTGTGAATACTTCGACGTTTACTGCTGGTGATACGCTCTACGTGGGTTCTGGAGGCGGTCTGCAAAACACGAGGCCAACAGGGTTCACCGATGGCATTCAGAATATTGCTTTGGTGCTTGAGTCCGCTGTCAATGGCACTTTAAAGGTTAGGTCGCCAGGCAGAACCAACGATACCCCCAATATTGTTACGGCCACAGGTGGCCTCTCGGGCTCTCTCACGCGCTTGACCGACGGTACTTCATATCTCATTGCCGGCAGCAATATTACTATCACATCGTCCTCAAACGGACCCGTGACGATTGCATCGTCTGGTGGTGGAGCTCCAACAAACGCGCAATATGTTACGCTAGCAACCGATGCTACATTGTCAGATGAGAGAGTTTTAACGGCTGGCACTGGTATTAGTATCGTGGATGGCGGAGCTGGCAGCACAGTGACAATTTCTTCGACTGGCGGCGGTTCCATTGATCCCACAGAAGAAAATGTAAGAATAGCAGCACAGGTTTTCGGCTAGGAGTTTAAGATGGCAACATTTAGCAAGCAATTTTTAAGCAGCTCGATCAATAGTTCCTACAACGGCCTTCCTATCGAGCTTAAGACTTCTGGTACTTATCCCTTTGCTGATGCTTACGGCACAGGTATCCATACGCCTTCTTCAGGTACTACAGAACTGGAAGAGATTTGGCTCTATGGTTCTAATACAAACTCGTCTGAGAAAGTCGTGGTGCTACAGATGGGCAATACTGGCAGCCAATATGAAGTGGTACAGAGCTTGGCAGGACGTTCTGGCCTGACTCTTTTGGTTCCAGGCATTGTCATTGGCAAGATCGATAGTCTGTCCGGAGTCACATTTCCGGCAGCAGGTTGCCAAGTGGCGGGCTATGTTGGAGGAACGGGAGATGCTGCGACCTCCGGGGTTACAATTATCGGATATGTTAATAGAATTAGTGGTAGCGTGTGAGTTATGGCATCCAGCGATTCTAGAAGATTAAATCCGGGCGTTAAAGTTTCCAATCTGTTTCCGGGAACTGGTACCAAAGTCAGCCAATTTTTGGAGCTGCAGACTTCTGCCGTCCAAGGTCTTCTAGTGGGCTCTCCGGCTCTAAACATGCCGGTCTCAGGTGCAAGTCCCCACGTAGGATTTGCCTTGAACGCTAGCGGTGCCTTATTGACTCTCGTGTCCTAAAGGAGATTAAAAAATGGCAGAAAAACATCAGATAGTGGCAATTCCGACTACGGACGACGACAATTGGCAGACTTTTTTGCAAAATCTTTGGGCTTTCGTGCAAAACACGCAGAGTGGTATTATTCAATTCCCCCAGGATGGCTCTTTTTACGGAGTTAAATCAGGCGGATCAGTTGTCACAGACGTCAGTGATCTCTCGGCCGGCTTTGGCTCTGCCAATGACTATATCATTATCGAGCCTGTCAATGCTTATCCGGGCGGTGATAAGTGGCAGATCAAGTTTGAGTCACTTTCACCTACTTCAGGCGCTGCTACCAACATGAACGTAACTGTATGTTGGTTAGGAGGTTGGACACAGGCGTCAGAGTTCGGATCCAATCTGACCCATACAGACACTGATCCATTCGATAATTTGAGTTCTATCACCACCAGCATGTCCTGGTATTTCTCCTGTTGTAATACTGACACCTATGTTTCATCTTCAGGTACGCAGACTTACACTTACGTTAGAATCCTACTTAGAAACGGTACAATTTGGTACGGCGTATACTGTGGCGGATATATTCCGACAGAACCTGACTCGGATACTAAGCCGGTAGTTTTACTGGCACGCCAAGTTAATAATAATCTTGGTGCTAGCAACTGGGGCACTACAAGTGCCACTAGCAATAATAAGATACCGGCCGACTTTGCTCATTCAGTTTTAGGCGGTAATAATTCCGCAGGAACAAACATTCTTAACCCCTCTAATCAAGGCTGGTCTACAGACCGATCTGGTAACTGGGTTAACCGACCGTCCATTGTTTTAGACAATAATACACAATCATCTCTAGGGGCTTTTGGTCGCTTTACCATGTTACTCGGTGACGACACAAGAACTCCAGGCGCTGCCGATTCCAATAACGAATATCTGGTGGTTGACGATTTCATGCTGCGATGGAAGCCCTCCGCGTAATCAACTTGCTCGCGGAGATATTTAGCAACGATGGCAGGAATTTTAAACAATAAGGAACGCGTGATGGACTTTACCATCACGCAAGAAGGCAAGCGACAGGCCGGCACCGGTGAGATGCGCATCAATTACGCCACCTTCACCGATCTCCACACTTTTTACGACACTTCTGGCAGCGCCGAGATTCCCACACTGGCAGCCGATGCCTCCGACCGCATTTTCTTCGAGACCTTCAATCGCTACCAAGACGTCATTGTTCCGGAGTTAGAGGCTGGCCTTTCCATGCGACCTTTTCGTACGCAGGATTTTAATGTTTTTGGTGATGGCAGTCTGGCCTCCGGCTCTTTTAGTACCGGCCTTATTACTAATCCTTTTATTGTTACTGGTTCTTTGATAAATTCTGCTTCTAATAATATGATTGATGGCTTGACTAATAATTTTCAAGATCAGCGCATTATTGGGACTATTGATCTTTTTTCTTTTTATCAAAATATTGAATTTGCTTCTGGACAATTAAATTTTACCGCTGGTTCTACTGGATATCTTCGTGGAGCCCAAACTAGTCTAGACGATATCCCTAGTATATTTTCTGATAAAAGATTTTCTCAATTTCCAAATTTTTCTTTTTTGCCACCAATTAATAAAAATTCTGGTAATGTTTTGGCAAATTATGCAGATTTTTCCGAAAGATATGATCCTGGTCAAGACCCCTTGGTGGAATTAATTGAACAAGATCCTAAAGAAATATTATTTGATGAAACTTCTAGAAACAATAATTTAGCTATTCAAGTATTTGAACAGAATCAGACTGGCGTTGAAAAGTTATCTATGATAGACATGGGTTCTTTTGCGGCTGATGACAAAGTTTATCGTGTAGTTATGGTTGGAAAAATTCTTTTAGATTCTTCTGGAGTTGAAACTTTTGTTAATGTATTTACACTAAGGTTTAGGTATTAAAATGGCAATATTGAAAAGTCCGCGGCAAAATATGGCCAATAAAATATTTCAATTTGCTGCCAACATACCTGAATTTGATTTAATCGATATTGTTAATGATGAAGCTAAAAGTAATAATATAAAACCTCGAAATTTTTTCATTGATGAAGGTTATTATGTTTACAGAAGTATGCTAATAGTCAATGATCGTCAAGCGGAAGAATTGGGACTAGAAGGTTTGCGATTTGAATTTTATACTGTCAATCCCAAAAAAAGAATTACTAATGCTCAAAACAGAATTGACGGATTTGATGTTTTATTTGAAAAATCAGATGTTGAATTTAAAACTGCAATAAGGCCTTCGAAGTCACAAAAAACCGATATTAGAACTTTTAAAGACTCAACAATGCGAGTTTTTAGCATGAAAAATGCCGGGCCAAAAGGGCTTTCTAGGCAAAGCGTTCCGGCAACTACTATAGAAAAAACTCCGCCATTAAAAAAAATTAATATTACAGCGCGCATTAACAACCAAGATCCCGCAGCTATGGCTGCCATGGGAAATTTTGCTACCCAAACTTTAGAAAGTGCTACTTCTTTAGATTCGCGAAGTTTAAATGTGAAAGCCCCTATTAAGCTATCGACATCTGCAACTACAATGATAAAAAAACAGAGTTTAAGATCGATTAGAAGTGCGCAAAGACAAAATCGACGGGGCAATCAAGATAATGCTTTAGTTAGATCTAAAGATATAGATGATCGATATGATTCAGGATCTGATTCTACAGTTTTTAATATTATTTCTTCCAAAAGAACTATCACAAAAGACTTTTATTTAGATAAAAAAAGACTGGGAAATATTAACAATCTATATGTTATTATTTCTGGTATTAAAAAAATGGGAAGAAATAATCCAAATCGAAATATACAATTTACGCCAATTTTTAAAAAAATTAAGCATGCACAGTCTCTTTTGGATTTTTTAGCAAATCCTGAACCCCCAAATGTTAAAATTTTGGATTCACGGCCGGCCGCTATAGCATTTGAAATTAAAAAAACAGACCCTACATTACAAGAAGTTGCAGTTTATCGAATCATAAGAAATCCAAATTCTTTGATTCCAATAACAGAAACTCGCGGAAAAATTTCTTTTGAAAACAATACAACAGTTGTTTTTAATGATGCATTAAACAATGTGAAGCCTAATAAAATCACATATAGATTTGCAGCCGTTAATGGCGATGATTCTATTGGAGAATTTACTTCTATTTTTGTGCCTTCATATCAAAAAATAACTGATGTTCAAAATTCTCCTTCAACACCAATATCGATATTAGCATATAATGCCGGCCCAGATTCTGTGCAAATTGAAGTTGCAATTCTAACAGAAGAGGTGCTTTCTTTTCGATTGTTACGACAAGAAATATCAAAAACTGGAGAATTTAGTGATTCGGTTGTGCAGATTAGGAATAGCAAAGCTTTTAAAGAAAGCTTGGTTTTGAATCAAAAATCAAAATTTTCTTTTGTCGATAAAGACACTGTTTTGGGTAAAAAATATCGATATTTTGTGGCTTACAGACTGGGAATTCCTGGATCAGCAGGAGTTTCGCAAGAATTAATTTCTGCGGAAGATGAAGTTTTGATCAGACGTTTTTCTTACGAACCAGTTCCATTTGCTCTCAATGTTGGACCTCCTTCTTTTGAAGGTTCTCCGGACGGCACAACATCAGTTAATTTTGCCATCGATATCACGGAAACTACGGAATTATTCAATACCGTTCTGACAGCGCTTAGATCAGCCGGCATCGGCGAAGAATTTATAGCGACTTTACAGCAGGATAAATTTAAAGCGCGCAATTTTGTATTAATGCTGGTAGAAAGGTACAACACACAAACTGGAAAAAAAGTTTCTTTTGGAATCAATCCTGTAGGAAATTTTTCCGATAATTCTATTACACGAAGAAAGCTTTCTATCCCTGCGCCTCTTCCCAATGTCAATTATAAATATATTTTTAAGGCATGTTTACAAGACCCGTCTATTTTTCTGCAAAGCGCTGATGTTGCATTGCAAAATAAGTTAGGCACCGAAATACAGAAAAAATCTTCTCGATTTACTCGAAAAATTTGGAGTCGATTAGGTATACTCCCTTCTGAGGTTGATGTTTTAAATGGGGTTTCGATAGAAAAATTAATTTTAGAAAGTCAGCTTGGCATAGAAATCATTAAAGAAGTTGTTGGCGGACCTCTTACCTTCAGTTTTAATTTTTTCGATTCGAAGGTTAAAACTTATTGTACTCTTCTGGCATGGAGTCTTAATGGAAATATTGACTTTGTAAGCCATTTTAATGTTTATTGTACGGTAAATGGCACAAAAAATTTATTAGGTGCAATATCAGCTTTTTCTTCTGTTGAAAGCTATAAATTTAGCGATGATCGATATTTTGATACTGTTGGTGTAAAGAGTTATGAAATTCAAGCGGTTGATTTTGACGGAAATGAATTGGTAACGTCTAAACCAATTAAAATTGAAAAAAGATTTTCGGTACCTGAAAATATGATGACAGGCATAATTTACGGTAATTTTTCAGGTATAGACGTTATAAATCCATTATTGCCAGCGCCTTTAATAAGCAGAGGTCAGTCCTTGAGTCAAGCGCCGCAGGATACGCAAGTCAAGGATTCTTTTGATACTGATAGTATTACTAGCAATTTAACGTTGCAAAGTGCTGGTACGCAGATGACTAGCCCTCAAGATTTTGATGCAATTACCGAAAATCTAACTGTAGAAAATCCGGATGAATATTGGGCTGCTTTCGATCTTCCTTTATTCGGAAAACAATTTGATGACTCTAATCCTTCTGCACAAAGCACTTGGAAAGGATTGGCTTATCCGGCGCGCCGTAACAAAAAAGCAGTTAGCATTGCAGCAAATTTGCCTTTTAAAGATCCGACGTCGACTACAGAAAAAATTAATTTTTCTGCCGGTGATTTAAAACAACAAATCGATGCGGGTAAAGTTACAATTTAAAGAATAAATCATGGCATTTAAATTTAAACAGACAAAAAGTATCAAAACTCTAGGAACTGCTGAAGAGCAAGAACCGGCATTGATTTTAAAGGGAAGAGGGAATAAAGGAACTGGTGATACTAGGCTATCGCAAGAAACTACTTCAGATCAGGATACATCTGATAATCTGCTTATAATTCAAGACCCGACTCCTACAGGTGGAGGAATTCCTAAAAAAGAAAGTACGGCAAAAATATCAACAACAACAAAAAAACCCGGTGATGTCCCTCTGCAGACGGAAATTAACAAGTATTCTTATGCTGATTTAGGAGATGATTTAAGAAAGCCAAAGGGAAAAGCGCAGGGTGGTGTCGTAGAAGTTGGTTCTGAAGGACAAGGAGAATCGGCTCCCCTGCAAGGTTTTAAGCCCACCGTTTTAGCTGTCATAAATCAAAAAAAATCTGATTTTGATACTTCTCATCTTGCCGGCACAAACGTTTATAATTCTAAGCTGCTATGTGCTAATGAAGTGGCAATGGTCGAAGACAGAATTTCGCGCGCCGTAATAGCAGATATTTTTAATACTGCGCTTCTTACTGATGCTAATTTTTTTGCTGCAGCTCAAGAAGTCATTGACGTCAATATAGAATCTGCTGATAATATCATTTCTATACTCAATCAAATTTTTAACAGAATTAGAAATTTTGATGATAGCTTTTATACTCTTTTTTCTAATCCGCTGCAGCTCGGTGGTTCAACTTATTTCACATCCAGAGGCTTGGCAAAAATAAAACAGGGCGGCGGTGACCAAGATCCTCTGCTAGCTGTCGATAGTGCGTTTGATTCTCCGTTAGATCTTGTAAGAAATATTAAATATTTTAGCGGAAAAAAAGCTAGCCTAAACAATAATATATTTGATCAAAAAACAAATACGGCTATTTTGGCTTCAAGTTTGGGCCTTACACAATTTTTTATTGGAAACAATTTTTTTCCCACTTCGGATGTTGGTGGCTTAGCTTATTTAAAACATTGGGATACTCAAACTTCTATATTGGAAAAACCTAATACAATTGTTCAATTCCAATCTAACTTATCTCTTGAAAATTTTTCTTCTAAAGATTTTATGCGTAGAAATTTTTCCGGCGTAAATGATGCCGGTGAAACAAGCGCCACAGAAAATGTTATCTTTTTAGATGATATGTTGGATGAAATCTACTTGAACTTGGCAAATAAACCTAGCGAAAATGGCAGAATTCAATTAAATTTGCAATTATTTTGCAATGAAATTATTAATTCTTCTGGAGTTAAAAGGCTGATAGGCACAGAAATAGGCGCGCAATTTTCCGTCTCCAGCGTAAACAGTATGCGAACTAATGCTATCAATCTTTTGGGCGTATCAAGTGAAAAAACTACGGCCGAAATTTCATATCCTGGTTCTGTGGCAGATTTTTTGCTGGTTGATGCTCTTACAGGAAACAGTCAAACTCAAGAAGGCGCTAATACATTGCCTTTTGAAGGGTCAAAAGTTGATTTAAGTGACGTCAGTGATGTAATAGATTTTACTCGAACTCCGACGGATCCATACGCTTATTCTGTCTTTACCAATCCCACAAACAATATATTTGGCACTTATCAACAAATTATTCGGTCAGCAAAATCTAATGTTGATGCTGCAATGGAATATTACAAAATATTACAGTGTCGCGACAAACAGCTGAATCTGTTAAACCCAAGAGCTCTTTTTGCAAAAATTTTAAAAACAATTGCTGAAAGCCTGGAAATTTCTGTAATTAATACCGATACTGTCGACCAATATCAATTGGCTGAATTGGCTCTGTATTTTACAGCAGCAAAAAAAGAATCCGGTTTTGCCCCTGGAAGTGTCAACACTTTGCGCCGATCGCTGTGCACTGCATTGGCAAGAAGCATATACAGAAAGCTGCAGCCTGGCGTTAAGGTTTCACAAAAATTTTCTGATCCTCTTTTTGATATTACAACAGAAGTAACAGATGTTAGCGGCAATGGGGATACAACAGTTACGCGCGTTAAAGCTACTGACAACACCGGCGCTAGTCAAGTCAATAATGAAAATCTCAATAAAATAAAACTTTCTGATGGAAATGATTTACAAAATTTTGGTACATCTGGAGGTCTTTATGAGCGATATACTTTAACATCGTTTGGAATAGGCAAGGCGCCCACGAATGACGTTCCTGTGGTTTTCGGTAGTGATACACAACTTTATACGCCTGAAGTTTTAGAAATTTGGCGCGCCACTGAAACTAATGATTCAATGTTGACCAATAAGTTAGCACAAATATTTGTTGATGTGCACTTAGAGGCTGAAGCTAATTTGCAAGACATAATATCGACAGAAACCAGCACTTTTATTGACAGCAGTAGAAAATCTGTTGCTAATAATTTGTTGGGAAATTCGCTGATTATTCTTTTGTACGATACTGTTGAAACAATTTTTAAAAAAATAAGCAAAGCCAATTGGCCGTCAATTGGAAGTGTAACTTTTGGGGAGGGAGATGACTTAGAACAGTTTGAGGATTTAAATTTATTAAATTTAGCCGCCGAAAATAATGATACCACCGATTTGCTAATAGACGCTTTAGAAGGAGAATTGCAAAATTATTCTCCGAGATTAGCAATAACAAATATTCCTACCGATGGCGCATCGACAAGAGATCCTCTCGTGAAAGCGCTTAAATTAGTAGCAGAAGCTTCGGAAAACAATAGTTTTGATAGCGTTTACAATTCGCAGGGGAAAGTAGCCGCTTTAGATCTTTTTCCGAATGATTCGATTGGAGATTCCGAAGTATCATTCCAGGACCTGCAAGATTTAGTGGAAGAGTTAGCAATGATTCAAGACCTGCCTTATGCCAGTTTAACGGCTCATTCAGTTGTCATTGATCGAATAATTGCAAATTCTGAAGCGCTTTCTATTCTGTCGCAAAATTTAAGAGACGCAAATACGTTAGCATTTGCTAATTTTAAAAATTTTGCCGATTCAAATGTCGGATCAAATTATTTGAGCAATGGGCTGACTGATCGTACGCTAAAAATGTCTCAAGTACGTCTTAATAAAATTAAAGCACAAAATTTAGAGCCCACCAAAAAAATTGAAAGAATTACCCCGGGTGAGCTGGCATGCATTAAAGTTGTCTTTGAAAAGCTGGTTTCCATGGGAAGTGCCGGCAAACAAACCATATTTTTTCCCGTATTTGGAATTACACCGGGTCAAGTAAAAAATAATTTATTAGGAAATTTTTCTCTTTTGGACGGCTTTGAAAGCAATCCAGATTTTCTTAGCATGAAAGTTAATGTAAGAAGAACCAGTTGGTTTCAAAATATCGGCCAAGGTCTTGAATATCCGCAAGTAACCAACACTTATGGCTTTATGGTCGGCGAAATTATTAACTTCAACAGCTTCAAAAATTTTGAATTAGAAAATTTGGCATTGGATTTAGATACAATACTAAATCAAGTTCAGCTTTCTACGGGACAGACTGGTAAGCAGTTCATGGATTTGAATTCTTCTGGTTCACCTTTTTTAAAGGGCATATTAAAAAATGAGGTTATATCCTATCTTTGTAGAAAGGCCTTTTCAGTTGTATCCCCCTTGGATCTTTTTTCTGAAGATATTGGTGTATATCAAGCTTTTGCGGCTAAAGATGCAACGGCCAGTAATTTGGCCGCAAATATGGCTACCCTTTTGGGATATCCAGAAAATATATTCAATAATATATTTATAGGACCATTACCAGGCGCTGATTATTCTCTTATGTCTAAATCTAATTTTTTTAATGGAGAATCCCCACCGGCATTGCTTTTGAATTTTGCACAGCTTGAATTTATTGCTGACTTATTTTCGACGCTTTATTTTGATGGTACACTCACTTTCGAAAAAACATTTTCGCCTGTTGTTTATGAAAAAATATTTTGTATTCCTATGGTAGAAAGCACAATTAGCGTATTTGATTTCAACGAATACGAAACTACAATATTGCCTGGCTCAATATTCAAATCAATATTTTAATTTAAATTAATTTCATGCCGACTGAAAAATTTCCCATATTAGATGTTCCTGATCCGGAATCTTTGCAAGCTGAATTTGTTTATAATTTTTTCGTTCCAGACGAAAGATATAATGATTTTGGTGATGGAAGAATTAATGGATCAAATGCTATTAGTAAATCTAAAATCAATAAAATGATTGAAGAAAATGCATTTGATAAACAAATTGCACGTTATGTTAAACTGTCTTGGCCGCAATCAAATTACAGTTACTCAAGAAATGGCGCTGCTCTTAAACCTGCATCATTATCAACTTATGCAGGTACTAATTTAGATCCAGGAAGTGAAATTTACGAAGAAGAAGATTTCGTAGGTCAAAATGCTTATTGGGTTTATTCCATGAATGATCCAGATGTTAAAAAAAGATTGCGACAAAAATTATTGCAATTAAGCGCTATTAAAGGCATTGAATTTCAATCAAGCACGCAGTCTAAGCAATTAGCCAATATTATGGGATTGGGTGATGGAAATTTAGACGAAGAAATTGATGGTGACATTTATAAATCAAATAAGGCCAAATTTATAAATCCTTTGATCAAACCATCTGAACAAGAACTAGTTGTTAATTTTGTGCCCAAGGTAAATCTTAATACTTTGTATGAACAAGCATCTAATTTTAAGCTGAATAGCTTAGTTAGCAATACTAATGTTGGTTTTTTATTAAACTCCGGGGATGATGCTTCTCCACTTTCATTTGACGAAAATATCAATAAAATTCAGGAAGCAGCTCGTTCATTGCAAACTAATATCATTGTTGATGATGCAATTATACAAGGTACGATTGAAGACTTAGATGGCGCTGCAGCAATATCGCCTGGTATTATTTCAATTCAGCCTGTTGGTTATCTTATTGAAAAAATAGAAATAAAAACTACTAAATCTGGTACAGAAAGAGTCATGACCAAAATAGTCATTAATAATACCAATATTGTTGATTATTTAGATACCCGTATCAAATATGATTCAAAATATAGCTACGTAGTCAAAAATATTTTTAGAATAGAAGCAATTGTTGGTGATTTCAACCATACGATGAAAAAAATTGTTACTGATGTTGCTTCAAAGTCTTCGCCACGACGATCTATAATAACTCGCGAATATATTGCTCCGGAGCCGCCCGATGGCGTTTTTTATCGATTTAATTACAATGAAGGTCGTGGCTTAATGATAACATGGCAATTCCCGCCAGGTAAATCAAGAGACATAAAATATTTTCAAGTTTTTCGCCGAGCGGCAAGAATTAGTAATTCCGGCTTTCTAATTCAAGCAATTGAACAACCTTTTGAATGCATTGCAGAAATTGATTTTAACGATACGGATTTAACACAAAATCCACCACCACCTAATCCAGAAATTGTTGATAGTAATTTAATAATCAAAGAAGATTACGCGCGACTTTTTTATGAAGATAAAGAATTTGGTAGAGAAGACAGCGGGCTATTTGGTTCATTTATTTATGCTGTTTGTGCAGTCGATGCTCACGGTCTTTCTTCAGGATATTCAGCTCAGAGTCAGGTAACATTTAATAGGATTAAGAATAAGATAGAAATCAAAAATATTTCAAAGCCTGGGGCTCCAAAACAATATCCAAACTTTTTTATTGATCCTCGTATGGATGACAATATTACAGTAGACAGTTTTTCACAAGATGTAATTTTGGATAGTGGTTGCACGGCAATTGACGTATATTTTCAACCAGATGCTAGAGTGGTACTGTCGGGAGACAAATCGATAAACGTATTTTCGGTGGCCCAATCAGAAGGCAATACGCAAAATCGATATAAATTACATGCAATTAATTTGGACTTGCAAAAATCAGATGTAAAAGAAATAGTCATCAATGAGGCATTCTCTAATGACTAACAAAACTTTGTGATATTTACAAAATGATTATTGTAATAAAAATCATTCCAGGAGCTTTATCTATATGGGATTTTTAGATCATTCAACTAATAATATTATTATCGATGCCGTACTGACAGATGTAGGTCGCAGAAAATTGGCCGACAATAATGGCAGTTTTAGAATTGCCTTTTTTTCGCTAGCTGATGACGAAGTAGATTATACTATCATTGAAAAATTTGGACGCACAGTCGGCAAAGAAAAAATTACCAAAAACACACCGGTTTTTGAAGCACAAACCAAAGGCGATTTGGCACTAAAGTACAGAATGCTAACTTTGCCTGACCCAACTATCATAAGGCTGCCATTTCTTTCTCTGGAAGGATCAACTGGCCTGGCAAATAATACCATTAGTTTTAACAGAAACAACAATACAACGCGAGACGTAAAAGTTGAACAGAGAACTCAAGATGATTCTATTATTCCCGATGGAACATCAGATGTAACATTCACTGTTATGGTACCCGACAGATTTCTTTCTATTACAGGTAAAACGCCACTTCAAGTAGAACCAAATTCCCGCGTTGCAAGTTATAGTATCGTAAGAAATGGAACAACTGCTAGCGGTAAAGGTGCTACAGCGGCATTTACACTTCAGCTGCAGCCAGGCATCGACGATACAACCTATAGCACATATGGCGATGGTACTACAATCACTTCGGTGGTGGCAGTTGTTGGAGACCAATCGGGCCTGCGAAAAGAATTCCAGGTCACAATTACAAAATAAGAGGCTAATTCATGGCTAGAGTAGTAGGGGGCAGTTTTAAAAGAATTTCGCCCGAAGACATTAAGGTAACTCGATCAGTTCTCAATCAATTGGTTGATGTAATTCAAGAAGATGTTTCTGGTTCTTCCACAAGGCGCGCTTACCAGGTCTTCGTGACCGGAGGCGTGGGTCCAGGCGTGACTTCATCCCTCTTTCAGACGGTATACGATCAGGATTTCACGCTGCAGACTTCCAATCCGATGTTGGACATGACAGTAGGGCTCTGGTATAGCGGCTCAACAGTGCAAAATGCCAAAACCGGAGAGGACTCTACTGGAAAGCTTCTTTTCCCGTCTCAGTCCTTGATGATGAGAGAAAAGGTCGACATCTATCGTCAGTATGCTGCGACTCTTTTAGGTGATGCAGATCAAGCCTTCTACGCTCCGTTTGCCATTAATTCAGATCCAACATCTGTTTCTACAAATCGAATCGACGAGGCACTCTTTCTCTCTTATAAGCGACTCTTTTCTCGCGATGGAATCAAGAGAGAAACTTATGCCGTGCGACTCTATCGAAGCGGCACTGATGCTACGGCGGCTTCGAATGTCGACTTGACTTCGACCGGATCAGCCGGTATTTTTACAGACATTGGAGCCAGCACAAATCAACAGCGAACTTTTGGTGGATCAGTCGGTACGATCAAGGATGCATCAGATACCACGCAGAATGTCGGTCTCATCTTTTACGATGCTGGGACGGTTGTTCTGGATGCTTCTAAAGTGTTTGTTTCAGACCAGCAAATGTCGGGCACAATTGATGCTATGGCTACAGCTACTACAATCGATGGAGCTTCAATTGCAGCCGGAAAAACTGTGATGGGATCCAGCGCCGGCAATACCAACGCAACTCTGATTCCCGACTTTTTTGTTAGCGGATCAGTTGACGATTTGGTGGATCACTTTGCTTCTACGAGATTCCAATCTGGTACATTGACGGCCATGACATTTCAAAATCAGACCAACATCAATTCGACTTTGGTCTTCTGTCGAGCCTCAGCAGACGAATTCAATTATTCTAATAATCCGACATTTACAAATGCCGCTGGTAGAATTAGAGTCATTGATACGGGCCAGGAAGACGTGCAGAGAACATTTTCGATGCCGACGACAGTGGGTCTTCACGATGAATTCGGCAACCTTTTGGCCGTGGCAAAACTCTCGCGGCCTATCGAAAAGAATGATGAGAAGGACATTACGTTCAGAATTCGTTTAGATTTCTAATTGACGCGAGGAAGTTGTGAAATCCAATGGCGATCATACGAATAAATCCGGACAACATTGAGAGATATACTCTAGTAGCAAACCCCAGAAGGACTTTTTCTTCAGCTTCTGATAATGTTTCTAGTGTCGTCACGCCCGGCATTACTGGAACTTTGCCGCTCTTCGCCGATAATACGACGTCATTTAAAAAATTTGATGCTACAATTCAATTGCCAAATAATTTTGGCGGTTTTAACGATTCGAATATTGACGCCCTCAGGCAAGGCTTTCAAAATTCAGTAGAAAATGGAACTTCAACTTACGGTTTAGGAAATCTTTATCTACAAAAAATCAATGAATTGTCGTCTGCGCCCGAATATTCAAAAAATCAAAGCGTGTTTAAATTTGTTCCTGGTTATGATGCATGTGATGCCGGGTATTTAAGAAAGGCAATTACAGTCAGCAGTCTGTTTCCCTTTTACCGCACTTATTATAAGTCACTTCACTACAATTACACCAATTATCATTCACTAAATTTTGCCACCTCTTCTCTATTACCTGGTGCAAATTCTGCTCTAATATATCCGGCTGGAACTGGCACAGTTGATTTAGCCGGCAGCAATCCTTACGCTCCTGATACCGGTTTTACTTTTGATTTTTACATAAATCCCAGGTATACACAGGAAAATATTGGAGATGAATTTACGGCCGGTACAATACTGCATATGTCTTCCTGTTATGCAGTCAGTCTTGTTACAGGTTCATCAGAGGGCATCGATGGCAAGAAAGATGGTTATCGCTTGCTTTTGCAGCTGAGTCAAAGTGCCGAAATTCCTCCAAGTAGCATTGCAATTTCAGGCGATACAGTTACAGCTCCTGGCGCTACAGCAGATCCTGGATTTTTATTTGTTTCACCAGATAACAGTCTATCGAAAAACACCTGGCATCACGTGGCTGTGAGGTGGGGCGGCACGTCAGTGCAAAACGGAACGGGCTCATTTGTTATTGATGGCTCCGAGCGCTCAACTTTTGTGATTACTTCCGCATCGGTCATGGCGCCAATTCAGACTGCAACTGGTCAACACGATTCAGACGCGCTTTTTATTGGCAATTTTTATGAAGGCAGCAATTTTAACACGGATGCTATAGCGGGATTTTTTAATTCTACAGATGCTGCAATTTACGGCACTGTCACAATTCCTTCTCCTTCAAATGCTGTTCCCACCGATTATTCTATGAACCATCCGCTCAATGCGGAGATTCACGATCTTAAAATATTCAACACTTATCGCTCTGATCAGCAGATTCTGACGTCTTCCCAGCAGGGCTTTTTTATCGATGCTAATGTAAAAAGAACTGGGGTTTCAGGCAGCCAACCCTATCTTTCTGGAACAGATGCAGGATCTGGCCTGCTTTTTTATACGCCGCCATTTTTCACCAAAGAATCCCCAACAAGAAGAACCAACGCCAGCCCATTTATCACCAAAAATAGCCAAACGACCACGACTCCTTTCAATACGGACATGTCTTTTGGAGTAGCCGGCCACGAGCTCAATCTACAAAATTTCACACGCGAATTTGTGCGCGCATTTTATCCTCGCCCCTTGGGTTTTGAAGCCAGTCAGACTTCTTTAGCTGCTTCTTTAGGTACAACAGCAAACGAATACATTTATGCAGAATCAAGCAATAGAAAAAGAAATGCATTAGTAATTCCATGCGACAATGGAAAATTCAGGCCGGCCTTTGAAACTTTAAACACGGGTTCTTTTCTGACGACAAATATTAGTAATCCTTTAAGTCTTTTTGTCAATGATTATGGCGGCAGAGATTTTTCAAAAATATCGCTAGATAACCTGGCATCTCTGGCCGGTTATGATACAAAATCTGCAGACACAAAAATGGCCGACTGTGACTATTCGAATTCAGTCAATGCAGATCTGTACGGGCCCACCCCCGAAGATCCTTCCATAACACCCATTGGATCCAGGCTAGCTGTGTTAGATCGAACTCGAGATTCCTCTTCCAACGAAGTTACTCTATTTGATATATCCAATATGTTTTACGGTGACCAAATCAAGCCACAGTCGGTTGTGATAAAAGATCAGGCTGTCACAGGAACAGCAGGAAGGGTTCAGGTGACACTCAAAGATGACGGGTATGGTAATCTATATAGAGCTGACTCTGTTTCACCACATGCTACGTGGTCGTCTGTCGGCAACGTGATATACGAAGAGGGGATCATCATCGTCAAGTCCCCCAACCTGCCTCTTTTTGGCTCCGACGCTTGGGAGATAAGCTTCGAAGGCGAACGAAACATACACGTCCTAGAAGTCAATGTCCTGGCCGACAAAGGCCTCATCAACTCCTCCTCCAATCCCACCTATCAAAAACTGATTCCGACAGACAACCACAACGAGACAGCAAAAGAATTTGTTTACTTAACGGGACTGCAACTACACGATGATAATCTAAATGTGATCGCCAGAGCCAACTTCGCACAACCCATAGTAAAAAGAGACGGCGATAGATACACAGTCCGACTAAGGATGGATTTTTGATCATACTGGGACTCGATATTTCGACGGCCAACATAGGAATTTGCGCAGTGGACTCAGAGAGCTTAGAGCTGCTTTCGGCCCATGGACTTCCCATGTCAAAAATCAAAGGCTTGTACCCCAAAGCAAAAGCCTTCGAAGAAAAACTGTTAGAGGTGTTAAAGGAACTTGCTGCGCAAAATTTGCAGCCGGATGCTATCGTCATAGAGCAGTCTCTGCAAGCTTTCAGACGTAATATGTCGTCGGCAGGTACAATCGCTAAGCTCAATCGATTCAATGGCATGGTGAGCTATATAGCTAGGACTGTGGCTGACGTGCCGGTTTATATGGGAAATGTCATCTCGGTTCGAAAGCAGCTGGGTCTCAAGCTGGTCAAAAAATCGCCAGTGGGCACAAAAGATCAGGTGCTCGAGTGGGTCAGATGCCAGAAGCCCATGTCAGACTTTGACTGGCCCACCAAGATATTAAAGGGCGGACCCAATAAGGGCCAACAGCGCCTCGAGGATCACTGTTATGATATTGCTGATGCTTTTGTCATGGCATACTGGGGCGCACAGTTTTTGAAAAAAGAGCAGCTAGATCCATACAATGCTTAAGTGAGCATCGAAAGAAAGCGCAGAGCAAAACTGTTGCAAGACAGTTTTGGCCCTGGTGTCATTGACGCACAGAACAATATATCTCTCTGCTGTCCTAACTGCAAGCCCAAGCCTCGTCCAGACAAGAAAAAACTGGTGGTGCACTTGGAGACGGGATGGTTTCACTGTTGGGTCTGTAGCTTCTCAGGCAAAAATCCGCTCTACCTATTTCGCAAGTATGCCGCGGCCAATTCGCGACAGTGCGCCGAGTTGTTCAATTGCGCGCAGCTAAACACAGATGTGAAACAGGAAGAAGCAAAGCCCGAAGTGGCTTTTCCCGGCGACGCTAAATTGGTGGCTGGCAGTTCAGATCCAGATGCTAAAGCCATTGTGTCTTATCTCAAATCTCGAGGGCTTTCTGTACTGGACATGTATAGGTGGCGCGTCTGTTATTCTAACGAGTTCAGGTTTAGACGTAAGGCCATTTTTCCTTCTTTTGACTCCGAGGGCAACATCAATTATTATGTGGCTCGAACTATTGACGAAACAAAATACAAGTACAATAATGCCAAAATAGCCAAGTCGACCATTATATTTAATGAAATAGATGTCGATTGGAGTCAGCCTGTGATACTAGTCGAAGGGGTCTTTGACGCCATAAAGTGTCCGGACAATGCCGTGCCCGTTTTAGGTTCCACCCTGCCCAAAAGCTCTCTGCTGTTTGAGATGCTGAAAAGGCATCAGAGCACGGTCATAATAGCATTTGATGAAGACGCCGAAAATAAAGCCCATGTAGTCTGCAGAAATTTAAGCAAGGCCGGCTGCATTGTTTTCAAAGCGGATATTGCCGGTGAAGATTTAGGCAGCAAGACAAAACAGGATGCCATGGAAGCCCTCAGGACCACAAAGAGATGGTCCAATGACTCTATGATTATCCACAAAATATCGGAAATTAAAAGCGGATCAATTCTATGATTAAAATAGCACATTTTGGTGATGTACACTGGAGAAGCCTGTCGCGTCATCAAGAGTACAAGAGGAGCTTTGAGGACGCCTTTGAAAAGCTGGAAAAGCTGAAGCCCGACATCATTTTGGTGGCGGGAGACATTGTGCACTCAAAGACGCAAGGAATTACACCTGAGCTCATAACCTATTTGACCTGGTGGTTTAGATCTCTGAGTCGATTGGCTCCGGTTCACGTCACGCTGGGAAACCATGACGGCCTGGTATTAAATCCAGATCGCGAAGATGCCATCACACCCATTGTTAATGCCATCGGCGATCCCAATATTCATCTCTATAAAAAGTCCGGCTGCTATCCTCTGACGTCAGACGGCAGTTATAACCTGGCAGTCTTTAGCTGTTTTGACGAGGACGGATGGGATAATGTCAGTCCAGTGCCGGATAGCATCAATATTGCAACATATCATGGTCCGGTAGTAGGATCAGAGACAGATTCGGATTGGAGGCTCGACAGCGACATTCGCGCGGACTTCTTTAAACAATATGACTACGTGATGCTGGGAGACATTCACCGCCAGCAATTTTTAGGTAACAGAGTGGCCTACTGCGGCTCTACCATACAACAAAATTATGGGGAGACACCTGGCAAAGGTTTTCTGTTTTGGGCCATTGACGGTCGCGACTTTAAAGTCAAACATGTCGAGGTCAAGCATGAGTCACCCTTCGTCACTTTGCAATATGAAGGGGACCTGGATGACTTGCAAACTCGCGTCGAGGAGCATCCAGAGAGGTCAAGATTTCGTATTAGAGTTGACGACTATGTGACCCATGCTGATCGCAAACAGATTCGCGCAGCAATAAAAGGCGTTGCTAAGCCTCTAGAGATAGTCTTCAAAGTGGACTCAAAAGAGACCGATAATGAAATTGCAGACGAATTTTTAGACGACCACGAGTCCATATCGAGCTACGAAGATGTTTGGTCCTTGGTGCAAGAGTACTATGCTAACACAGAGCTTCATCCTAACATACACGCGCGAATGTCAGCGGCGCTAGCTTCAGCTTGGAATACAGCTAAGATTTCAAACGATATTGCTTCTGGCCGATGGTCTCTGAGAAAACTAGAGTTCGACAATGTTTTTGGCTACGGAGAAAATAATGTGGTCAATATAGATTCGACGTCGGGCATCACAGGCATCTTTGGCAAAAACAGAAGCGGCAAGAGTTCGATCTGCGGCGCTATAACCTATGCGCTCTTTAACGGAACAGACCGCGGCGCCATGAAAAATCTGCATGTCATTAATGCCAGAAAAAATTTCTGTCGAGTTAAGGCCATAGTTTCAAAGCAAGGCAATAATTTTCTGGTGGAAAGACAGTCCATTAAAAAGTCAAATCGAAAGGGCGCAGTGTCTGCCGTGACGCACCTCAACTTTTTTGAGTGTGACGATGCCGGCCATCCCACCAAAGATCTCACCGGCGAGCAAAGAAGAGAGACTGAAAAAGAGCTCAGAAAGCAACTGGGAACACTGGAAGATTTTCTGATGACCACGCTAGCATCTCAGGGTGATATTAATCGATTTGTCTCAAAGGGGTCTGCGGAAAGAAAGTTTATTCTGGCCAAATTTTTGCGATTGGACATCCTAGAGACTCTGCAGAATGTTCTAAAGACGGATGTCAATGCTGCAAAGGCCATCCTGGCAAAGTTTCCGGAAAAAGAGTTTGACGCGCAAATTATCGACAAGAGATCAAAGATCGAAGCGCGAAAGTCAGATAGAGATCAGGAAAAAGAGGCGGTACAAAAAATCACGCAGATTCTCAACGATATCAAGTCGGCTCTGGATTTCAAGGGACAGACGGCACAATATACTCAGATTGAAGTGGAAGAACAGCAAAAAAGAGTTGCAGACCTCGATGTTGAATTGACTGAGTGCACAGCCGATATCGAAACGACTAAAATCAAAAGCGAGTCAGTGACAGAAAAGCTACAAGAGCTACTGGGACAGATTTCAGTAATAGACGTAGAAGAACTGCGCGCGACAAAAAATAAAATTGTCGATACTGAGCGCAATCTGTTAATTGCCTCTGGCGAAATCGATTCTAAATCGGTTCAGCTCAAAGCTGATAAAAAACAGGTCAAGAAGCTCTCTGATGTGCCGTGCGGCGATGCTTTTCCCACCTGCAAATATATTGTTTCAGCTCGTAAAGCTGAGAAGTCTATGCTGGAAAGAAAGGAAGATCTAGCTTCCACCAAGAAATATGCAAGGATGCTAAAGAGCGAGCTTAAAAAGCTGATGTCTGAAAACGTCGACGTAAAATTGTCTAAAAAACGCACTCTAGACCAAAAAATCGCAGTGCTCAAACAAGACTGCAACAAATTAGAAATGAATCTGGTCAAGCTTGAAAACTTGCAGAAAAACTTGGACAGACAAATCACGCAGGAAAAAAATAAGCTCGACAAGATGATGATGAATCTTTGCGATGACGAGACGGCAAAGCAGAGGGAAATACTGATCAAGAAGCAGAGGTTGGCCGAGAAAAAATTAGGAGAGGCTAATGGCAAAGTCCAGTCGCTGTCGGAAAAGATCGGACTTTTGACCGCAGAAGTCGATCAATTGATAAAAGACAAGGAGTCCTTTCAGGAAAATACCTGGCAGTATAATTCTCTCAATCTGCTTCATCGATCTCTGAGACGTGACGGCATTCCGTTGCAGATCGTCAAGAGAAAGCTGCCGGTGATTAATCGGGAGATTGCTAATATTTTGACAGGTGTAACAGGTTTTACAGTAGAGCTTGAGTCTAATAATACCGGCATGGATATCATATTAGACTATGGTGATTCGCGTCGGGTCATTGAGTGTTGTAGCGGTATGGAAAAAATGATGGCTTCGCTAGCCATTCGCACGGCTCTGATTCGAGTCTCTTCTCTGCCCAAATCTGATATGTTAATCATAGACGAGGGCTTTGGTGCGCTGGACGCTTCCAATATCGAAGCATGCACTTCTCTGCTAAGAAGTTTAACAAAAACGTTCAGGACCATTTTAATCATATCACACATTGATTCGGTTAAGGACGTGGTTGATAATGTCATCGAGATCTCGAGCTCAAGCGGACACGACTCAAAAGTCACATTTCTTTAAGGGCAGTTATCGCCTGGTAGTCAAGCCTTTTACCGAGGCGTGCGAGTGTCCGGTCTGCTTTTCGGTCTTTAGAGACGACGAAGACTTGAATAGTTTTCTAAAATTCGGCGCGTGTTCTTCCTGCGTGGATATTTACTACTATCCGAATGCCGATCGATGGGACGAAGGCTGGCGGCCAAAAATAGAGCAGGACAAAAAATGACATTTGACGAAGTAAACGTGCTAGGAAATCTGATTAATACCACTTACGGCAAGCAGTCGTCTCCCACCGGTGAATATTCCATCAAGTGTGACCTGGCCGGTGACACCATGACGCTGAAATATACGACTTTGGTGCACTTTGCTTCTGAGCGTGGTTTGAGAGACCAAGTGACTCGTTGCAGCGAGGAAGCTCACCAACGTCTCAACGACTATTTGGCAAAAGTTAAAAGTGACTTTAGAGAAGCAGCAGGATCAACACTTAGAACGACAGAAGCTGGCATGGCTGACAATGTTGAATTAATTCAGTCCACGACCAATTCTCCCAGGAAGATTGCCTACTATAGGATGAATCACACGCTTAAGCTGGGATAGTATGGCAGGACCGACAGCCAGTCAGGCTAAAGAGATAGTCAAATGTGGCAAGGATCCGGTCTACTTCATCAACAAGTATGCCAAGATCCAGCATCCTCAGCGCGGCACTATCAAGTTCGACACTTATCCTTTTCAGGATGATTGTGTTCGAGCTTATATCGAGCATCGCTTTAATATTGTCGTTAAGTCGCGGCAATTAGGTCTATCTACTGTGTCAGCAATCTACGCGGTTTGGCTGGCTATATTCTATCGCGACAAAAATATTCTGGTCATTGCGACTAAATTGGCTGTAGCGCAAAATTTTATCAGAAAAGTAAAAGTCGCTCTTGATGCCCTGCCAAAGTGGCTGGTGATGCCTTCAATCAGAGAGCGCACAAAAACGCATGTGGCTTTTACCAACGGCTCCCAGATTAAAGCAGTTCCCACCTCAGAAGATGCTGGTCGCTCCGAAGCGCTTTCTTTGCTGATTGTTGACGAGGCGGCTTTCATCAGAAATTTCGATGAGCTTTGGATGGGCCTGTATTCTACGCTATCAACCGGCGGCCGTGCAGTTATTATCAGCACGCCAAATGGCATTGGAGGCATGTATCATAAACTAGCCGAAGAAGCCAAAGCAGAAAAAAACGATTTTAACTACATCGAGCTGCCATGGTTTGTGCACCCCGAAAGAGACGAAGCCTGGTTTGAAAAAGAATCCCGCAATATGACCAAAAAGCAGGTGGCACAGGAGCTTCTCTGTGACTTTTCAGCTTCAGGTGATACTTTTGTGGCCGGCGAAATTGTGGAACAGCTAAGGATGCAAATTGAGCGACCTATTGAAAAGTGGGGACCTGGCGGAGACGTCTGGCAGTGGAAGTATCCGGATCCAGATGGAGAATATGTAATTTCGGCTGATGTGGCTCGAGGTGATGGCGGCGACTACTCTACATTTCAGGTATTAGACAGAAAGACCTGTGAGCAGATTGCTGAATTCAGAGGCAGAATTCCACCTGATCAATTTGGTATTTTACTGGCCGAAGCCGGTAAACGATTCAACGACGCTCTTATGTGTCCGGAAAATAATACCTTTGGTTACACCACGATTCTCAAGCTAGTTGAACTAGGATACAAAAATCTTTATTTTAAGTCGGCTAAAGATAAATTTAACGTGATGTACGGCGGCGATCCGTCCTCTTCTATTGGTAAAATAGGTTTTCATACCAACGCAGCCACCCGAGGTCCCATTTTGACCTTGCTTGAAGATCGCTTGCGAAACAAGACATTACGAATTAGATCAGGCCGCCTTGTTGAAGAGTTAAAGACATTTGTGTGGAAGGGCTCCAAGGCTCAAGCTAAAAAAGGCGCTTATGACGATCTCATTATGGCTCTGGCAATAGGAAATTCGCTGGTAGAATCGTCCGGAGAGCATTCAGTCAAAAATGTTGACGTGGCAAAATCTATGCTAGCCGGCTTTGGAGTAAATGCTCAGCCTAAAAATCAATTAAAACCGGTCAGACATTATAACGGAATCAATCCCATGATACCGATGCCGGCTGATGCCTATGGCGCTAACAGAAAATCAGAAGACGATATGGAAGAATTTGCTTGGTTATTGGGTAGAAGAGGTAACAGAAAATGATTTATGCATACAATGTATCATGCAGATATTTAGCGTAAGGAGTTTGCATGGCTGACAACAAAGGATCACTATTTACCAGACTGACTAAACTGTTCCGATCGGGGCCAGTTGTGCGCAGAAAAGTGCGTGATTTCAGTCAGCCTGGCGCTAGTTCAGCCTTGGAAGTCTTTCGAAAGGCCCACAGTGACGTTTACAATAGTACCTTGAGTGCTTACGGTGCTTTTGACCGAATGTCACGTTATAGCGATTTTTCAGAAATGGAGGCAACCCCGGAGATCGGATCGGCCCTGGACATTTATTCTGAAGAGACAGTGAGTTCAGACGACAAGGGTCGAGTGCTTCATATTCACAGTGAAAATAATCGCATTCAAGAAATCTTAGAAGAGCTATTCTACGATGTCCTAAACGTAGACTTTAATTTGGTCATGTGGGCCAGAAATCTCTGTAAGTACGGAGACTTCTTTCTCTTCAATGATATTTCTCCGGAATACGGCGTCGTCAATGCCTATCCAATTGCCATTAGCGAAATTGAGAGAGAAGAGGGCTTTGACGCAGAAGATCCTATGGCTGTCAGATTCAGATGGATCACTCAAGGCAATCAACTCTTGGAAAACTGGCAGGTATCTCACTTTAGACTGCTAGGTAACGATGCATTTTTGCCGTACGGCGCATCTGTATTGGAATCTGCGCGCCGAATTTGGCGACAGTTGATTCTGATGGAAGATGCCATGCTGGTTTACCGTGTTATTAGAGCACCGGAACGCCGCGTGTTTTATATCGATGTAGGTAATATTCCGCCGGAAGAGATCGAAAATTATATGCAACAGGCGCAGTCCTCTCTCAAAAGACAGCCTATTGTCGATAAAAATAACGGCAAAGTTGACTATCGTTACAATCCCTATAGTGTCGACGAAGACTACTTCTTGCCAGTACGAGGCGGAGAGAGCGGCACCAGAATCGACACGTTGGCCGGTGGTCAAAATGCCGCGGCAATCGAAGACGTTGAGTATATTCAGAAAAAACTTTTTGCTGCGCTCAAAATTCCGCGCGCCTACCTGGGATACGATGAAGACGTGGGAGCCAAGGCGACTTTGGCGATGGAAGATATCAGGTTCAGTCATACTATTCAGCGCATTCAAAAGACGATGATCGCTGAGCTCAATAAATTGGCCATGATCCATCTTTATTGCCATGGCTTCGAAAACGAACATCTGGCCGATTTTCATCTGCGCCTGACCAATCCTTCCTCCATTGCTCAGCAGCAAAAATTGGACTTGGTAAGAACTCAGTTTGAAATTGCTGGAACGGCCCCAGAAGGCATCGTCGACAGAGCATGGGTTCGAAGAAATGTTATCGGTCTGACAACAGACGAAATCGAAGAGATCAAGAAGGGCCGCATTGAAGACAAAATTGAAGACGCCGAAGTTGAAGCTGGAGGTGAAGAGGCAACAGCTGCAGCGACTGGAGGCGGCGAAGAAGGCGGTGGGGGTGAAGAAGAAGGCGGTGGAGGCCTCGGAGATCTTTTCTCTGGAGACCGACCGGTCGGCGATCTTCTGACAGCTTTGCCCGGTGAAAAATCGGCGCAGGAAGAAATTGAAGAGGAAGACGACGACTTTCACCTGGAGCTTTCAATGGACGACGAGGACGCCCCGGACAAGATTGAAAAGCGAATCAACGCTTTCGGCGGTCCCATCAAGGCCAGCAGAAAAGTTCGCGACGGTGCCGCTTCTACTCACATGCCAGATTTTGTCAAGATGGTCTCAGTGGGCAAAAGAGGTCGCGGCCAAGATTCTTTGAATAAACCTTATGATTCGGACTTTCTCAATAATCCCCTGGGCGAGCAGCATGCCGAAACCGAAAAACCTCGACTAACATACGACATACAAAAAATGATGTCCACCATGGGCAGCAAAATAAATATACCTAGGAAGTCTCTGCTTTCTGAGGTCTTTTCAGACGATGATGATAATTTTGGAGAACCATAATGGCGAAGCATAACAAAAAACGCAACGTCGGTTTGATTCACGAGCAGCTGGTAAGGTACGTGGCCAGCTCTCTGATCGCCGAAGACAAAAGGTCTGCTGAAAAAGCCGTGCAGCTCATTGCAAAGCACTTTAAGCCGGGCACAGAGCTCTACAAGGAGTTTAGGCTCTTTAACGCAATGGTAAACATACCTGTCAGCTCTCGTTCCTTGGCCGAAAGAGTTTTGGTAGAGAGTAAGCGAGCGGCAAAGGGTCACAGCTCGCAAAAATTGCGCAAAGAAAAATCGCTGTTGATTAAAGACATCAATCTGCAACTGGCTGAGTCCCGAAGGTTCTACGACATCAAAATCGAGAATTATAAATTGTTTGCTACTGTGCAATCTGTTTTGAACGAGTGGAGAGGCGCACGAAAGCTGGATCTGACGACTCGGGCTCGATACGAGGAGGCCATTGTTGAGTGGTTAGCAAGAGAGACCGAAGAGGTGCAACAAGAGTCTATCGGCACTGATCCTTTGGTTCGCAAGATTATGTATCAAAAGTTTGAAGATAAATACAAAGATCAGTTGAGCCAAGAGCAAAAGTCCATCTTAGAGTGCTCAATTTTGGGCAGCGAAGAACAGTTTGTCAAGATCATTCAAGAGACCAAGCAGAAAGCTCTCAAGCAGCTTAAAGACTTTGATAAGTCCTGCGACAACAAGTTGCTCCGAGAAAATATTGGAACTGTAAGGAGCAGAATTGAAGCGCTGCCCGAACAGAAAAGCGATGAGGTCATCGCCAAAACGCTTCACCTTGTGCACCTGATTGAGGAGATGCAGAATAATGAATGAGAGAAAGCTGCTTACTGAATGGCTGGCATTTAGTTACACGCCAGAGCAAATCAAAGAGAGCCGAGAGAGGCACGGTGGCAAGGTCATCATGAAAGGCGTGCTGCAAAAAGCCGATACCCTCAATCAAAACGGCCGCATTTATCCTCAGGCCATTCTGGAGAGAGAAGTTCGCAATTACCAAAAGTTCATTCAGGAAAATAGAGCTTTGGGCGAGTGTGACCATCCAGATTCGTCCGTCGTCGAACTTAAAAATGCATCGCACATTATTCGCGAGGCTTACATGGAAGCCGGAGTCTGTTACGGCACTGTGGAGCTCCTAGATACGCCATCCGGCAAAATTCTGCAGAGCCTGGTAGAATCCGGTGTGACCCTGGGCATTTCGTCGAGAGGCGTCGGATCGACTCGAAGAGAGGGAGATTACGATGTGGTCCAGGATGACTTCCAATTGATTTGTTGGGACTATGTTTCGGAACCGTCAACTCCAGGTGCCTTTATGATGAAAGAGGGCCGCGATTTTTCTCGCAGCGACCTCAATAAGCATTTTACTAAGTCGGACAGAATCTATAGACTGTTCAATGATATAAAGGAGTGGTGATATGAGCATCAATTATCCCAAGCCACACCATGGATCAACAGCTGAATACCAATGTTCAGGCGTTCCCTTTGTGACAGGCACTCACGTTCTTGCAGACACATCAGTTGTTAAAATTCATACGCCGTTTGTAACCAGACATTTTACCATTACAAACAGCGGCACGACTGACGTGAGAGTAGGCTTCACAGAAAACGGTGTTAATGCCAATCCAGACGCAAACTATTTTTTGGTGCTGGGCAATACCACCACGCCACGTTTAGAAATTAAGTGCCAGGACATATTTGTGAGAAAGGATGCAGGTACAGATCCCAGCCAGGTGTTTTTAGTAGCCGGCCTGACTAATGTCACCCAAGATCGATTCTTTGCGATTACGGGATCTAATGGAGTCGAGGGCGTCGGCTGATGGCTAAACTGACTAAAAGTATGCTGAAAGGCATGGTCAAAGAATGCTTGGTAGAAATCCTTTCGGAAGGCCTTGCCGGCTCGGAACAGATCAGCGAGTCCAAGTCTAGACAACCTAGAAAAACTCGTAGAACCCAGAAAAAGAGCCAATCGATCTTTGATCAGATGGACGAAGCCTTCGAGCGCAAACCTCGCGCGACAGACAATATTTCTTTCGATCAAAAAGTCAATAATATCGCAAAAAATGCCACTGCTGATCCTGTACTGCAAGGAATTCTGGCGGATACAGCCAGAACTACTCTACAAGATCAGATGCAGCACGAATCGACGGTACCAGGAGCTCGCGGTAGATCTCAACAGACAGCCCCCAGCGATGTGATGAATGGCGGTGCCGGCCTCGATATCGGTTCCCTTTTCGGTGAAGCGACAAAAAATTGGGGCGAAGTCATGGAAAGAACGACAAGAAAACCTCTTTGAAGATATTTAGATTTTGTTCTGCCAGAAAAAGGAGATCAAAATGGCAAAGAGAGTTAGAAAGATTACCCCCGACTTTTTGAAGCGCGTGATCATTGAGGAAGCACGCAAACTTCGCACCGAATCTTCGGATCCCATTGAAGCTGGCGTCGAAGATCCTGCTAAGGTCAAAGCAGATGAGACCGATGCCGACGAGTTTGCTGACTCGCTAGCAAAAGACATCGATCACATCAAAGCCCTCAAGATTCATGAGCGTCGCCTCATCAAGAAGATCAAACGCATTCGGGAAGCCAAGCAGGCTTTGGCCAACCGTATTGCCAAAAAGGTCTAATAGAGGTCCAACATGGCAATTGAAGTAAAAACTACCTACACCACCAATACTATCACTGCTGATTCCAATGGAGCCGGTGGCAAAGGCATTGCTGGTCGACCCGGTACGAGAAATGATGCATCAGTGCAAGGCATTTTTGCAGGTTCACCTCTGCCTAACTATTCTGGCGCGACTATCAAGGTCGAGGGTGAGAGTCAAGACATTGATTATTCAAGCCCAAATGCTCTTAAGGCCTGGTATATTAACAACGTTGTAAAGGGTACCGTGACCGATGGTGCCTTTGGTCTGAGCACTTACGACAGAGAATTTGGCTACAACGAAGTGGGCGGAGCTCCATCTCCTCCCAATCTCAACAGCCAGGCTTTGCAGGTTGAAGGTCCCAAGCCGGCCAATGGCTTTGTGCCCAATCCAGCTTCGCCCGGTGAAGGTAGCGTTGAAGCCACGACCAAGCCAGATGCCCCTGAAGCGTTTGTTGAAAAACTGACTCCTAATGGAGCAGCTTTTGCCGGCGACAACATCGAAGCTCGAGCTGATCTCAAAGGTCAAGCCAAGCAGATTGTCGATCGTTTACAGGTACCATCTTCTAGTTAATAATTTATGCAAAGCTCTCTGAGCAAATCTGGGCTGCCTGGTCCTACCGGTGATCACGTTGCGGTAGGAGCCAGGGATGCTCGCACTGGATTGGGATACGGCATTTTGGAACCTAAGTTCCAATTGCCAAGAAGTCTCAATTCCGCTTATCCCTACGATGATCCCGACGAAATGGAGGGCGAAGACGTAGAGGTGAGCGACGGTTCGGTGGCTGCAGTCGGCAGAAAGAGCCTGGATTATTCTCCAGTTGATCATCTTGCTGCAGCCGGCACCGATCCTTTTTATTTTGTGGCCGGCAATACCAAGTTGTCGGACTGCTTTTTTCGTCAGGAAAAAGTGCTGGCTGAGATTGCTGCGTTTGGCGATTCTATGGCGGCCATTCCACAGCTCAACCAGCGCCGAGGACCTTCGGCAACCGGCTACACGGCAGCATTTGTTTATCCGGGTGGCGGCGGTTCCAATTTTCGACGCACCGGGTCCTTTCGAGGTTGGTCCAAGTCTCCGCCGCCCTCAAAAGTGGAAGCAGAATTAGAAGATGAGTTTCCGGACGAAGAGGATATTTACACGTTGTCTGACCTGGCAAAAAAGCGTCAGATAGAATAGGTTTGCTATTTTGCCGCATATTTAGCAAAAGAGGTAGCTCATATGTCAAAAATTTACGAAGAAGCTCTGCTAGATGCAAAGAAGATTAGAGAGCAGGCCGAGTCGGCCGCTAAAGAGCGTATCATGGAGTCCATCACTCCGCAGATTCGCCAGATGATCAACAATCGCATCTTGTTCGAGCAGGAAATGACTGACGAAGAAGACGAAGAGGAGATGCCTGTCTTTGGCGCTCCTGATGTTGAAGAAGATCAAGGCATGAATTTAGACAGCATCCTTGACAACATGCCCGACATCGACATTGAAGATGATCACGAGAGAGAGGCGGCCCAAGCTGCTTCGGACGTGGCTGTCTCTGTTCATGCCGACGGCGACGTCAACATTGAAATTGAATCCGGCGATGAAGACGAAGACGACTTGATGGTCGATCAGGCTTTGTCCGAAGCTTTCGCCAAACTGGTCAAAAGCGATTTCGTTCCTGATACCAAGTTGTCCGATAGGATTGACAAGCTGCGAAAGCAGGTCAAAAATCTCAACAGCGTGGTGTCGATCGTGAAAGAGAGCCGCCTGAGCGGCGATCAACAGGAACGCCTGGAAATGTGCTTCATGTCCCTTGTCAGAGAGGCGGTCTCTCTGCAGACAGAGTTGAAGCGCGGAGGAAGGGGTTCTCAGCGCCTCGAGCAAAAGCTGAATTCTACCATTAAGGAGATGAGAGAAATGTCAAGTAAGTACAAGCGAAATATCTTCGACTTTCTCTTCGAGGCTGAAGAGAACGTAGAGGAAATGAAACACATGAGAGAGCAGGACGAAATGGAGGCAGAAGAAGAAGCTGAAGTTGAAGTCGAAGAGGAAGTTGAAGAGGAAGCTGATGTTGATGTCGATGTTGACGCTGCACAGGATGCTTTGATGGACCTCGGAGATGCTCTTGGGCTCGACCTTGAAGTTGCCGAAGAAGGTGGCGAAGAGGAAGAGGAAGAAGAGGAAGAAGAACTCGAACTCGACCTCGAAGAAATGGACGATATGGGCGAAGCAGTCTACGAGATTGAGGAGTCCGTGCTTCGCAAAGAACTCAACCGCATGCGTCGAGCCCGTCGCATTCGTGAGTCGGCCGAAGAAGAAGCCGATCAATTTGGCGGCGGTGAGGTCCTTGGTGACGTCATTGAAGTCGACGAAGAGACCCTCATCAATGTGCTTGCCGACGAGCTCGGCTCCGTTTCTGAGTCCCGTCGTCGTCGCAGACGTCCTGCCCGCCGTCCGGCTGGCAACAGAGCAGCCCGTCGCGCCATGCGTGAAGCTGCTGAGTACAAGAAAGCTGCTCGAAACATGAAGCAGCAACTTGTAGAAATGAACCTGTTCAACGCGAAGTTGCTCTACGCAAACAAACTTCTGCAGAACAAAAACCTGACTGTTAAGCAGCAGAGAGCAATTGTCGAGGCCCTTGATAATGCCAAGACGCTCCGCGAAGCAAAGCTGCTTTACAAGTCTCTCTCCGGTTCGCTCGCACGGAGAGGCCAAAGTGGCAAACTTAGCGAGTCGGTTAATAGGACTCTCGGATCGTCCTCCAGATCAACCCGGTCGGGTCAACCGTCCAAGAGTGGCGTTGAGACGGATAGATGGGCAGTCCTGGCTGGTATCGGCAAGAACTGATCCAACAACTCTGTTTAGACTTTTATTAGGAGAAAACTTATGTCTAGCTTTGATTTGAAAATGCTGACTGAGGGAATCCGTGCACGCCACGTGGGAACTCAGAACAAGCGACTTGTAGAGAAGTGGGGCCGCACAGGCCTGCTTCGCGGACTCGACGGTGTAGGCCGCGAGAACATGGCCCGCATGCTGGAAAACCAGGCAGGCCAGGTGCTGAAAGAGGCCTCCTCGGTCTCCACCGGTGGCGGAAACCTGACTCAATCGGGCGACCTTCGCGGCTTCACCAACATTGCTTTCCCGATCGTTCGTCGTGTCTTCGGCGGCCTGATCGCCAACGACCTGGTGTCCATCCAGCCGATGAGCCTGCCCTCCGGCCTGCTCTTCTACTTGGATTACACCTACGGCGGCGCGCTTGCAGGAACTGCAGGAACCGATCCCTATCCCCAGGGTGCTTCCATTTACAACGATCCTCCGGGATCCGGCGTTGAGTCGGGTTCTTTGGGCGTTGGTGGTCAGTACGACCTGGCTGGCTCGGGATACTCCCGCGTTTTCGGTACGTGCACTGCTACCCTCTTGGCTTCTGGTGCTTTTGGTGGAACTACCACGTTCTCTAATGCCAACGTTCTTCATGCCACCGGCACAGACGGACGACTCTTGCAGTTCGATCCGCAAGTTACCACTGCTATTGAGGAAAACAATGATGGTCCTGGTGCTGCTACCGGCAATGCTGTTTATTCGGCTGTCGTTGTAGACCTTTCGGCCGCGGCTTTTGGCCAAGCTGACACCACGCTGGTTAAGGACTTCTCTTTCCCAGCTACGGCTCCTTACGCTGCAGTTGGAAACGACTTGAACGGCAAAGCAATTCAGGGAGGAACTTCTGCAAACGTGCGTCGCCTCAACCAGATTGGTCGATGGACTGGAACTCAGTTCGTTTCTGATCCTCTCATCGCTCCGGGTACTGCTCAGGCCGCGCTTCTGATGATTGTTTCTGGTGCTAATGGTCCAGCGCCTGAAGTTACTTCTTTGGTCGTTACTCACGTGACCTCCTCACAGCTTAATACCGGTACCGGAGATACGCTGGTCATTCCGGCTTTTGAGTCTGACTTTGGTGCCACCCCGGCTCCGGCTATCCCTGAGATCGACATCAAGGTGGAGAGCATTCCGGTTGTGGCTGAGACCCGCAAGCTGCGCGCTCGTTGGTCGCCCGAACTGGCCCAGGATCTCAATGCCTACCACAGCCTTGACGCTGAGGTTGAGCTGACCCAGATCCTGTCCGAGCAGATCGCTCTGGAACTCGACCGCGAGATCCTCAACGACCTCCTCACCCAGGCTGGAGCCGCCAACTACTACTGGTCGCGCTCACCCGGCAAGTTCGTCAACAAGACCACCGGCACCGAAGTTCTGCGCAGCGGAACCAACGCGCCTGGTCCGAACTTCACCGGCACCGTGCGTGAATGGTACGAAACCCTCATTGAGACCATCATCGATGTTGCCAATGAGATTCACCGCAAGACCCTCCGCGGCTCGGCCAACTTCGTGGTCGTCGGTCCGGACGTCGCCACCATCCTCGAAGCCTCGGTCTTCTTTAAGCCGTCGTTCTCGCTGGACGGAGACGGACAGGTCAGCGGCATGGTCATCGGCGCCGACATGGTTGGTACCCTCAGCAACCGTTTCACGGTCTACAAGGATCCCTACTTCCCACGGAATAAGGTCCTCGTCGGCTACAAGGGCGGAAGCTACCTGGAGACCGGCTACGTCTACGCTCCGTATGTGCCACTCATCGTGACTCCGACCATCTTCGCTCCGGAGGATTTCACGCCTCGCAAGGGTGTGATGACTCGCTACGGCAAGAAAATGGTGAGATCGGATTTCTACGGAACTGTCACATGCTTGGACATGAATGTGATCTAGAAATAGACTGGTTCTAAGTCAGCAGGGCCCGGCCTTTTGGTCGGGCCCTTTTTTTTTAACAATTTGTCTCATATGTTTATACTTACCTTAAAAAGGGGTCATGACATTAGAAACTCAATTTGCAAAATCTGCTCTTCATCTTTTAAGACTGGAAAACAATTAACCAATCACGTGCGCAAGGAGCATGGATTAAAAAGTCGAGAATATACGATTAAGCATTTTTACGGAGGCGTCGTGCCCATGTGCAAGTCGTGTGGTGACGAGACGCGATATGTGGCATTTTCCTTCAAAAAATACTGCAAGGCATGTTCGAGCATTGCCTCACGTGAAGGGGGAAAACAAGGGGGTAAAGCTGCAGCCTGGAATAAAGGTAAGACAAAGATTGAAGACGACAGAATCTTTTCGCCGGCTGGAGAAAAAAATCCTTTCTGGGGCCGGCGTCATACACAAGAATCACTTGAGAAAATGAGAACCTCCAAGAGAATTTCCCAGGAAAAATACTATGAGAGGCTTGATAAGAGATATGATCTTTCTACTGTAACGCCATATCAAGCATATGTTTCAAGACAGAAACAGTATCTTGAGTTTGAGTGTCAACAATGTGGAAAAACTAGCAAAAAAACATTGCAAGCTTTTGAGCGAGGTTCCCAGTGTTATTTTTGTTATCCGATATTTAGCAGTCGAGGTGAACGCGAAGTTGCAGATTTTGTTGAGTCTCTGGGATTCGATATTTCTAGAAACAACCGGTCTATCATAGCACCCAAAGAGTTGGACATTGTGGTATCAGACCAAAAAGTTGCGATTGAGTACGAAGGGCTGTACTGGCACAGCGAGATTGGTGGTAAAAGCCCCAGAGCACACTTGGAGAAGACGAGACAGGCAGCTGAGAAGCATTTTTCTCTATTTAGAGTATATGCGGATCACTGGCGGGATAAGAGATCTATCGTAGAGTCAATGATTAAAAGTCGTCTGGGTGCCTCTCCATATAAAATTTGGGCACGCAAGTGTCATGTAGCCGAAGTAGATTCTAAGACGGCCAAACAGTTTCTGACACAGAACCACTTATATGGGCACTCACCATCGAAAAAATCATTCGTTTTGGTGTGCGCAGAAAAGATAGTATCGGTATTGACTTTGAGAGTTCCAAGGCAGAAAAAATATAGAGAGCAAAATGTGCTAGAAATTTGCAGATTTGCTTCACTGCTAAACCATCAAATCGTCGGCGGATTCAGTCGGCTTTTAAAGCATGCGAAAAAATGGGCTGAACAGCATGGTTATTCAGGAATGATTTCTTACGCTGATCTAGATACTGGATCAGGATCTGTATACCAAAAAGCTGGATTTGTTCTAATGGGAGATACGGGACCTAGTTACTGGTACACAGATGGACATGCTCGATACGATCGATTTCAGTATCGTGCGCAAAAAGGAAAGTGCGAAAGAGAAGTTGCTAACGATGCCGGTGTATACAGAATATACGGAGCAGGAAGCAACAGGTGGATGCTTAAGTTTTAGATAACGAGAAATATGAAATTTATGGTATGAGCAAAGTCGTATTTTCCTGACAAGAATGTGATCTAGAAATAGACTGGTTCTAAGTCAGCAGGGCCCGACCTTTTGGTCGGGCCCTTTTTTATTTCTTATCTCTTATGGGTTCTAATGAACAAAAAATCATGATATAATGCCATTGAGCTCCATATTTAAAGTCATCGGCAACCTAAGCCCAATTAAGGAAAATATCAATGAAAATCACCAAAAGACAACTGAGAAAAATTATTCGTGAAGCTGTTGAAGATATGGAAATGGAAGATGAAGCATTCATCGCCAGAAGAGCTGCACGAGATGCAGCACTAGAAGAACCAGGAGTTAGGTCGCTTTATGATGAATATCATGGCATGTGGGATTCCATGGACCCCAATGACCCCGAATGGCCACGTAAGCGAACTAAATTAAGCAAACAATTACGCAAGCTGGTAAAAGACAGAGCAGTTCGAGATGATCTCTATAACCCGCATCGCTTTGATTAAAAAGCAATGAAAATCTCCAAGAGGCAACTCAGAAAGATTATCCGTGAAGCTGTTTCCGATTCTGATCAAGAAATGCTAGATCACCTGAGATCTCTTTACAGCGACATGCATAAAGACGTGCACGGCACCAGGCATTATCCCAACTTTAAGACCGTCGATCAAGCGCAGCGAGCAATCGAACGACTGCGAGACCATATTGCCATCGAGATTGCTCATCAAGAAGAGGACCGGCGTCGAGACGAGTTCGAACAGGAGATCAAAAGCTTGAGGCCCGGCGACTATGACATTGAAAGTCCAAAGCATTCAGGCATGCGGCGGAGACAGGAGTCAATCAGGCGCCGTTTAAAAAAGATCATTAACGAAGATCGCTTTTAGGCGCTTGATACAATCATAGACTGCTTGAGAAAATTATTTAGATTTCTCACGTTGAATATATTTATTCTCTGTACTTTAAGCCGACACTAGGAGTGAAAAATGGCCGAAGAAACCAAGAAAACTAAAAAGACTGGACTCTCCCGATTTCGCAAGAGCAAAAAAGTCGAAGAGCCCAAAGAGGAAGTTGCTGTTGAAGCAGCTCCTGTCGAAGAAAAGACAAGCCCCAAAGTTCGTGCTGTCGTCGAAAAGCCCAAAGCCAAAAAGGTTGCAGCGCCGAAACCTGAGCCCAAAGTTGAAAAAGTTGATATTGCAAGTGAAATAAGAAAAGCAATTTCTCAACAAGATCGCACACTTTCTGGCCGTGATTTAAAATGGTTAACTGATATTGCAATGAAATCCGGCGAAAGGGGTTTAAACGACGTCGGATTTAATCATGTATGGGCTGTAGTTCAACATTTATTGAAATGAACTCTGGCAGCCAGAAATATAAGAAGTCTGATCGCTTTGATAAGATGCGTAAGTTGCTGCAAAGCAATCAGGCTTACGAATCTGAGTGCGCGCATAAGGCCAAACTGTTAGACAAAGTGACAGAAGTTTTGGCACGCGAAGATTTGTGTGCAGAAAGCAAGCTGGAAAAGCTGGCTGAAATTGTCAGCTGCAAAGGAAAGCCCTGTGGCCAATGATTCTGAAAATGGATGGAACGAATATTCCAAGCTGGTTCTGAAGGAGCTGGATGCTTTAGCGGATGGCATTCAGAATCTCAATGCAGAGCTGCAAGAAGTTCGCAAGGACATTCTTCGCCTGGAGACCAAAGAGTCTAAGGTGGACGATCTTAAGGTGTGGAAGGAAAAAGTAGACGAAGTTTTTTCACCCTCGCAGATGAAAGAGCTTCGAAATAAAGTGTCGTCACACGAGAGTTTCAAGACAAAAGCTATTACCATCTTTGCTGTGGTACAGTTTGCCATGGCTTTGGCACTTTTCGCACAGAAATTCGTTTGATCGATTTTTTCCGTCACAGGATATTTAGTGACTGGAGATCGATATGTCCACGTTTCTGACCACGCTCAACCCTACACCTTTC
>Ga0255768_10000058_pt1 | contig 108494 bp, 105 predicted proteins | sample 071ome_33_FD_179983 | JGI IMG/M metagenome (GOLD analysis project Ga0255768, IMG submission 179983) | Coastal salt marsh microbial communities from the Groves Creek Marsh, Skidaway Island, Georgia - 071412AT metaG (version 2) | ecosystem: Environmental > Aquatic > Marine > Intertidal zone >... | reverse complement strand
ACCTTAGAAATAATAATTTTTCGGACGAACCTTTCAGCCATCTCTTAGCCAATGTCTACACCATAAGTCTGACCTTATATCAACCCTTTGCCTATGTCGGTTTAGGGCTATCCGGCAATTATGACACCATAACCTATCCTCTTGTTTTTACACTATTCATTGGTATGAGTATGGTGTTGGCCCAAAGTCTGCATAGTTTTTCAATCAAGAAGAAGCTATTTGTTGTATTCTTCTGGACTTACAGTTTTTACTGGTTGGTATTTTCCGGGGGTATCATTTGGTACGGATATATATTACTCCTCATGGGGATTCTGTATATCGCCATGATCATTAAAGCTTTAAAAAAAAGGAAAGATCTTTGGTACAAGCCTTTACGTTATGCATTTATCTTTTTCGGATCTCTTTGGGTGTTTCTTGCAATTGCTATGCGTACATCAGATATACAACCCATGATCGACCAGAAGTACTTCGCAAAGGCTATGTTTAATCCAGTCTTTTATGACTATACGGCAGGTAAGTTGACAAAAGATCAGTCCCTGGATATTCTATATGCAGATATTTCCAAAGCCTTAAAAAGGATCAATGTTGAAGACAGTTCTTTGATTCTAAGGGTTGGTACCAGCTTCAGCTACTTTATAGATAATAACCATAAGAGGATTATCGAGGACAACCAGCTTGGCTTATTTCATGAATTGAATACAAAGTATCCCGATAAACTCGAGTTGGTAGATGTTTTTAAAGCTTCCAAAATTAAATATATCGTGCTTGACCTCAATACCGCTTCCATTGACTATACGCCGGACCAAAGCTTGACACGTAAGTACAAGGAGATATTAAGATTTATAGTGAATAACCCTTACCTCAAACTTCTCGCGACCGACAGGGTTGTTGGCAATAGAAACAATTCCGGACAGATGACATATACTCGTCGCGTTTTTGGAGAGGAGATTTCCCTGTTTGGTCGTTATGCCATATTTGAAATCATCTAGTCTTCAATTCCCTTAGGAACAAAATGCTGAATGCACTCAAGCAAAAATTAGAAAGAAACAAACTATTAGCCTTTGCCATTGCGGGGATTTATTATTTATTGGTTGTTTTTCCTCATGAATGGGTTGGGAAGAAAGTTGAAAAATATCTTGATATACCTTTAGGAAGGGATAATTACAATTTATTAATCCTTTTATTATCGGTTTTACTGATTTTGACAGTAGGCACTTATAGTGTTAAAGGATTAGGACAATTGCCTGACAAGACACGGAAATTTCTTCTATGGCTTTTCACTTTATTGCTTGCTTGCCTTATTGCGGCTTTCAACACGATTATAGTTATTAATATAGAATTGATACATGTTGTGCAATATGCCGTCATGGCGCTTTTATTATTTCCCATTTTAAACAACTTCAGGGAGACTTTATTCTGGACAACCGTATTGGGGGTTTGCGATGAACTATATCAATATCTGGTAATTGCAGCTGATAAGGCCAATTATTATGACTTTAACGATGTTGTCATTAACCTGTTGGGGGCATCATTAGGGCTACTTATTCTAAGGTCAAGGGACGTTAAAGCTCATGTCAATTATTCAAAATGGATAGACTCTCCGGCTTCTTTAGCGATGTTATTTGGCTCAGTATTTCTAATTACAGGCCTGCTTACTGGATGGATAAGCATTTGGCCCTCCGACTCAGAAGAAGAGGGGTTTGTATTATTTGAATTTGTTAAGCAAAAAGAGAGTGGATTTTGGACCAGTTTGCCACCAAATGTCAAATTCCATGTCATGAGACCTGTTGAAGGGTTCATCACAGTGCTTATACTGTTTAATGTCTTCAAAAATATTGGCTATAAATTTGCTACAGATGAGGAGAAAAAGAATCTCAATCATGGCTGAGACATTTTATATAACTTTGCACCTGTAATGGATATAAAGACAGACCTTTCTGAAATTTTTATAATCATTCCTGCCAAGGATGAGGAAAGTTTTATAGGCAGTGTTATTAAAGCCACCATGGATATAGGCTTTACAAACATCGTCGTGGTTAATGATGCCTCTTCCGACAGCACTAAGGAGGTTGCAGAAAGTTTTGGACATCCTGTTGTTGTTCTGGATCATATCATCAATATGGGGGCAGGGGCTGCCACAAAAACGGGAATAGATTTCGCCCTGGATAAAGGTGCTAAATACATTGCAACTATTGATGCTGATTTTCAACATAATCCTTATGACTTGCTTCCGCTTATAAAATGTATTGAGAGTAATGAAGTCGATTTGGTAATCGGATCTCGGTTTCTGAAGAAGAACTCAATACCTTTTTCAAGAATACTTTTCAATATCGTAGGAAATATTATCAATTTCTTCGTGACAGGACTGGTAATTTCAGACTCTCAGTCCGGAATGAAAATAATGACCCGCCTCTTTGCTGAGAATCTTACGATCAGCTATAATGGCTATGAGTTTTGCATAGAGATAATTAAGAACGCGAAAATCAACAAGAGTAACATCGTTGAATATCCAATAGATGTAAGCTATTCGAAGGAAACAATGCAAAAAGGCCAAAACGTCTTCACCGGTTTTGGTATGATTGGCAAATTGCTTAATCCTTTCAGGGATTAAGTTATTTCTGACACTTTTAGGGCACATGTCCTGAATACGAAGAGTACTTCAGTAGTGCCCCTCCATATGCTATTCAATTATTGAGATTATTGAGTGAAATAATCTAAGCCTTATAAAGCTGGAGTCAAACTCGTGATTATAGATTCAGGCTTAAAAATTTATGAAACTCTTTGTTGAACTGTCTAAAATTCAGTGTGGGGCGAAAGAATACGTTGCGGTTTAGCTTACGGAGTAAGCGGAAAGCAGTATTCTTGAGCTGAAGATTATTAGAAGAGCAAAAGCGCCTAATTTTAGACGGCATTTTTCGTTCTTTTGTTGCTGGACAAAAGGACAAGAAAGAAAATAAGAAATTTAATAGAAACTCTTTGATTGAGACAACATAATCCATTCTTAAAAGAGTAGAGACTCAGATTTGAAATTGACCTTAAAAGCAGGAATATTCCTGCTTAGGTAAAAAAAGTAAATTAATATTAATATTAAGCCTTTCCCTCTCCTTTAAAATGATCCTCCTTGTACTTGAATAGGATATTAAAGCTGGTAAGACTGCCATATATACGGGTAATGTACTGCTGAAGGTTTACTTTTTCTTCATCAGATAATTTACTGCTGTTAATACGCTGTTCCATAACACGTATTCTGTCACGTACCATCACTATTTTATGGAAAAAGGTTTCTATGGGCATTTCCTTTTCTTTGAGATCATGATCTTCAGGTTTTAGTATCAAGGTGCCACCAGCCCAGCGATCACCCAACTCCACCTTATTGTGCAGTCCATTGTATGTGTTCAGAATTCGGATCAAAGATTTTTCAGCTTCACTAAAGCTTATGTCTGCTTCTGTTTCGATAGCTTCAATTACTTCCCAATTATCATATTCCTTTCCTACCATCTTAATGCCGTAGGTCATAAAACATACTTTATAAGCGGCCACATCAAGACCTATAACTACGCCCTCACCGTAGGCTTGGTGTTTCACTCGTGAACCAACTCCCAAGACATTATTCGAATCACTCATTTTGACTTTGATTTGTTCTGTATTTATCAAAGATAAGACAGCAAAATTCAAGACTTAAACTTGAGTCACTATTTTATTGTTTTAAACCTATACGTGATCTCTGCAAATAAGGATTAATCCTCCTTATAGTGATCATCCCAATTCTTTACCTGTGGCTCTCCCAGTTTACCAACGGACTTGCCTACAAGCATGGCTACTGCCGCATCTCCGGTCACATTGACGGTAGTTCTTAACATATCCAGAGGTCTGTCAACAGCAAATATTAAGGCCAGACCTACCATGAGAATATCACGCGGAACTCCAAGACTATCTAAAACAATGACTAACATGACCATACCTGCACCGGGTACAGCGGCAGAGCCTATAGAAGCCAACAGAGCAGTCAGTACAATAGTCAGCTGATCGGTGAATGACAAATCAAAATCAAGAGCCTGGCATATAAAGACGGCTGCTACTGCCTGGTAGAGACTAGTGCCGTCCATGTTGATTGTAGCACCTACGGGACAGACAAAACTGGCTACATCATCATCCACACCCAAGTGTTCCTGCACGCGTTCCATGGTAACAGGCAATGTTGCTGCGGAAGAACTCGTTGAAAATGCCAATAACTGGGCAGGGCTTATACCTTTAAGAAAGTAGTTTGGTTTTTTGCCGGTAAAGAAATAAATCAATGTGACATAAAAACTTATCATAATGGCCAATCCAAGTACTACTGTCAAGGCATACTGTGCCAAAGCTGTAAAGATGTCAGGGTTGCTCGTTTCAGCAATGAGTGAGGCAAGCAATGCAAAGACGGCGTAGGGAGCAGTCAGCATGATGAGGTCAATCATTTTCATGATGACCTCGTTGAAACTGTCAAAAAAGTCTTTGACGCCCCTGCTTTGTTCTTCTTTGATCAGAAGTAAACTAATGCCAAAAAGTATGGTGAAAAATATCACCTGTAGCATATTCTGGTTGGCACTGGCAGCCGCAAAAATATTGTCAGGAACCATATCCACAACAAACTGCAAAGGTCCCTTGGATTTCTGAGCCTCGGCAGATTCTATGCGTGAATTAGCATCAGTATTGTATGCCTGGCTTAGCTCTGCTACAGTGGCTTCTGTCATACTGTCTCCTGGCTGGATGAGATTTACGAGGCTCAGTCCAATACTGATGGCAATAAGCGTAGTGCATATGTAAATGATTATTGTTCTGAACCCTATGGTAGAAAACTTGGAAATATCTTTTAGGTCCGAGATGCCCTTTATAAGACTGACGATGATCAGGGGAATGGCAATAAGCTTGAGGAGTTTGATGAAGATGGTACCAAAAGGCTTGATCCAGTCTGCGACAAATTCTTTTGCGCCCAGCTGAGAGAAAAGCAGACCAGCCAATATGCCGAGAATCATCCCAATGAGTATCTTCCAATGTAAGGCCAGGTTTTTCATTATTCCAGTGATAGTTAAGCCTCAAAATAAGCTTTGACTGTTAGGAAACCCAATTTTGAATAAAGTTTTACACAAAGACGCTTAAAATTACCTGGGACATTTTACTGCTCGTATCATCTCTCTTTTTTTACCTGGTCCCCTAAGGCTTTCAAGCTTGTACCCCAGTCCTTTTAATACGCGTTTGAAGGACCCCTTTGAGCAATAACTAACCAGCACCCCATAGTCATCCATTGCATCGTAGATTCTCTTGTGAATTTCACTTTTCCAAAGAGAAGACTGGCATTCGGGAGCAAAGGCATCCCAGTAAACAAGATCGTATTTTTTATCAAACATATGATCTTCAATCTTTCCGATAAGCTTTCTGAAATGAAAGCCCTCCCTGATTTTTACATATTGATTTTGGGATGCTTGATGCAATTCTGTGAGCAAACTGCCGGAACAAGAAAGCAGCTCTGTGTAATTAAGCTTTTCTATTTCTGATAAGGGGACTGGATTTGATTCTATCGTATCGTAGGACACCTCTATGCCGAATTTCTCTGTTTCGAGCATTGTTAACAGGGCGTTTAAGCCCGAGCCAAAGCCCATCTCGAATATCCGAATCTTGGTGTATGACTGACGCACTAGTTTGTACAGTCCTGCAATTATAAAAACATGAACCGATTCGTCTATAGCTCCGTGAAGCGAGTGGTAGTGAGCTCCGAATTTAGTAGAGAATAAAGTGTGGGAGCCATCCCCGGAAAGAAACAATGACTCCTTGTGACTCATAGGTCAAAGACGATTAGAATATATTAATCTGGACAGAAGGCATTACCTTGAAGTTGTTCGGACAACCAACACCTTTAGGCGCGCAAGAACTGACTACAGAAAGAAGCAGCAGCAACGCGCATACTTTAACGACAGACTTAAACAGATTTTTTCTCATTTTCTTTCTCATTTATAGCAATTCCAACGGAATTGCTCGCAAATATAGTATTAACAAATATCTTTAGTTTTGGTTTTTTCAAATTTTACATGCAAAAGAAGTACCATTTAATAGCTATCGGGGGCAGTGTTATGCATAACCTGGCCCTGGATCTTCACCATCTTGGACACCATGTTACAGGATCGGATGATGAAATTTATGAGCCCTCAAAATCCAGATTGGCGCAAAAGGGTTTATTGCCTGATGCCTTTGGCTGGGATCCAAGACGCATCACAAATGACATTGATGCTGTAATCCTGGGCAAGCATGCCCGTATCGACAATCCAGAGCTTATAAGGGCACAGGAGTTGGGATTGGAGATCTATTCTTTTCCGGAATTTATTGCCAGGCATAGTATGGCAACGACAACTGTGTGTATTGCAGGAAGTCATGGCAAGACAAGCACAACGGCTATGATTATGCATGTGCTCAAACGCCAGGGTATTGACTTTGATTACCTCGTAGGAGCACAGCTGGAGGGTTTCGAAAAGATGGTGCGTATGTCAGGTGCCCCAATTCTGGTAACAGAAGGTGATGAATATCCGAGTTCGGCCCTGGATAGCAGGGCAAAAATGATTCATTATAAAGCTGACATCGCCGTGATAACAGGGCTGGCCTGGGATCATGTCAATATTTACAAAACCTACGATTCCTACAAAAATGCTTTCAGAGCATTTTTGGATAGCATGCCCAAGGAGTCCATTTGCTTTTTTGATTGCAGTGATTCCGAGTTAAATGCTATGATGATTAATGAAGGCTTTCCTCCTGAGCGTGAATCGTATAAAGCTTTTAAGCTGAATAAAAAGGGTCATGTAGAATTTGACGCTGAACTATACCCAATGAAAATATTTGGCAGACATAATATGCTGAATCTGTCTGCTGCCTATAATGTTTGCCAACGATTGGGCATAGATAAAAAGATGTTTTTTGATTCTATGGCCAGCTTTAAAGGCGCTGCAAAGCGCTTGGAGCTGATCTGCGATGCACCATTGGTTTATAGAGACTTCGCGCATGCTCCATCCAAGTGCAAGGCCACCGTTGAAGCTGTAAAGAGCAGATACCCGGGAAAGAACCTCAAGGCCGTATTCGAATTACATACTTTTTCCAGCCTTGACAAGAGTTTTCTTAAGCAGTATGCAGGCACTATGAATCAAGCTGATACAGCATATGTCTATTATGATAAGCATGCTTTGGCCATGAAAAAAATGCCAGATCTTGACCGTGATGAGGTTTATTCCGCATTTTCAAAAGAAGATCTGACTGTCACCACGGAAAGCAAGGAACTTGAAAAAATTATACGTGACAGTAAAACAGATGGAACGGAAGTATTGTTGGTAATGAGTTCTGGGGTTATCGGTGGTTTGAATCTCTCCGAATTATTTGATTAAAAGTACCTTATTAGTCGATAGTTTATATTTTTGCGACAACTTAAAAAAGCAGTATGGCACGTATATTAACATTGAGAGATGCGTTGAATGAGGCGATGTCTGAAGAAATGAGAAGAGATGAGACGGTCTTCCTTATGGGAGAAGAAGTGGCCGAATACAATGGCGCATATAAAGTCAGTAAAGGCATGCTCGAGGAGTTTGGTCCACGGCGTGTAATAGACACACCGATCGCAGAGCTTGGTTTTGCTGGTATCGGTGTAGGAGCAGCTATCAATGGTCTGAGACCTATCGTCGAATTTATGACCTGGAACTTTGCTGTACTTGCTTTTGATCAGATTGTAAACAATGCAGCAAAGACGCTTTCTCAGTCTGCAGGAGAGTATAAATGTCCAATCGTTTTCAGGGGACCTTCCGGATCTGCCGGTCAGCTGGCTCAACAGCATTCACAGACTTTTGAAAGCTGGATGGCCAATGTGCCGGGCTTAAAGGTTATATCAATTGTAGATCCTAAAGACGCTAAAGGTCTTTTAAAGTCAGCCATCAGAGACGATGACCCTATTTGTTTTATGGAATCCGAGATCATGTATGGCTATAAGGGTGAAGTTCCTGAGGAAGAGTATCTTACTCCTATCGGCAAGGCGGCCATTCGCAAAGAAGGAACGGATGTTACCCTTGTGTCCTACAACAAGATGGCTATAGTAGCAGAACAAGCAGCTGATGCATTGGCTAAGGAAGGAATCTCGGCAGAAGTTATTGACCTGAGAACAATAAGACCTCTTGATCATCACACGCTTGTAGAATCGGTCAAGAAAACCAATCGCATGGTTGTGATTGATGAGTCCTGGCCTTTTGCAGGAGTCTCCGCGGAGATAGCCTATGAAATGCAGAAATATGCTTTCGATTACCTGGATGCCCCCGTGACAAGAATCAATGCAGCTGATACTTCGTTGCCATATGCTGCGCCATTTGTTGAAGAATATCTCCCTAATGCAGAAAAAGTAGTGAAGGCCGTCAAGGATGTTATGTACATTCGCTCGTAATAATTGTTGAGTAGATTATTCTTCCTTGGCTTACTTGCCACTTTATGTTCATAGTATTCAAGAAGATCTTTCTTGTTTAAGGTATTCTTCTTACCGGGATTGAAGCCTTTTGCTGGACCAGCTATCTTCGCAGCTTGAAGCAAAAATCAATTTAAACATTAAATCTGAAATGCATGACATCGCCATCTTTCACGATATATTCCTTTCCTTCAACTGCCAGTTTTCCAGCTTCCTTGACAGCAGATTCTGATCCATACTTAAGGTAGTCGTCATAGGCGATAACTTCAGCCCGTATAAATCCTTTTTCGAAATCAGTGTGAATGACACCTGCTGCTTCAGGTGCTTTCGCTCCGTTACGTACTGTCCAGGCACGAACTTCCTTTTCTCCTGCTGTGAAGTATGTCAGGAGATTGAGGAGTTTATAGCAAGACATAATGACACGGTTAACACCTGGTTCTGCCAGCCCCATTTCCTGAACAAATTCCAGTTTCTCATCGTAATCTTCCAGCTGTGCTATCTCTTCTTCTATAGCCGCACTGATCAGCAATACTTCAGCGCTCTCATCCTTTACAGCTTCCATGAATGCCTTTGTATGGGCATTGCCATCGATTACAGAGTTTTCATCCACATTACAGATGTAAATGATGGGTTTGGCCGTTAACAGCATCAAATCCTTGAGCAATGCTTTTCCATCATCATCGGTATGAATAGTTCGCGCTGGTTTCCCCTGTTCCAATATGCCTTTGAACTCCTCAGCGAGAGCCAGTAATTTTTTGTCATGTGGGTCCGCTGATTTGGCTTGCTTTTTTAGCTTTTCAATGCGTTTTTCAAGAGTTTCCAGATCCTTGAAGATCAGCTCTGTATCAATGATTTCCTTGTCGCGAACCGGGTCTACTGAACCATCAACATGGACAACATTGTCGTTATCAAAACATCTGACCACATGGGCAATGGCATCAACCTCGCGGATGTTGGCCAGGAACTGATTACCAAGGCCTTCACCTTTGCTTGCTCCTTTAATAAGGCCGGCTATATCGACGATTTCAACAGTAGTAGGCACTACTTTTTGGGGTTGTACCAATTCTGCCAGTTTGGATAATCTTTGATCCGGTACTGTGATCACACCTACATTGGGTTCCTTGGTAGCAAATGGATAATTCGCTGCCAGTGCTTTGGCATTTGTCAGGGCATTGAATAAGGTTGATTTTCCAACGTTGGGCAATCCAACTATTCCACAGTATAAAGGCATATCAGCATATTTTGAAGCGCAAATATAGAGGTATTTTTTCCTTACTTTGTGAATTAAAAATTCCTTTGAATTTTCTTGGACATTGCTATCTCTCATGTTCTGACGAAGGCGTATTGATCGGTAATTTTATTACAGATTTTCTGACACCTCGAGATGCCAGAAATTACAATGGCGCTATTTCAAGAGGCATTCAACTTCATAGAAGGATTGATGCATTTACCGATGATCATACACTGTCCAGAGAGCTTGCTCTAATGCTCAGGGAGCGGCACGGAAAATATGCATCCGTCGTTGTTGATCTTGTTTGGGATTATTATTTGTCAAGTACCTGGCGTCAACATTCCGATATTACACTTGAAAGGTTCACAAGCGAAACATATACGACTTTGCAGCGTAACAGGCATGAATTTCCCAGGCGCTTGAGGGCAAGATTTGATGAGATGATAGCCAATGATTTTCTCAATGCTTACAAAGGCCTGTCCAGGGCGAGACAGTCTTTGAAGTGGATGGATCGAAGGGCACGGTTCGAATCCAGCTTTGAAGCGGCTATCGAGGATATAGAAAAGAATGACAGGCTCTTTGAAAGCATGTTCCATGTGTTTTTCCAGGATATAAAAAACTATGTAAAGGATTATTACGAGAGTTATCCTTCAAAGTGAAAGGAGATGGCCAGAGTGCGGGACAGGATTTTGTCCAGGACGCGGGATTCTTCTTTCTGACCATTGAAAATGTGGATGTTGCCGATGCCCTGGGAGTATTTTATTTCTGGCGAGAAAATAAAGAAAGGGAAGAAAAACTGTATGCCGGCGCCTACTTCAAATTGAAAGTCATGAGGTGAAATCTGCAGCAGATTGACGGCAACTTCATCTCTGGCGCGTGAATTCGATGAGACGTCATAACTGTACTTCAATCCACCAACAACAAATAAGCGTTTGTCTTTATAGGGTTCTGACTTAAATCTCAGGAGCATGGGTATGTCCAGGAAAACAGATTCAATACGTTCTTCGTCAAATCTCCCGGGCACACCATTGTTGTAATTTTGATATTTGATGCGTCTTTCCGAGAAGGAAAATCCGGGAATAAACCTGAAGTCAAAGTATTGGCCAATCTTGAGATTGGTAATAATGTGCACATGCATACCCGGTTTGTCGACACCCTCTGCAATCCTGATTGAATCGCTGTTCATAAAGCTCCTGGAATTGCTTGTGAGATAGCCTGTGCTGTGGCCACCCAGCGTCAAGCCGAAATAGAATGGCTTTTTTCTGAAAGACCAGAAATTGTAATTGCCTTTTGCACTGCTTTGTGCCTCTACTTCAATAATGGCCATAGTCAAAACAGCAACAACAAGCAGGCTTATTTTTCTCCAGAATAGATTGTGCATATTCCTAGGCTTAATGCTTTCCATTGTACAGAACGAAATCCCACTTCTCTTAGTATATCGCTGAATCTGTCGTAATCCGGGAACGCCTGAACGGATTCATAAAGGTATTTATAGGCTTTTTGATCTTTTGAGCTCCACTTGCCAATGACAGGGAGGAGGTATTTGAAATAAAGATTGAACAATTGCTTGAATGGGAAATAGAGTGGTCTTGAGAATTCAAGAACAACTATTTTACCTCCGGGTCTCAAAACCCTGTTCATTTCTTTCAGGCCTTGCTTTAGATTGCCGAAATTCCTCACTCCAAAGGCAACGGTGGCTGCGTCAAAGTAGCCGTCTGCAAAGCGCATGTTTTCAGAGTCACCCACTTCAAGTTTGATCAAATGGGACAAATCCTTGTTGGCGATTTTTACTTTTCCGTATTCTATCATATTACTTGAAATGTCGAGTCCTGTAATTTCAACAGGAGAAAGCTGCTTGTTAATCTCAATGCACATATCAGCAGTGCCGGTGGCAACATCAAGAATCTTTTCGTGATCTTGAGGGTTAAGGAGTGCAATAGCTTTCTTACGCCAGATGGTATCAATGCCGAAGCTGAGCACTCTGTTAAGTAGGTCATACTTAGGTGCTATGCGGTCAAACATCTGGGTGACTTGCTCCTTTTTGGACGAATCTTCGTCATAAGGTTTTACTGTACTTTCTTCCAATTTTTTACAGAATTTTCGACCTGAAACAGGCTCCTTTTCAAAAGTTGTTGCAAAGCTAATAAATATAAGCGCTTAAGGTTCATTTCTTGGTCCTATTTAGCTAAAATTAAGATTGATTTTTCGTATATTTGGATTCATTTTAAGAATTACATCTATAATATATAAATGGCAGAAAATCAGAGGATTATACAGGTAAACATCGAAGATCAGATGAAGTCCGCTTACATTGATTATTCGATGTCCGTGATAGTGTCAAGAGCACTACCGGATGTGAGGGATGGATTAAAGCCCGTCCACAGGCGCATATTATACGGAATGGATGATTTAGGTTTGGCCTACAACAAACCCTATAAGAAATCAGCCAGGGTTGTCGGTGAGGTACTCGGTAAGTATCACCCGCATGGTGACAGTTCGGTCTATGATGCCATGATCCGGCTGGGGCAACCGTGGTCCATGCGCTACCCGCTCGTAGAAATACAGGGTAACAAAGGTTCCATGGATGGTGACAGCCCGGCAGCCATGCGTTATACCGAAGCAAGGCTTGAGCGGATAAGCGATGAAATTCTTTCCGATATAAAGAAAGAGACGGTTGACTTCAGGCTCAACTTCGACGACTCACTGGAAGAGCCAACTGTCTTGCCGACACGACTGCCTAATTTGCTTGTAAACGGGGCATCAGGAATTGCTGTAGGTATGGCTACCAATATGTTGCCGCACAACCTGACGGAAGTTATAGATGGCACCATTGCGGCCGTTGACAATCCAGATATATCAGTGGATGAGCTCATGGAGTATATCAAAGCTCCTGATTTTCCTACCGGCGGTATTATTTATGGCATGGAAGGTGTCAAAGAAGCTTTTCGAACAGGACGTGGCCGTGTCGTGGTGAGGGGTAAAGCAGAGATCGAAGCCTCATCTACCGGAAAGGAAAGCATCATCGTTACAGAGATACCTTATCAGGTCAATAAGGCCAGCCTTGTCGTTAAGATCGCAGAACTGGTTCAGTCAGAGAGAATCACCGGAATCAGCGATATCAGGGATGAATCCGACAGGAAGGGTCTCCGGATTGTTGTGGATGTTAAAAAAGATGCTATTGCCAGTGTCGTGCTGAGTAAACTTTATAAGTATACGCCCTTGCAATCATCCTATGGGGTAAATAATGTAGCATTGGTCAATGGCAGGCCAGAGCAACTCAACTTGAAACAGTTGCTTGATGAGTTCATTAAATTCAGAATAGAAGTTATAGTCAGAAGGACGCAATTTGATCTGAAAAAAGCTGAGGAGCGCGCTCACATTCTTGAAGGACTCATCAAAGCCATCGATAATCTGGATGAAGTCATTAAAATCATCCGCTCATCCAAGACGGTTGAAGAGGCAAAAGAGCGCTTGATGGAATTTTTGGATTTATCTGAAATACAAGCCAAGGCTATACTAGACATGAGACTTCAGAAACTGGTAAGTCTCGAAATGGAAAAGCTGAGAAATGAATACCAGGAGCTCCTAGCTTTGATAGCTGACCTCAAGGATATCCTTGTCAATGAGGGCAGACAGAGATCAATCATAAAGGCTGAATTGTCTGAACTGAGAGAAAAGTATGGTGATGAGCGAAGAACCGATATGACTTTCGCGGATGGAGAAATCAACATCGAAGATATCATACCTAACGAAGAAGTGGTCGTTACCATTTCTCACCTTGGATACATCAAGAGGACGAATTCAAGAGAGTATAAGACTCAAGGTCGTGGAGGTCGTGGAAGCAGGGGTAGTAAAACCAGAGATGCAGATTTCCTTGAGCATATATTTGTGGCTAATAACCACAATTACCTCTTATTCTTTACAGAACGAGGCCGGTGCTTCTGGTTGCGGGTATTCGAAATTCCAGAAGGTTCCAAAACAAGTTCAGGTAGGGTTATACAGAATATTGTAAGTATACCTAAGGATGACAGGATCAGAGCCTACATCCGTGTAGAGGACTTGACTGATGAAGCATATATTAACAGTCATTACATCGTGTTTGCTACCAAAAATGGCGTTGTGAAGAAAACTCTTCTTGAAGCGTATTCAAGACCACGCGTCAACGGTATAATAGCACTGAATATCAGGGACGAGGATCAACTCATTGAAGCCAAACTTACTGATGGCGATATGAACATCATGCTGACCAATAAATTTGGCCGCGCTATCCGATTCAATGAGTCCAAGCTGAGAGATATGGGGAGAAGTGCAGCTGGTGTAAGGGGTATGAATATAGATCTTAATGCCGGTGATGAGATTATTGGAATGGTTATCGATGATCCTTCAGATGCTGACAAGGCCATTATGATAATATCAGAAAATGGATTTGGCAAGCGTTCTCAGGTTGATGAATATTCGATCATCAACAGAGGGGGTAAAGGAATGAAGAGCATGCAGATCACCGATAAAACGGGTAATGTGGCTGCCGCAAAGATTGTGAGTGAACTTGACGATTTATTGATTACAACCCGTAATGGTATCGTGATACGCCTCCCGATTTCTGATGTTCGAATTATGGGAAGAGCCACGCAGGGTGTTAAAGTGATCAGACTGGATGACAATGACTCCATTGCTGATGTGGCCGTTGTACGAAAAGACGAAGACGAGGAGGAAGAATAGACAAAGCACAGTTTAACAGACGAATAAGTAATTCTTAAGGTATTTTAAGATTTGTTATTCGTCTTAAAACTGTATATATTTTATAGCCCAATTAAATTTTTAAGTAAAATCATTTAAATGAAAAATCTATTTATACTGCTTTTTGCCTTCAGTTTTTCAGTAACTGGATTGATGGCACAGGATTTAGAAAAGGATATGAAAAATGCAGCAAAAACCGTTTCAAAAAAATCTACTGATGCCATAGCTAACTCTTCTGAAATTCTGGATGCGGTAAATCAAATTGATAAATTGATGGATGAACCGACCATCCAGGCAAGTAAAAAGGCGCTAATTACTGCAGCTGAAGCCTTGAATCAATTGGCCAATGAGGAATTTAAAGCCAAAACGATTGATGCAACAGGGCAATACCAGTTGGTTGTCCCCAATTCAGCGGTATTGGCTTTCGAAGCTTTTGCAGGCGCTGCAAAAATCGATATGAAGGACAAAGATCTTAAATATGGTCTCCAGGATTCTGAAAACCTGTTGAACAACTACGCCATTTTTGCCTACCAAGAGCAAGACTATGGTAAAGCATATCAGAATTTTGCAGCCAGTATTGAAGCGCATGACCTCTTAAAATCGATGGGCCAAGACAGCAGACTTCAGGAAGGATCACTCTTGGCCGACCAGTATTTTTTCACAGCTGTAAGCGCGTACTATGACAACCAGTTTGAGCTTGCCAAGCCTTACTTGCTGAAGCTTTACAATGATGATAGCAGCGAAGCTTTTGTATATGATGCCTTATATAACGTGACGGCAGAAGCGGATTTGGATCAGGCCTTGATATACTTAAGCAAGGGTAGAGAAATGAATCCGGATGATACAGGACTACTCTTTACTGAAATCAATCACTACCTCAAATTGGGAGAGCTTGATGTTCTTATTGACAAGCTCAAGAGTGCTATTGAAAAAGAACCCGACAATATCTCCGTCTATACGACTTTGGGTTCTGTATATGATCAATTGCATCAGAACGCCTATTCAGAAGGCGATACTGAAAAAGCCACAGAATACTATGACAATGCATACAGTTGGTATAGCCAGGTATTGGATCGTGATGCCGATAATTTTGATGCAACCTACAGCATTGGTGCACTATACTATAACAAGGCGGCTAGCTTTGTTGACAAGCTGAATGAATTGGCAACAGATCTTTCTCCAGCAGGTATGAAGGCTTACGATGAAACGAAAGCCGAAATGGATGCCTTATTCAAAGAGGCATTGCCTTATTTCGAAAAAGCTGATAAGATCAACAGTGAAGACAGAAACACCTTGATAGCATTGCGTGAAATTTATGCACGTCTCAATATGCTGGATAAATCAGAAAAATTTAAAGCCAGATTAGAAGCTTTGGGTATTACGAACTAGTAATAAACAAACAAATGCCTACTGTAAAAGGGATAAATCGTCATGGTCTATCCCTTTTGTCATAATAGGCATATGCAGAGAATCTCACAATGCTTATCTCCCTGGTGGCAGATGGCATAAGCAGAGGTTTTTTGCCGCCTTGCTAATGATAGTATGTTTGTGATGGCTTTACCAGGGTTTTGAAGACAGGGAAGACGCTTATGTTCCTGCTTCCTATGAAGCCCCGGGCATGCTCATTTCCAATAAGACCTTAGCTCCCAGCGACTTTAAAAAGAGTAGATCTAATATGATTCAAATATCCAGGACATCGTTCATATTGAAGATGCCTTGTTTACCATAAAGCCATTCTGCCGCGAGGAGAGCTCCGGAAGCAAATCCTTCCCTTGAGAAGGCTTCATGCATGATAGAGATCTGATCAATCTTTGATATGTATTCAACTTTGTGCATGCCTTTAATATCAGCTTCCCTGATAGCTTTTATAGGAATTTGTGAATTTCCCATCGTTTCATCGCCCGATTGCATCTGCCATGAAGACTTCCTATCCAATTGGGCTGTTATCTGCTCTACCAGGCTTACAGCTGTGCCGCTGGGAGCATCTTTTTTCTGAATATGATGTGCTTCCGTCATCTTTACTTCGTATTCCTCCAGCTTGTTCATCAGTTTTGCAAGGTGATTGTTGACTGAAAAGAATATATTGACACCTATACTGAAGTTTGAGGCATACAGGAAGGCGGCTTTTTTTTCTTTGAAACGATTACAAATCCTATCGTAGGCATCCAACCATGCCGTGCTTCCGCATACAGTATTTATACCATGATTGGCCAATATTTCAAGGTTATCGGCCGCTACATCAGGTCCTGTGAACTCAATAGCCACATCTACGTTTGAAAGTAGATCTTGATTAGTACTCAAAGGGTTTGAGCTGCTTGTCTTCAAAACGATATTATGGGATTTAGCCAATGCCAGATTTTCTATGGTTTTTCCCATCTTGCCATATCCAATGAGTGCTATATTGAGACTTTTCATCATCAAGTGTTTACATTTGCGAAGCGATAAATATAGGAATCCTTCGTAAGCAATTTAAAATTACTAATGTGTTAAAGAACGATCTTCTTCTCAGGACAATAAGAAAGGAAAATGTTGAACGCCCGCCAGTATGGTTGATGCGTCAGGCAGGCCGTATATTACCTGAATACCGTGCTGTCAGATCTTCCCTGTCTGGTTTTGTTGAATTGGTGCGAACACCTGAAAAGGCGGCTGAGGTTACTGTGCAGCCGGTTGATATTCTTGGCGTCGATGCCGCTATTATATTCTCAGATATCCTTGTTGTTCCTGAATCTATGGGCTTGCCCTATGAATTGATCGAAAAGAAAGGACCACGTTTCCCTGACACCATTAAAAGCATTGAAGATGTCAATAAATTGATAGCAGGAGAGGAAGCAGCTGAAAGGCTTGGTTACGTCTATAAAGCACTTGAAATTACGAAGGAATTATTGAACGAGAGGGTGCCACTTATAGGATTTGCTGGTGCACCATGGACACTATTAGCCTACATGATAGAAGGCCAGGGCTCAAAGACTTTTTCCAAGGCAAAATCTTTCCTTTATAAAGACCCTGAGCTTGCTCATGCTCTTTTGGAAAAACTTACAAAAACCATCATCGCCTACCTGAAAATGAAGGTACGCTATGGTGCTGATGTCATCCAGCTTTTTGATTCATGGGCTGGATTACTGAATGCTACTACTTACAAAGAGTTTTGTCTGCCGTACTTGAAAAGAATCGTGGATTCAATCAATGAGGTTCCAGTAATAATATTCGCCAAAGGGGCATGGTTCTCTCTGGATGATCTAAGCCATATCGGCGCTGACGTCATAGGGCTGGATTGGTCTATGGATCCTGGTCGCTTTCGCGATATAATAAGCATCGATCATACAGTGCAGGGTAACCTGGATCCTTGCATATTATATGGTTCCGAAGAGCTTATAAAACAGCGAACCCATCAAATGATTGAAGCCTTCGGAAAGTATCATATATGTAACCTGGGACATGGTGTGTACCCAGATACACCCCTCAGTGGTGTTAAGTGCTTTATAGAGACCGTCAAATCATATCGATATTGAGTTTAAGGGATTGATTAGCAATTCGTAATAAATAAAATTTTATAGAATATACTAATTTCGGATATAAGCTGTTTGTTTACTGACGCATTCCTTTTAACTTTGATTTTCCAATAAACTGCAGCAACTGCGTTCTTAAAATTTTGCAATGGGTTGGTTCAAGAGATTTAAAGACGGGATTCAAACAGCTACCAAGAACAAGAAGGAAGCTCCTGATGGCCTATGGTACAAGTGCAAAAAGTGCAATGAGACCATAACGGTCAGAGAATTGCGAGAAAACTACTATATCTGTCCCAGGTGTTCTTACCATACCCGCATCGGTTCGTACGATTATTTCGAAATGCTGTATGACGGCAAGTACGAAATATTGTTTGAAGGGTTGATTTCTAAAGACTTCCTGAACTTCACCGATCTCAAACCATACACCGATAGACTGGAATCAGCTAAGAAGAAGACCATGCTTAATGAGGCTATTACGGTAGCTTCAGGCAAGGTCAACAAAAAGCCATTGCTTATTGCAGCTATGGATTTCTCTTTTATCGGCGGCTCCATGGGCTCAGTTGTAGGGGAGAAGATTGCCAGGTCTATTGACTATTGCATCGAACAAAAGATTCCATTAATGATTATTTCCAAATCAGGTGGTGCCAGAATGATGGAGTCTGCTTTTTCATTGATGCAGCTTGCAAAAACCTCTGCAAAACTCAGTTTGCTCGCAAAACATAAGATTCCTTACTTCTCATTTTTGACAGACCCTACTACTGGAGGTGTCACGGCAAGCTTTGCTATGCTCGGGGATGTTAACTTCTCCGAGCCTGAAGCGCTCATAGGCTTTGCCGGTCCTCGGGTTATAAAAGAAACAATAAAACAGGATTTGCCAGAAGGGTTTCAAAGTGCCGAATTCCTGCTGGATCACGGTTTTCTTGACTTTATTGTGCCAAGAAATGAACTGAAAGAAAAGCTATCTGACCTTCTCGAGTTGTTTATTGTCCCTTCTTCTCAGGAATAAATACCTTCAGGCTTTTACTGAAAACATCCATGTGAGGCAACATCTCGTCAAGTAAATTTTCACCATAACTGCTCATGAATTCGAATATGCTCACTTTACGTTCCTGGAGGCCTCCGGGAAATAATTTTTCTTTGAGTTTTGCTATGCGATTAAGCTGGACTTCTTCTTTTTGCTTGATACGTTTCTTGAGCCGGAATTCGATTTGTTCAATCGATTTTGTAGTCTTCGCGAGTTCGGATTGACTGGTCTTAACCAGCGTGGGATCTATGTTTTTTATCCTTTCATCCATGTCTGCAAAAACATCTGAAAGTGAAGAAATGTATTGATCCAGCTTATAATCCGGTTGGTCAGACAGCTCAAGATATTTCTTTACGATTTCATGTTCATCTTTAAAGAAGTCCTCACATGATAAGCCCATGGCATCGATTTGCTTAAGTGTAAGTTCATCAGTTATCATAGCTGAATTTCTGCGTATAAGCATTGGAAAAGGAATGCCAAAATGATCAAACTGTGACTTTCTTTCCATCCAATAGGCGAGCTCACCTCCGCCACCTATGTAGGCTAGGTTTGGCAGGTTATACTCCTGGAATAATGGGCGCATGATAACATTAGGGCTGAAGTTTTCAGGATGCGTGTCGATTTCCTCTGCCAATTCAGCTCTGGTAAACGATAAATTGGTATCTACGATTTTAAAGGAATCTGCTTCCTGAATAATCCTTTTGCGGCCTGCACCACAATGATAGAAAAAGTTGATTTCCCGGGCATGAGCTTGTTTGCTGTAGCCCAATTCCGATAGTTTATCCTGATAACTCTCTATGAGTGCCTGACTGGGACTATTGAATATTTCTTCCTTAATGGCCGAACGGAAGGCATATTTAAAAGGCTTTTCATCCATCCTCAGAATAAGCAAGCCAAATCTATCAAAGAGTCTGTGTGTTATTCTAAAACTGAAATCAGCATAATCTGAAGCGTTCTGGAGATCATCCCTAAATCCGGATAATAAATCCTTTATCTCTGTCTTTTCTCCAAGAATAGAACTTAAATTTTCTATGATTTCATTGATGCCTTCTGTAGAACGCCTGCCCACAGCACCCATGGCTTCGTTGGACCATTCCAGCTTCTTTCCAAATACTTGTAAATGATTGATTTCTTCAAAATCATGATCTTCGGCTCCCAGGATAAAAACAGGCACGAAGTCCTTATCAGAAAATTCTAGTTTTAGCTTGTCTGCTAAATTAAGGCATGATAATATTTTGAAAATATAATATAGGGGGCCGGTGAGGAGACATGGTTGATGTGCTGTCACGATAGTGAAAGTACTGTCAGCTTTAAGCAGCTCTATCCTTTTTGATGTCAACTGAGAACTTGCTACTCCCTTGTATTGACGCTCTAGTTGAGAGGCCAGTAATACTCTGTCGGTATTTACCGTCTCTCGATCTTTGATTATTTTTTTGAAGGCGTCAAATTCAAAAGGGTAGGCAATAAACGCATTGAATTTTTCAGAGTATAGTGTGTAATCCTTGTCTCTGGAACTGAATTGCCCAACTTCAGAAAAGTCAATTTCTTTTAGTCTCATGAATCTTTGGATAGGGTCGTGAATTTAAATAATATTAACGCCATAGATGGGAAATTGATTAAAAAGGGGCGTATTAGAACAAAAAAAGAGCTTGCTTGGCGCAAGCTCTTAACAGGGCAATATTTAAAAAATCAGTTAATCTTTGAGCTTTTTGAGCTCTTTTTAAATTTTCACTCACTATAGTGACACTTTCTGTTGCCCAAACGTTGCCTGATAAATGAAAAAAAATCAAAAAAAATACTATTTATGTGGCTGGATCTTCTTTTTTAGCCACAAATCCAGTAAATATCACCATGTCAGACCCCAAAAGATATGAATTGCGAGGTGTTTCAGCTTCTAAATCGGAAGTGCATAAAGCCATAAAGTCACTTGATAAAGGACTGTTTCCACTTGCTTTTTGCAAAATTCTTCCTGACATGACTGGGAATGATGATAATTATGTCAACATTATGCATGCTGATACGGCTGGGACCAAAACCAGCCTGGCTTATGTGTATTGGAAAGAAACCGGAGATATAAGCGTCTGGAAAGGAATTGCGCAGGATGCTATCGTTATGAACCTCGATGATATGGCTTGCGTAGGGGTTTGTGACAACATTCTGTTGTCTAGCACGATCGGTAGAAATAAAAACCTGATCCCGGGTGATGTCATAGCCGAGATTATCAATGGGACGGTAGAGTTTGTAGACATGCTTAAATCATACGGCGTTCATATTCATCTTGCCGGCGGTGAAACGGCAGATGTTGGGGATATTGTCAGAACAATTGACGTAGGTTATACCGCTTTTGCCAGGCCACGAAAGGAAGATCTCATTATAAATGATATTCAGGATGGGGATTGTATTGTTGGTTTTGCATCCTATGGCTTATCCAGTTATGAGAATTGCTATAACGGAGGGATGGGAAGCAATGGCCTGACTTCTGCAAGACATGATGTTTTTGCAAAAGATTATTACTCTAAATATCCTGACAGCTTTGACTCCAATTCACCTGAAGAATTACTATACAGTGGAAGCCGCAAGCTAGATGAGCAAGTAACTATTGAAGGCTTTGGCAATATGCATTTAGGCAAGTTGGTTCTTTCTCCAACGCGTACTTTTTTACCCTTATTGAAGAGAATTCTTGATAGCCATCGATCCCGTATACACGGTATTATTCATAATACCGGTGGTGCACATACCAAAGTCAAAAAGTTTGCGCCTGCAAAACGCATTATCAAGGATAAGCTTCTGCCTGTTCCACCATTGTTCGATATTATTCAATCGGAGTCTGGCAGTACACTCGAGGAAATGTTTACTGTTTTTAATATGGGAACACGACTTGAAGTCTACACTGATAAAGACACAGCGGCTCAATTATTGAATATAGCCGCTGAATTTAATATAGATGCAGATATTATCGGAAGGGTGGAAGCTTCGGATAAATCGGAAGTAGTCATTGATTATGATGGCTATGTGATGAGCTTATAGGATTTATTCTTCTTCATCGAAGAATTTATCGAGTATGTCTTTACCCTCATTCATGACGTTTTTAAGGGTTTCTGAACTTTCAGACATGTTTTCTGCCAGCTCTGAACTCAGTTCTTTCCCTTTTTCCTTTATTTTATTGAAACCTGACTTAATCTTTTCAGTATCTATCATGCCTTCCAGATTGTCTTTACTCTTTTGATAGACCATGCCGGCTGACTCTACGACCTGACCACTGGCCTGTTTTACCTTTTCTATCGACCCCGTGATATATTCTTTTTCAAGCACATCATCAATGAAATCAACTGAATCCTCAATTGTTTTTTTTGCCTGCTTGCCTGCTTTGAACAAGCCTTTAAAAAATTGTGTCAACATCCTGTTTTAATTAGGTAAATATTCGGCAGGTAGCTTAAGTGTATCTGACTCCGCTTGCCAGTAAATGTTAACTATCCACCACCTGTTATTATCAAACAATAACTGGATGCTATTAATTCCCCGGGCAAATGGTTTTGTATCAGAAGCAGTACTGTAAGTTTCGTATGTACTGAAAACGTGAGCTATATTGCCAAATCGCTCAGTGACTCTATAAATTTCCTTTTCAAAAAAACCATTGGTTTCCAGGTAAGGGCCTGCATTTGTTATATAGTCTTCGGGACTCAAGTAGTTGATACTTATTGCTCCCTTCATGTCCCTTGTAGGAATCAACCTTGCATCCGGTTTAAATAGATTTCTAAAATGATCCCAATCCCTGGCTTCAGATTTTTCACCCGAAATAACATCATACAGTTCAAAGATGATAACATCCATATCCGATAGGTCAGGACTTTGACAGAATGTCGTAGTGGTGAATAAAATAAATAGAGAAATGATACTTAGTGATTTCATAATGTGTTATTTAATCAATGTATCCAATATAATTTTGTGGTGTTATCGCTTTAAGTTCTGCTGTTACTTCCTCATTTACATCCAAGCTATCAATAAAATCGTGCATGCGTTTTTTATCAATGGAGCCGGCACCTCTGGTAAGAGCTTTCAGTGCTTCGTAGGGTTTGGGATAGGATTCTCTACGCAAAATACTTTGTATTGCTTCTGCTACTACGGCCCAATTGTTTTCCAGGTCTTCGTTGAGCATTGCTTCATTGAGAAGAAGTTTTGAAAATCCTTTTTTAAGTGATTGAAATGCAATCATGCCGTGTGCAAAGGGCACACCGACATTCCTGAGAACGGTACTGTCGGTCAGGTCTCTCTGTAGTCGTGAAACAGGAAGTTTCTCTGCAAGGAAGGCCAGTACACTATTCGCCATTCCGAGGTTACCTTCTGCATTTTCAAAATCAATGGGATTGACTTTGTGTGGCATGGCTGAAGAGCCTACCTCATTGGCAACAGTCTTTTGCTTGAAATAATCCATACTGACGTAAGTCCAAATGTCCCTGGACAGATCTATAAGTATTGTATTGATCCTTTGCATAGCATGGAACACCGCAGATAAGTCATCATAATGAGCTATCTGTGTTGTAAAATGATATCTGCTTAATCCAAGGGAGGCAACAAAGCTGTCAGCAAAATCTCGCCAATCGAGTTGAGGGAAGCTGACTTTGTGGGCATTCAGGTTGCCTGTAGCTCCCCCAAATTTTGCTTTTATTGGAAGCTGCTTGAGTTGATTCTTCTGAGTTTCCAGTCGCTCAATATAAACCATTATTTCTTTGCCCAGGCTTGTTGGACTCGCTGGCTGGCCATGTGTTCTGGCCAGCATTGGAATGCCTTTATACTCTTCAGCCAATTGCTTTAAGATGTCGATAATCGCATTGATTTCAGGAAGGTAAACATTCCTTAGGCATTCATGAATAGAAAGCGGAACGGCAGTATTATTGATGTCCTGTGAGGTAAGGCCAAAATGCACCCATTCTATATGCCCGCCAAGGCCCATGGCTTCCATTTTATCCTTGATGAAGTACTCGACGGCCTTCACATCATGATTCGTTACAGATTCAATTTCCTTTATCTTTTCAGCTCCTTTAAGATCAAAGTCTTTATGTATCTGCAGCAATTCCTGAGTGCGTCCCTTCAGAACGCTGAGCTGATCAAGACCAGAATGCACCAAAGCTTCAAGGTATTTAACTTCAACTTCGACACGATACTTAATTAGAGCATATTCCGAAAAATAGTCAGCCAAAACAGCGGTTTTGGAGGCATATCTTCCGTCTATTGGAGAAATGGCTTTAAGCATTTAATTTTTTTTGCAAAGATAATGTTTTGAATCTGCATTATATTCGATGCTACTATCTTTGAATCTAAGCAATCATCCAGCAAATGAACTTTATTCTCGACAATTACAATAAACTAAAAGACCAGCAAGGCGGTAAAAAGCAGTTTTCTGAGATAGTATGCCAGATTACGCCTTACTTCAAGACTATTGAACCAGAGGTTGTTGAACTGCGGGAAGGCTATGGAGCATGGAAAATGCACAAACGCCGCGAGGTAGAAAACCATATCGGTACCGTTCATGCCATAGCTTGCTGCAACCTTTGTGAAATCACGGCTGGCCTGACTATTGAGGTGAGTATTCCTGAACATAAGCGCTGGATTCCTATGGGCATGCAAGTGCAATATCTGAAGAAAGCAAAAACTGATCTCCTAGCAGAGTGCAATATCGGAGAACCAGACTGGGATTCGATTGACAAATTAGATATTGATGTTTATGTGAAAGATGAAAAGGGTCAGGTTGTAGTAGCAGCTGTCATCAGCATGAAAGTAGGGGATAAACCAGCTTGAAATATTGGCTACACGTAAATGCCCTGGTCTTTAAATCTGCGATGTGACCACAACCAGCATGCAGGATCTGATTCTATCAACTCTTGCAGTTTATTCGCATAAACCTGGCTCAATTCTATACTGCTGTCATGGTTTTCAGCTGACAATATTTCCAATTCGAAAATGTAGCTGTGGTCTCCATTTCTTTTTATGGATGCGAATAAGCAGGGCAATTTGCTGATGTAAGCAAATTTTGATGGGCCAGCATGAAAGTTAATTCCTTTATTAAAAAATACCACTGTGTGCCTTTTATCATGTACGCCAGGATATTGATCGGCCAGGAAAGAAATCACTCTGCCCGACTTCGAAGACATTTTTGGTTCTGAGAGCTCTTTCAGCTTGTAAATCAAATCTGAATTTTGACCTAATCGTTTGTGTTTTATGTACGAATCGATGTAAGCATTCGACAAGGGTTTGGCGAAGCCTATCAATCGTTTTTTTAATTGTATGCCTAAAGCTCTGCCTGCCCATTCCCAATTATTAAAATGGGAACAAAGCATAATGAGGTCACCTTCTTTTTCCAAAACTTCTTCCACTTCTTTCGAGTATCGCAGTACATATCTAGATTTCAATTCAGGGCCGCTCATGCCATAGGCCTTCAGGCTTTCCAAAATGAGGCTGGCCATTCTGAAGTAATATTGTCTTCTTAAGTCTTTGAGCTCCGCTTTTGATTTGTTAGGAAAACAAAAAGCAAGGTTTTTAATGATGATGTCATTGCGGTATCGAAGGATGTACTGCAAAATAAAAGCCAGCCAATAACACAGGGGAGTCAAGAGAAAAAATGGTATAAAACGAAGTTTAAGTACCAGAGCTCTGAAAAGTATATATTCAAAAAATTTCAAAACGATCAGATAATGGTATCAAAATCATAATCATCAGCTTTCTTTTCCAAAAGGCTTGACCTGTTGTAAGACATTTCCCTGAAAATGTCATTTGCTTTATTATAGAAGCTGTCTTTCAACACTCTTTCAAGGTCACGCACATCTTCTATCTGACCTTCCCTGAATTTATACCATTGCTCAAGGATATCTTTTTCAAGCTTGAGGCTATACCTTCCGTTCATGTGAAACAATGTTACTTTGGTCTCACCATGGCTCCATTCATTTACTATTCTCATCTTCCGAATTATGATATGTATTAATGATATTATCGCTTAGCATCCTGTATACATCCTGCATGCTGGTTTTGCCTTCCAATAGTTTTAAATGGCGGCTGATAAGATCGAGATCCTTCCTTATTGCAGGTCCTGTTTGACTTTCGCAAGGGTCGTGGTTAATTATTTTGTCGAAAGTGGTTCTGCTGATAGTATCCAGATATTGTGGATCCAGATCATTCGCCTGAAGAAAGTCTTTAGCTAGACAGGCCAGGTGGTTGGTGAAGTTATTTATAAAAACAGCTGAAAGGTGATATCTTAACCTGTCTTCATCATGGCAATTGCTCACGCGTGTAGAAAGTTGTCTCGCCAGGATTCTTAATTCCCTGATTGTATGTTCGTCATTTCCATTTACCAGGAAAGGAACTTCAGAAAGTCTGGATGCCTGGTTTTTCCTGAAACTTTGCAGGGGATAAAAGCAACCCCAATGGTCTGTCAGGTGTTCCAATACAGCTATTGAGCCCGCTCCGGAACTGTGCGCAATTATGGCATCTGGGTTCAGTGGTGGTAATGCCTCGCATACGGAACTTAAAGCATCATCTTTAACCAAGATCAGGTAAAGACTGCTATCACTTTCAATCATTTCTAGATTGTCAATAGCAACTGCATTGACCTTATGTGCCAGGGCATTGGCATTGATCAAAGTCCTTGACCATACTTGTGAGATTTTGCATCCTATGTTATGCAGGGCAGGAACAAGATGATGGGCCAGGTTGCCGGCTCCAATTACAGTAAGCTTAAGTGGCTCAAGCATATTTCATCTTCATTCTGAAGAAGAAAGATATAAAAAAGCCCAATAACATGAGTATGCTACCCGCCCAGAACAGGTTGATGCCCGGGAATTCTATAGCTTCAATACCTATGAAGTCCGTACGCGGGACATCTTCGGCAATGTCCAGAACAAGCTTGGATTCAGATCTGTCGTCAGCGGCAAGCTGGAAGTTAAATCTTTCATTGACCGGATCTATATGGGTCATTCGGATATGTATGCCATATTCCGGGTTATAGTCTTTCAGGCTTTGAGGTTTGTTGTCCCGTATGAGATAGACAGGTTTCAGCAGCTGATTCGAGCTTCCATCTTCAAATTTAACCAGTGCTTTAATAGCAATATCACCATCCTCAGCCTTATAGTTTCGGTTGTCGATGTTTTTATCAAAGCCTTTCAAGCTAAAGGTCAAACCATTGAATTCAAATTCTTCTTCCTTTGAAACAATAAATTCTGAGTAGTCCAGTGCGTCTTCCATGCTGAAGTAACTGTCGAAGCTTTCTTCATTGATTTTTACTTTTACACCTAATTCATCGATTTGGTCCGGGTACTGATACAGCATGTCATCAGCAAGCGAAATGGCAGGTTCAATGGACTTATTGTATTCGCCGGCCAAATCTCTGAATCGTAAGCCAACAGCAATAGCCGCATCGATGTTTTCTTCCTTAAAGTCAGGATGCTTGGGTTCAAAGCTCAAGTATTCGACAACAACGTATTTATCTTTGGTGAACAAGGTATCACCAATAGCCAATTCGTATCTGTTGTATTCCAGGCTGTCTTCCGCTGACATGGCTAATTCTACATCCATCTGAGACGCAGGCAGCGATTGAATGCTCACAAAGACGTCTTTGGACAGGAAGTGTTTAGCATCCGGATTTGAAGCCGCCACCTTGGTCAGATCATTTGAAAACAATACATTCGGTTTTACCTTAAAACTTGATTCAATACCTTCTCCGTCATCCTGAGATTTTTCAAACAGGATATCAAAGTACCTTGTTTTGTCAATGATAGTATCCTTCTGATAGCTTATCCAGTAACCTTCGGAAAAAATCCTTTCGTTTTTTATCAGTTTGATCACCTTGCCTAAGTCTTCATCATCGACTAGGCCTTGCATAACAAAGGGATTGGAGCTGATGATCTTTTCATTCAAACCACTTGCAATAACGCCTATGATCATCAAGCCGAAGCCGAGGTGACCAAATACGGCACCAGCCAATTTAATGTTCGCGTTCAGGCGCGTGACTAGATAATCTGCATTTGATGCAATCGTATAGTAGCTGCAAACAGCCAGGGTAATGTACTTCCAGTGCCAGTAGTTAATCCACAAACTTGTTACATAGGTCAATATCAGGGCAATAAATAAATGAATAAGGTGTCTGACCAGAAAGGTCATTTTTTGATTTTGGTTCCAGCTTGCAGTTTTATATCTCAGGAATATGGCTGTTCCTGAAATAAGACTTATGAGAACAGCTATCCATATCTGGTATTTGTTGTAATGCGGTATCGGGTCATTGATGACCGAACCTTCAAATTCTGCATTGAAAATCTGGATAATCTTATTGAACACCGGCAGGGATGTCGACAAGGCAATTATAACCCCGCTGAATAGAAGAACGAGGGCGCCGACAAACATCCAAAACTCACGGGAATAAATGGATTCTTCCGTTGTTTGCTCTGGTATTTTATGGGCATTTTTAATATACAAGTATATAGATACTACGGTGAAGAAGAGTACAAGAAAAATCAACTGAACTTCTAGTCCCATATCGGTGAAGGAATGGACCGAGGTATCCCCCAAAACGCCACTACGTGTCAAATAGGTAGAATAAAGAACGAGCACAAAAGCCAGGGCATAGTAAATAAATGTGCTCTTGATGGCCCTTCCCGTCGCATTAGCGATAAGGTTGGCATGCACACCTGCAACCAGTATCAGCCATGGCACCAATGACATATTCTCTACTGGATCCCATGCCCAGTAACCTCCGAAGGTCAACGCTTCGTAAGCCCAGGCCCCTCCCATAAGGATTCCTACACCCAATACCCCTGTCGAGAATAAGGCCCATTTGCTGACTGGCTTGACCCAATCTTCGGTTCGTCCGGATAGAAAGCCACCAGCTGCATATGCAAATGGTACAGTACAGCTTGCGAAGCCAAGAAACAGGGTTGGAGGGTGGATCGTCATCCAGTAGTTTTGGAGTAATGGGTTGAGTCCATCCCCCTTGACGGACGCAAGGTAATCGGCATTTTGGAATATGGGTGCGTTGAAAACATCTCTTAGGAGCAGAGTAGGGTTGCTACCCATTTTATATGTCCAATCGCCAATTTCAATATGTATGCCCAGGAGCATAGAAGCCAGAACAGCTTCTACCAGTGCGATAAAGACCATGACAGGTGCTTCCCAGCTGCCCGACTTTTTTATCAGGATAAGACCCAGAATAACATGCCAGAACATCCACAGCAAAAAGCTGCCTTCCTGGCCTTCCCAGAAAGCAGAGAAAAGATATCGCATGGGCAAGTCATCAGAGCAGTGTTCAAATACATAAGCGTATTCATACATCAGCTGGCTCATGATGTAAAACAACAAGGCAATGATGCTTAAGACAGAGATGCTATGAAAGACATAGCCTATTCTCCCCAGAAATTTCCAACTGCTCAGCTTATCGTCAGCAGGATCTGACTGTACGGATTTGTAATAGGCAAATGCACTAAAAAGAACGGCACAGAAGGAAAACACAATGAGAATGTGTCCGATTATTCCCGGCCAGAGGGTTTCCCCAATATATTGAACGTTATCCAATTTCTTCAACTTAAGATTCAGCGCGTATTCTTACCTCATCATCCTTGTATTTTGAAGGACACTTCATAAGTATTTCGTCTGCTACAAAAACCTCATTTTTAAGCTCGCCAGTCACCACTATGGACTCAGAGCGCTCAAAGTCTTGTGGCTTGGCTTGTTTCAAAATGACTTTTCTGGACTCTCCGTTATTGTCCAGCATGTGAAAACTAAACACATTAGGGTCTATTTCCGGCTGGTAAATAATCTCTTCATCCAGATTCAGCTCTCCGGTTACTTTGACTTCTGTCCCTGATTCTGCGGCGTCCGCAAAGCTTGCATAGGTGGATACATCACGCGCACCATTAATTATAATAGCGATGGCAGATACGATGGCCAAAAGAGCTACAATGTGTGTTTTTTTCATGCTATGATCTTGGGCTTCCAAACAATAATCATATTGACAACATGCCTGTATGCAATAATAACTGCCGTTGTCAAATTTAATGAATTCCTTCTGTATGCTAACAGCCTTTAAGGCCCTTTGTTGCGGTATGAATCCCTAATTTACTCTAGCTGGTTGGAAGAATCTTCGAAAAGTGAATCGACAAATTTTCTTCTGTTAAACAGCTGAAGTTGTTCGATGCCTTCGCCCACACCAATATACTTAATAGGTATTTTAAATTGATCAGATATTCCCAAAACGACACCTCCCTTTGCCGAACCGTCCAGTTTGGTCAATACCAATGCTGTCACCTGTGTCGCCTCTGTGAACTTATTGGCTTGTTCAATGGCGTTTTGTCCTGTCGTTGCATCCAACACCAGCAGAACCTCATGGGGAGCGCCAGGCATTTTCTTGTCAACTGATTTCCTGATTTTAGTAAGTTCCTCCATCAGATGTCTTTTGGTGTGAAGCCTTCCTGCTGTGTCTATGATAACAACATCAGAGTTATTATTCATGGCATACTGTACGGTTTCGTAGGCAACGGCAGCAGGATCAGCATGCATTCCTTTGTCGTAAAAGCTCACACCATTTCGATCAGCCCATATTTTAAGTTGATCTACTGCCGCTGCACGGAAAGTATCTGCTGCCCCAAGAACGACATTCTTGCCAAGGTTTTTAAATTGATGGGTTAATTTACCTATCGTTGTTGTCTTGCCAACACCATTCACGCCGACTACAAGGATGACGTGAGGATTGTTGGATGCTCCTGGATCGAAACTGTCTGTGTCTTCGGTGTTGTTTTCTTCAAGAATGTCAATGATTACGGATTTGAGAATACTGTTGAGTTCATCCGTATTGAAATATTTTACTTCGGCTACTTTTTCTTCCAGCCGGTCAATTATTTTAACTGTGGTATCCAGTCCAACATCTGATGATATGAGGATACCCTCGAGTTCGTCAAGGAATTCTTCATCAACCTTGGCTTTGCCGGCCACTGCCTTGGCAATCTGACCAAAGATTGATTTTTTCGTTTTCTCTAGGCCTTTGTCGAGGTCCTCTTTTTTTTCTCGGGTAAAATATTTTTTGAAAAAGCTCATTTTTCTATGAATTGCTTATAGCTGAAATAAAAAAAGGCAAAGTGATTAAACCTTGCCTTTTCTAACAATTTTCTTGTTGAATTATTTGCTTGCAAAGAATTCTTTCACCTTGTCTTTGTGGATCATGACTTCTTTGTATGTGTATTTACCCGTCACAGGGTCTTTGATACTTTTTACAACTTTAGCGAAATCCCTACCTGAACCGGCGTTTTGGGCTCTTTGAGCTACTCTCGCGTTCTTACTAACTTTAGCCATAATTATTTGATTTCTTTATGAACAGTGTACTTCTTCAAGATCGGGTTATATTTTTTCAATTCCAACCTGTCAGGAGTATTTTTTCTATTTTTCTGCGTGACATACCTTGATGTTCCCGGCATGCCACTTTCCTTATGCTCAGTGCATTCAAGGATAACCTGTATTCTATTTCCTTTAGCTTTAGCCATTTCCTATAACTTATTTAGTTCAATACCAATGTCAAAACCTGCTTTCTCTTGTCTTTTAAGGTATTCATAAACACCAAGCTTATTGATATTTCTCATTGCACTTGAAGACACTTTCAGAGTTACCCACTTGTCTATTTCAGGTATGTAATACCTTTTGGTATGCAAATTTGGCAAAAACCTCCTCTTAGTTTTAGCATTGGAGTGGGATACATTGTTGCCTGTAATTGGCCTCTTCCCGGTTAGTTGACAAATCCTTGACATTGTATATATATTTATTAATTACTAAAGAGGCGCAAAGATATATCTTTTTTATAAAAAAAAACAAGAGCTGAATGAATTTTATTGTCCGGCCAGCTATTGCGCTTCAGCTGTTTACAAATATTTAATTATTTAATATGATATATTCCTGATTTGCACTGTTTTCAAAGTCGGGGGTACTCAATTATTTAAGTTAACTGCTCCTCAATAATTTACACAATCCAGCATAAATAAGTTCATACCCTGACATAGTATACATCGCTGTTATTTCTCTTGATGTTCAATGCCTTGAAGGCACCACCTTCGTTATCACAATGTTCGATAAGATCAAAAATATGGCAGTCTTTGGGAAGCCCTGAGAAAATGAGCGTGAAGTGATTTCTGCCTTCAGCAACAGCCATCCAACTGGGGAAGTAGACTATGTTTTCTGCATGCACCAATTCCGAGCGATGATCCGAATGGTGATCATAGAGGTAGGTTGAAGGCCAGATGCGAATGAATGATGGAAAGATGGACTCCTGCAGACAATGAACAACAATTTGGCCTTGTTCATGAATTTGAGATTCAAGTTCTTCCAGTAAATCCGAATCTATTTCAACCTTCGGGTCTGTGATGACATGACTGCTATGCATAGTATAAATGTACTAGGCTTTAAAGGGACAGCCAAACTTGATTTTCTTTTTGATAGCTTCATTTATGTTATCTTGTCAAACAGCAGTATTGTGTAATCAACAATTAAATCCTTATTTGTTAATATAGTTAAGTCATAGCTCCAAGGATATGTGGCGGAAGATCAAAAATACAGAAATGGCGAATTCAAAATACCTGGTAGCACTGGACGCAGGTACAAGCAGTTGTCGTGCTCTTCTTGTGGATACCAATGCGCAGATTATAGATATTGCACAAAAGGAGTTCACCCAATACTTTCCTAAGCCTGGGTGGGTAGAACATGATCCGGAAGAGATTTGGATGACACAATTGGATGTATTTCGGGAACTGCTTCAACGCAATGCCCTTCAGGCTGAAGATATATTGGGCATTGGGATTACCAATCAAAGGGAGACCACGGTGGTATGGGACAGGCACACCGGTGAAGCCATTTGTAATGCTATTGTGTGGCAGGACAGAAGGACCGCATCCATTTGTGAATCGATCATAGATGAAGGGCATGAAGCTTATGTCAGAGAATCCACAGGTTTGGTTGTTGATGCCTATTTTTCGGGAACCAAACTCAAATGGATTCTTGACAATGTAGAAGGCGCAAGGGAGCGCGCTGAAGCCGGAGACTTATGCTTTGGCACTGTAGACAGCTGGCTCATATTTAAGATGACAGACGGGAAGAAGCACCTGACTGATCATACCAATGCATCCAGAACCCTCTTATACAATATCAAAGAATTGAGCTGGGACAGGAATATACTGGAACTGCTTGATATTCCTGCCGGGCTGCTTCCAAAGGTACAGGCTTCAGCATCAGACTTCGGAAAATTCACATTCGGAAACGCAGAAATTCCAATATGCGGTGTTGCAGGTGATCAACAATCGGCACTTTTCGGGCAGGCTTGTTTTGAAAAGGGAACGGCTAAAAATACATATGGCACAGGATGTTTCCTCCTGATGAATATAGGTGACAGTTTTATTCCTTCCCGGAATGGTTTGCTGACCACACTATGCTGTAATAAGGAAGGTGGTGTAGCGTACGCTCTCGAAGGCAGTGTCTTTATTGCTGGAGCAGCCGTTCAATGGTTAAGGGATGGTCTTGGAATCATAAAGGATAGTGCTGAAACGGAAGAACTTGCCAATCAGGTTGAAGGGGAGGATGACCTTGTTGTGGTTCCTGCTTTCACGGGATTGGGAGCTCCTTATTGGAATATGTATGCCCGAGGAGCTGTATTCGGAATCACCAGAGGAACAGACTCAAGGCATTTTGCTAAAGCAACACTGGAATCACTGGCATTCCAGACACGTGATGTTATTGATACAATGACGGAAGATGCCTCATTAGTTTTGAGTTCCCTGAAAGTTGACGGTGGTGCGGTAACTAATAATTTCCTGATGCAATTCCAGGCTGATATTCTGCAGATACACATAGAAAGACCAAGCGTCATCGAAACTACAGCTATGGGCGCTGTTTATCTTGCAGGATTGAACTTGGGTATATGGGATGCCCACGATATAGAAAAAAACAAGGCCATTGAAAAGCGCTTTAGTCCCCGGCTTTCCCAAGAAAAGTCAGAAAAGAGATATGCGCTTTGGAAAAAAGCTGTGAATAGAACAATGAACTGGATAGATAAAGATGAGTAGAGGATTCAGCATTAAAACAAGAAAAAAAGAATTAGAAAAATGCTCAACGATTGATTTTGACCTTATCGTTATAGGGGGCGGCATTACTGGTGCAGGCATTGCACTTGATGCCGTTACAAGAGGATTCAAAACATTGCTTCTTGAAAAATCTGATTTCGCATCAGGGACAAGCAGTAAAAGCACCAAATTGATTCATGGCGGATTGCGCTATCTGAAACAATTTGAAATAGGTCTCGTGAGAGAGAGTGGCAGGGAGAGAGCCATTGTCCACAACTTGGCCCCCCATTTAGTTCATCCGGAAAAAATGCTGCTGCCTATAGTTAAGCATGGAAGCTTCAGCCAGTTTACAGCTTCCCTGGCAGTATCTGTTTATGATTATTTGGCCGGTGTATCCAGAGTAGAAAGAAAGGAGATTTTTAATAAAGAAGAAGCCCTTAAGCTTGAATTATTGCTTGATAAAGATACTCTTAAAGCGGCCATACGGTATTCAGAATACAGGACGGATGACGCAAGGCTTAGTTTTGAGCTCATCAGAAAGGCCAGAGAACTTGGCTGTCATGTTTTTAATTACTGCAAACTGGATCAGCTTAGCTATAAAGAGGGCATAGTCAATGGAGTAGAGGCTATCGATATGACCGATGGGGCACGATTTAAGTTTAAGAGTAAGTATGTTGTTTCTGCTGCCGGTCCCTGGGTTGACGGGATTAGAAATAATGACCATTCCCTGAAGGGTAAGCAGTTAAGATTGACCAAAGGTGTGCACATCGTATTCAGGCATGAAGACCTTCCGTTAAAGCAGGCCATCTATTTTGACGATTTCAAAGGGCGTATGCTGTTTGCCATACCCCGATGGGGTGTGAGCTATGTTGGCACGACCGATACGGATTATGCCGGAAATCTAGATAGGGTAGTGTGTGGTGAGAACGATTTACAATACTTGATTGAAGCCACTAACAATATGTTTGATGGTATAGAATTAAAGGCTTCAGATGTCATAAGCAGCTGGGCAGGACTCAGGCCCTTGATTTCTGAACCAGGAAAAAAAGCATCTGAAGTGTCAAGGAAAGATGAGATATTCGAGTCTGATTCCGGCTTGATATCTATTGCAGGTGGAAAATTGACCGGGTATAGAAAAATGGCCAAGCGGGTATTGGATTTGCTGCGGGATAAAGACCGGCGATTGCCTCAATCCAACTGTATTACTGATACTGTGAAGCTGTCTTCTGTGCCATTTAAAGACTATCGCGAAGTCAACAACATGAAGCAGCAGATACAGTCTGAATTTCCTGAATTAGTCCAGGGACCAGTGATGGCATCCTACATGGTTGACAATTACGGAATCCACGCTGGGACCATACTGGAATCGGCCCGCCATCTGCTAACCAAGCACAAAGATCCGGATCAGGCTTTGATGCAGGCTGAACTTCATTCAGCACTGGAGGATGAAGCATGCTACAGGCCTGAGGATTTCTTCATTCGCAGGACAGGCATGTTGTATTTTGCGCCAGAGAGGTTATTGAAGCATTTTGATTTCATTCTGGATGAATATGCCAGGTTTTTCTCATGGGATAGTGTGTCCATAGAAAAGTTTAAAAGCGAGGCCTTGCAGCTGTTGAAAGACAGTCTGGTCACCTAGTGAGATGTCAATTTATCCCTCTCAATTTCTTTTCCCATTCCCATGCTGTCCGGGTCATATCATCTATGCCATGTTTAGGTTGCCAGTTCAAAACATTTCTGCTGCGTTGTGTATCCGCATAAATAGCTTCAGTGTCACCGGGTCGTCTGTCTACGATTTTATAGTTCACTTTCAGGCCTGTGGACCGTTCAAATGACTGTATGACTTCAAGCACTGTATAACCATTGCCGGAGCCGATATTGAAACGCTCATGTCGATGTTCATTTTTTTTATCCAAAAGCCTCTGAAGAGATATGACATGTGCCTCTGCAAGGTCTACTACATAGATGTAATCCCTGATAGCAGTACCATCCCGGGTGTCATAATCGCCGCCAAATACGGATAGTTCATCTCTGATACCTGCAACAGTCTGGGTTATGAAAGGCATAAGATTTTCAGGTTTTCCGGATGGCAATTCACCAATTTTTGCCGAAGGGTGAGCCCCTATCGGGTTGAAATACCTAAGGGAAATTACATTGCAATTCTTATTAGCATGGGTGAAATGGTCAAGCATGCATTCCCCAACCTGTTTTGTATATCCATAGGGTGAAAAAGTATAACCAAACGGAGTTTCTTCTGTCACTGGAAGAATCTCAGTTTCTCCATACACTGTACATGATGACGAAAAAATCAAATTTGGTATATCAAACTTTAATTGTGCTGATAGAATATTAATTAGTGAATTGAAGTTGTTGTCAAAGTATTTCAATGGTTGGGTCATACTTTCACCTACTGCCTTGTGAGCAGCGAAATGAATAATGCCACAGATATTGTCATACTTCTCAAAAATCATTTCTGTAGCCAACTTGTCTTTAAGGTCTGTTTCTTCAAAATACACTTCCTGGTCACATAGTTCTCTCACCGCATCAAGGACCTTGGCATCTGAATTGTCGAGATTATCTATAATAATGGTTTCAAATCCTTTTTTGGACAGTTCCACTGCTGTGTGGGAACCAATAAAACCCAGTCCGCCTGTAAGTATAACTCTCTGTTTAGTGCTCATATCGTAAGTCTTATTTTATGGAAACTTTGGGAATTTACTCCAGTCGGGTGGCCGTTTTTCGAGGAATGCATTGCGACCCTCTTCGGCCTCCTCTGTCATATATCCCAGCCGCGTTGCTTCGCCGGCAAAAATCTGTTGACCTACAAGGCCATCATCTATAAGGTTGAATGCAAACTTCAGCATTTTTATGGCCATAGGGCTTTTCTTCATAATTTCCTGGGCCCAGTTATAGGCTTCTTCCTCTAATTTATCATGTTCGATCACAGCATTGACCATTCCCATGTCAAAAGCTTCCTGCGCTGAATAATTACGCCCGAGGAAAAATATCTCCCTGGCTCTTTTTTGACCTATTTGACGGGCCAGATAAGCCGAACCGTAACCCGCATCATAACTGGCAACATCGGCATCGGTTTGTTTGAATATCGCATGCTCTTTGCTGGCTAAGCTAAGGTCACAAACGACATGCAGGCTGTGTCCGCCTCCTACAGCCCAGCCCGGCACAACCGCAATTACCGCTTTATTCATAAATCGGATTAATCGCTGTACTTCCAGAATGTTAAGCCTGGCGATCCCGTCATTTCCTCTGTATCCGGTTTTATCACGCACTCTCTGATCTCCTCCGGAACAAAAGGCATACACACCATCTTTCGGTGATGGCCCTTCTCCGGACAGGAGGATTACTCCGATACTTCTGTCTTCACGTGCATCAGTCAAGGCCTCATACAACTCGAATACTGTAGTGGGCCTGAAAGCATTGCGCACCTCAGGACGGTTGAAGGCTATTCTGGCTACACCCTTACGTTTTTTATAAGTGATGTCCTCGTATTTTTTGACATCTACCCAGTCCTTATGTAAATTCATTCTGGTCTGTTTTGGCTCGAAAATACAAATAGTTTTATCAGCTTATAAACATTCATTTTTATAGTAGGTTTCAGAACAATTCCCAGTGCTTGCAGACAAGGCATAATTCCTGCTCGGCTCCTATATGTACCGGTGTCTGGACAAACATTTTTTCTTTTAAAAGAAGGTCAAAAGCTTCTATATCATCCAGTGCGTGATGATACATATTATTCCGATCTTATTCATCTGTGATGTTGCGTACTCTGAAATCTCCCAAAGTTTAGTTTTGATTGAAGAAATAGTCAAGCAAGTCAAGAGGTGTTATGAGACCAACCAACTGATCACCTTCTACAATTGGAATGGCTCTGAATTTATTTTCCTTAAATATTCTGTGCGCGTGTTCAATGCTGTCAGAAGGGTGCAGTTGAACGACATTCCTGGTCATCACAGCTTTGGCAAATAAACTTTCGAATAGCGCTTCATTATATTCCTCCTGGGTTTCATTTTTGAAAATAGAGGCGCTCATTCTTATTTTGTCGATGTCTGTGAGACTTATTATTCCTGAAAGATGACCGTCCTTGTTCAGAACGGGTGCGTGGTGGAATCCGTTTTCTTCAAACAGCTTAACCACGGTACTTAATTGCTCATACTCCGGGACACACTTGAGGTTTCTGGTCATCACATCGCGGCAAGGGGGTAATGGCATGATATTATTTTGCATTAAGATAATACTTGATTGATGAATGAAAAATGAGAATTATCATATACTTAGTTGACCGCAATCATTCAGCAAATTGTGCTATTTGAGGATTTTGACAAGAATTTTTATAGGTTTTGATAAAAGAGTAGAGCGCTTTTTTGTGATTCATGATCTTTATTTACAGCTTTACCATTCATAAGTCTGCCAACTCAACATGATCGTACGCATTTTTCAAGGTGTAGGAACAATACATTATTCAACAGCTACGCTGTTTATGCTCCTTCTCTTTTCTCAACAGGATTTACAGGGACAGTCTGACAGCTTGGCCTCTTCTTTGAATTTTGAATCAGACTTCAGATTCCGGATAGAACAGGACTGGAATGCAAGAAAATCCGACGGCAGCTACAGGGATGACCGCTCAAGACTTCGATACCGCTTCAGGTTTGGCTTTAAATATTCTAAGGCTACAATGGGTTCCTTTGTGGCGCGGGTTCGTACAGGCTTGCCAAATAAACAACAAGACCCCCAATTGACACTCGGAGATGCCAATAAAGAATTTTCTACATTGCCTATTGGTATAGAGCGTATCCAATACTCAAGGCGCATTGGCTCATTCGCATTGGACCTTGGAAAAATCGAATTCCCCTTTTACAGAAATAATGAGTTGTTCTGGAGTTATAATGTGTTTCCAGAAGGCGGTCATATCAAATTCAATTTAAGCCGAGCAACCAGGCCACATGTTTTGGACATACGTTTTGCTCATCTTTTAATGAACGCATACGGCACTTCATTTTCAAGCGACAGTTACATGCAGGGTGTTCAGATCAATTCGGTGGGCATGTCGGAAAGCATGAACGTTTCTTTAGCGCTATACCTTTTCAGAAATATTCCCAATTTACCTGATGGTGCGCATAGCTTCGAAATGCCATACAGTATTTTTCACTTTGCCTTCCGAAAACAAAACGTGATTTTCACGGACCTGATTTTTGAATTTGATTATTATAAAAACCTCGAAGACTATGGTGATTTTAGCCAAATTGATCAAAATTTGAGAGACCAAAAGTCTTCATGGGTGCTTGCATTGTCATATGGGCAGTCGGTGAAACCTAAGTCATGGATGATTAAAGCCACATACGCCTATATCGAACGGTTTTCCTCCCTGGATTATATGAGTCAAAATGATTGGGCCAGGTGGGACTATAGCAGCGTAGGCTCTCCGGACGGCAGACTCAGTAATCTTGAAGGCATCGAACTGGCAATTTCATACAGACTTAATGATGCTGTTTTATTTACAAGTAAATACTATACTGTTGATCAGCTTGTTCCTTTGGGAATGTTTCAAGAAAATGGTCAGCGCTGGCGCCTTGACCTGGACTTGAGTTTTTAGTAAATAGGCAAGCTTAAGCCTACGAATGAAGGAAATCAGGATACACTCCTGTCGATTTTTGTGCAATCAGTTTTTTTTGTTCAGGATAAACTCTTTGAAGGATGGTATGAGATAACCATGCTCCGTTTTTTATTAGCCGAATTTTTCATTTTGGAAATGTGATCAGCTAAAAAGTATACGAAAAGAAACTCTCGAGGATCTGACTGAGTTGAGTCGCCTTTTTGATGCTTAGAGAATTTTTTACAGACACAAATCTTACATTAAAGCTGGAGGGCGATTCCTGTATTCTTTCTTTTTAAAACTTAAAATGTGTATGTTGAGGATATCGAATTATCCATTTGATTGTTATAAATGGTGTAGCTTAAAGGAGGAGGAACATGAAGCATAGATTTAGCATCTCTGGAATGTCTTGCATGGGTTGTAAGAATCATGTGGATAATGCCTTGTCTGAAGTAGATGGTGTCAAAGCTGTTAATGTAAATCTGGAGGAGGCCTCAGCCACTATTGAGATGGAGTCCCATATTTCTATTGAAGCGTTCCAAAAAGCCTTGGATCTAAATGGGGGCAATTACAAAATATATCCATATGGTCAAATTAGTGTTCAGGAAGTTTCATATGATAAGCGACATAGGGATAAATCAGAAATAACGCGCTATGGCGGTTCCAGTATATTCTATTGTCCCATGCAATGCGAGGGAGATAAGACTTATGAAGCACCCGGAGATTGTCCTGTATGCGGAATGGACCTGGTAGCTGTTGAGCCTGAAATGTCTGAAGAGCAAAGGAGTTACCGCAAACTCTTGCGAAAGTTCTGGATGGCAACGGCTTTCACATTGCCAATATTCATTATCGCCATGAGTGAAATGATACCCGATAATCCTTTATATCAAGCAATGCCTCAAAAATATTGGAATTGGTTACAATTGGTGTTGTCAGTCCCCGTAGTATTTTATGCCTGCTGGATGTTTTTTGAAAAAGCCTATAGCAGTATCCGGAGACGTAGCCCCAATATGTTTACGCTCATTGGTTTGGGGGCAGGCGTAGCCTGGTTGTTCAGTTTGTTTGGATTGCTTTTTCCCGGTGTATTTCCTGAGCAGTTCAAAACAGAAGCTGATACGGTTCATGTCTATTTTGAAGCGGCAAGCGTTATTCTTACTCTTGTGTTATTGGGTCAGTTATTGGAAGCACGGGCCCACAGCAAAACGAATTCGGCCATCAAAGAGCTATTGAAACTGGCTCCCTCTAAAGCAACAAAGATCGAGGGTGATAAAGAAATCGAGACCCCTATTGAGGATATTCAGATTCAGGATCTCTTAAAGGTGAAGCCCGGAGAAAAAATTCCCGTTGATGGCGTTATAATCAGGGGAAGTTCCAGTATTGATGAATCTATGATTACAGGAGAGCCTATTCCTGTCGATAAGGGTGAAGGTGACAGGGTAAGCAGCGGCACAATTAATGGTAATAAGAGCTTTATTATGTCTGCTGAAAAAGTTGGTAATGAAACCCTTTTAGCCCAGATCATTAAAATGGTTAATGATGCCAGCCGCAGCAGAGCACCTATTCAGAATCTTGCCGACAGGGCATCTGCCTATTTTGTTCCGGCAGTTGTTTTGATATCCTTATGCACTTTTATGGTTTGGTCGTTATGGGGACCAGAACCCAAGTTGGTTTATGGCTTTATCAACGCTGTTGCAGTATTGATAATAGCTTGTCCTTGTGCTTTAGGCTTGGCCACGCCAATGTCAGTCATGGTTGGTGTGGGAAAAGGAGCACAAAATGGCGTGTTGGTAAAAAATGCAGAAGCTCTCGAGAAAATGAATAAAGTGGATGTTCTCATTGTAGATAAGACAGGCACCATAACCGAGGGGAGGCCGACTGTAGAAAAGCTGGTCATTCTTGATGCCGGTTTTGATGAAAGTGAGATCATAAAATATCTTGGATCCATAAGTCGTAACAGTGAACACCCGCTGGGTGGAGCTATACTGCATTTTGCCAAGGAACATGGTTCTGAAATGTGGGATGCAATTGCTTTTTCAGCTGTTATTGGGAGAGGCGTAAAAGCGTATATCAATGGGCTGGATGTGTGTCTGGGAAATCCTGCTTTGATGGCCCATGAGAATATTTCGATCAAGCAGGAGCATATTGTCAGGGCAGCAGAATATCAAATGCAAGGCAAGACGATTTCTTTCCTGGCCATAGGTCAAAGATTGGCAGCTTTTGTAGTCATAAGTGATCGAATCAAGGATTCCAGTCGCAGGGCTATTGCTCAATTACAGAGCATTGGTGTAGAGATTGTCATGTTGACAGGTGATAACAAGGTAACTGCAAGTGCCGTAGCTGAGGAAATGAACATTTCAAGGTATAAGGCTGGCCTGTTGCCTGGGGATAAATTAAACCAAGTGGCTAAACTTCAGAGCCAGGGAAAGCTGGTTGCCATGGCAGGAGATGGCATCAATGATGCCCCGGCACTGGCAAAAAGCGATATTGGTATTGCAATGGGAACAGGTGCAGATGTCGCTATTGAAAGCGCTATGATTACTCTTATAAAGGGTGATTTAACCGGGGTAGTCAAAGCAAAAAAATTAAGCCGTCATGTGATGAAAAACGTGAGGCAGAATCTGTTTTTTGCCCTTGCCTACAACACACTGGGTGTACCGATAGCTGCTGGTGTACTGTTTCCTTTCTTCGGAATTCTTTTGTCACCCATGATAGCCGCTTTGGCTATGAGTTTTAGTTCAGTGTCGGTAATATTTAATGCACTCAGCCTCCGTAATGTACGATTGTAATTCATTTGGAGATATTCCTCGTGGTCAGAGTGAATCCCGAGGCAAGATGATAAAATATTCTTTGTGACGCATTGGAGTTGTGTATTGCTCCATTTGAGCATGTTTGTTTCAACAAGCAGCGCGATCACAAGGATAATTGGCTTTGCAAGTTTGAAGGAAAATATAAACAGGAGGTGTTCTTTAGTGATGGTGCGGAACTTTCTCATCTAACTTACAAAGCATGGTGCTGAACGTAAATATCTTCACACACTGACAGTTGCATCCTTGTATATAATTTCACACTTTATTGAGAAGTACCCGTCCCTTGGTTTTTCTGAACTCAAAGATAAAGAGCCTCGTTAGCTGGGAAGATTTTAAAAAACTCCTGGAAAGTCTTTACAGCCCGGAATGGCATCAAAGGGAAGTGGCAAGAATCAGGTTTCTTCCTCCAGATCCTAAGGCATTCAGTTAAATTAATTGCTTAAGCCCGATATACAGATTCAGGGCCTTTATATCGTTTAATTTCTAAAATATATTTTTGGGCAAAATTAGCTTTATGACAGCCAGGTCTTATTTCTACACTCTAAGTACTTTTATAATCTTTGCAGTGTCCTGCAAGAACGAAGTTTCATCGGAATCAAAAGGAACACAACAGACTGGTGCGCAAGCCTTTGAAAGCCCCCTAACGGAGGCCATTGATGTCGATCACAACAGTCAGAATTCCCTGGATTGGGCGGGCACGTATTATGGGACTTTGCCCTGCCATGATTGTCCAGGCGTGGAGACCACGCTGAGCTTAAGCCTGTCAGGAAAATTTACTTTGATTGAAAATCAGGTGGGGAAGTCTAAGGGCAGTCAAATGTCTGGAGGCGTAATGGGATGGAACGAACAAGGTTCCATTGTAAGATTGATGGGATTAAAAGAAGACAGTGATTATCATCAATACCTGGTCCAGGAAAATCAGCTCATTAAGCTGGCAGGTACCGGGGAAAAGTTTGTCGGTCCGGATGCTGCAAAATATATTCTCAGAAAAACCACAAATGATCCCGAATTGATAGCGATAAACTGGAAACTGAAAGAGCTTAAAACATACCAGGGGGAGAATATAGAAAGGAGTGCTCCCACGCTAAAAATCGATCAATCCATAGGGCAATTCTCGGGTTACAGCTCTTGCAATAATTTTACGGGACAGCTGCACATAATGGAAGGCAAGAAGATCAATTTTGGAAAAATGGCAGTAACACGTATGGCTTGCCAGGACATGAAGCTGGAGCAATTTTTTATAAATGCTCTCGAAAATGTAAGTGATTACCGCTTTGCTGATGGGCAATTAATACTTGGAATGCCCGACTATCCAGATCTGATGCTGTTCGAGTCAGGTGATTAGAATTTTCCGAGACTTATTACCCAATAAAAAATCTTCCAGGGTATATGTGCAATGTCTTTTTATTGACCACTCTTTATTTTGAGTAGCTCATGACTGAAGTATTATATGCACTGCTTCATAATTGTATATTTGGGCCATCAAAAATTACCATTTAAATGAAAAATAAGAGTGCACTCACAATTTTTGTGTTATGTCTTGCAATAGCAATAGAACCGCTTACTGCCCAAACGCAAAGCTCTATAGATTACTCCATTAAGTTCAGTGAGGAGATTTCTGACCAGGTACAAAAAGATGGACGCTTGTTTATTTTTTTTTCAAATAATTCCAGAAGAGAGCCTCGATCGCAAACCTGGCCTACGCCTGGTATGAGCAATATTATTTTTGCTAAAAATTATAGCGATATCAAGCCTCAGTCTTCCTTTGAAATCGGTTCTTCAGAGACATGGGTGTCCACTTCTGATATGAAAATCAATGCCATAAAACCAGGCAGATACTATGTACAGGCTCTTTGGGACCAGGACACCAGTGAAAGCCGGATATCGGCTCCTGGAAATTTGTATTCCGATGTTCTTGAATTAACAATATCCGCTGAGAATAAGATTGATCTGGTTATCGCAAAGTCGATTCCGGAGCGAAGCGAAATAGAGCATGAACTTGTCAGGTGGGTGGATATGAAAAGCGATACCCTGTCTTCGTGGTGGGGTAAGGATATGTTTTTGAAGGCTTCTATTCTTTTACCTTCTAATTACGATGCCAAGAAGAGCTATGCAATCAGATATAATGTGGCTGGTTATGGTGGTCGCTATACCAGGATCTCAAGATTGGTGCGCAGCAATCGATTTATGGATTGGTGGGCCTCTGAGGAAGCACCTGAAGTCATAACGGTATTCCTTGATGGAGAAGGGCCATTCGGGGACAGCTATCAAATGGATTCTGAAAATAGTGGCCCTTATGGTTATGCTTTAATCAATGAATTGATCCCTTTTATTGAAAAACAGTACCGGGGCACAACGGACCCTTTAGAGCGATTTGTAGATGGGTGTTCAACAGGGGGCTGGGTTTCTCTCGGCTTGCAATTGTATTATCCGGATGTGTTCAATGGTGTTTTTTCTTACAGTCCTGATGCTATTGAATTTGAAAACTACCAGTTGATAAATATATACAAGGATGAGAATGCTTTTGTAAATGAATATGGTTATGATCGACCTGTCTGGAGAGAGACGAGTGGGGAACCTGTTATGTCTCTCAGAGATTTCATCAATTACGAAAATGTATTGGGGTATTCCAATACATATGTAACATCAGGAGGGCAATTCAGTGCACATACTGCCCTTTACAGTCCTAAGGGTGATGATGGTTTGCCTAAGCCATTATTTGATCCAGAATCCGGGGATATAGACAAGGAAGTAGCAGATCATTGGAAGAAATATGATTTCAAGTTGTATGCTTCTGAAAATTGGTCTGAGTTGGGACCTGCTGTGGCGGGTAAGATATATTTATGGATGGGGGATATGGATAACTTTTATCTGAATCCTGCAAGTAGATCATTTGCCCAGTGGCTTGAATCGACTGATAATCCAAAATCAGATGCTGTCATAGAGTTTACTGCTACAGCAGGTCATTGCACACAGTTTTCAAATACGAAAGTACTGGAGCAGATCAAAAAAAGATTGTCAGATATAAGAAACTAGCATTCCCATGCCTACGATCAAGATATTAACGGTATTTGTTTTGCTGACTGTGTTTAATCCTTCTAAAGTCTGTTATATAGGTATAAGGCCGGGGATGAAGATCCTCGAAATTAATGATGTAGAACTGAACGAGGAATGGGGTATATGTGAGTATATTAACAGCGGCTTTGGATTGAGAGAAACAATACATATCGAACTGGCCGATAGCTCAGGCGGGGTCAAAAGCTACACCTTGGAAAAACAAAACTTTGCCTCAAATGATTAATGTAAGATCCGATCAGTACTTATCTGTTTTTGTACCTCTTAGCTTGATCTTTGTGGCGTTTACCATATTCAGTGCGTGTAATGCTGAATGGGAATCAGAATACATTATTGATGATAAAACGCTTGTGCCAGAATCTGTAGCCTACTCCAACACGACAGGATACATGTACCTGAGCAGTATTGCACAACAAAAAATAATACGCCTGAATCCCTTAGGTTCCAAGCAATATGATTTTATTCAATCAGGGGAATTTGCTTATATGCCGGGTTTAGGCCTTGGAATCGATGATAAGACAGGCAGACTGTATGCTCTGGGTGGCCACTATCGAAGAGGCAATTCAGAAAGTGCATTGTACATATTTGACCTGAGGCAAAAAGATATGATATCATATCATAGTGTTCTGGATACTTCCAATAGTTTCCTTAATGACCTGTGTCTTGATAAATCAGGAAATGCCTATATCACAAATACCAGCTTGTCTTCTATTTATTTTTATGATCAGCAAGCTGATACGCTTAGCTTGTTTTTACGCAGTGATGAAATCAGCTTTCCTAACGGAATATGTATGTCTGATGATGAATCCATATTGTATGTAGCAAGTCATAACAAAGGCATCAGAACTATTGATTTGCAGTCAAGGCAGATACTTAATGGCAGGGATAGTACTGAGCTTACAAGGGGGATAGATGGACTGAAGTATCATGAAGGAAATCTGTTTGCGGTTCAAAACGGTTCGCGACTCAACAGCTATAACTTTCGAAAATTGGAGCTTAATGATAAGGAAACAGATGTTGTTTCTGCAGAAGTCATCTGGATCAGCCACGACAGGTCTGAAGTACCTTTGAATTTTAGTATTCATGATGGCAAGGCCCTCTTTATAGTAAATTCGAATATTCAGTATCTCGACAAGGATAATATGAGTTTCAAATGGCCTGTAGATTCCATACCCCATACAAAGCTGAAACTGATTAACCTTGAAACCTTGGAATAGTGTTGTATCTTAAGTTGTCTAAGAACTGAAGATAATTTATGATTAGGAGGCTGTTTTACTTTCCGCTTGTGATGATTTTGGCTCTGACTTTACTGTTATTATTTACAGGACAGTCGGATAAAAAGGTCGAAGCCTTAATCCCTCTATATGCTGATGCTCAAAAGGGTTCTAAGTTTCTGGATTTACAGGACTGTAGGGTGCATTACCGAGACCAGGGTGAAGGAGATGTTGTGGTGTTAATTCATGGTACCGGTTCATCACTTCACACATGGGAGGATTTTAAAACACATTTTAGAATGGGGTACAGACTTATCAGTATGGATATTCCAGCTTTTGGGCTCACTGGCCCGAATACTGTAAGGGATTATACCATTGAAAGCTATGTTAATTTTCTGGACTCTTTCCTTGATGCATTGGAGATAGACAGTTGCAGTCTGATAGGCAATTCACTGGGAGGGCATATAGCCTGGCGTTATGCCCGGTCTGATCCTGAGCGCCTGACTTCGATGGTCCTGATTGCACCTTCTGGGTTTTCTGATGGCTCCGACAAACCTCTTGTCATGAAACTGGCTGAAATGCCCATCCTGAATCAAATTCTAAAGTATGTGACTCCCACATCATTTATTCGTAAGAATCTACATGAGGTATATTTTGATGATGCCAAAGTTGATGATGCACTTGTCCAGCTGTACCATGATATGAGCCTGCGTGAAGGAAACAGGCAGGCATTTATCGATCGTGTTCGCCAGGTAGAGTACGATGAATTCGATGCTTCTATGAAAATCAATATTCCTACACTGATTATTTGGGGAGAGAATGATCAGTGGATTGATGTGTCCAATGTGCCTAAATTCGAGTCATTGCTTCCGCTGTCAAAAACTATAATTATGAAGGAGACAGGGCATGTGCCTATGGAAGAGCGACCTGAATCTACGGCCAATATGGTTCTTGGTTTTTTTGAGGACCTGAAGTCCTACGAGTTAATTATTCAATTTTAACCTAAAGCTGCTGTATTGTATATTTTTTTGAATGAAAAGCCATTTTTATTCAATCGTATTAATCAAAAGTCTATATATTAATTTTTTATATATAATCAACTGAATCAATGGGCAGAAAATTAAATTTTATTGTACTTGCAGTGCTCGTGATAATAAGTCTTTCGTTTGCAAGTAATTATCCTGAATTATCCAGTAACATAGACAAAGGAGATACAGCATGGATGCTTGTCGCCAGTGCCTTTGTATTGTTAATGACTCCAGGACTTTCCTTCTTTTATGGTGGCATGATCAACAAGAAGAATATCATTTCGACCATGTTGCAGAGTTTTGTAGCGCTTGGTGTGATCAGTGTCATATGGGTCGTATTCGGTTTCAGCCTGGCATTTGGAGAAAGCTTTGGCGGTATCATTGGCAATCCCTTGAGTTATTTTAATTTCAAGGGTGTTGGTTCCGAACCCAATGCGGATTTTGCTGAGACCATTCCATTTCTGCTGTTTGCCTTATTCCAGCTTAAGTTCGCAATAATAACGCCTGCCCTTATTACAGGTAGTATGGCAGGGCGGATACGGTTCAGGAGTTATATACTCTTTATGGTATTGTTCAGCATTTTTATCTATTGCCCCTTAGCGCATATGACCTGGCACCCGGAAGGCTTATTCCGAAACTGGGGTGTCCTTGACTTTGCGGGGGGTACAGTCGTGCATATGTCTGCCGGATTTGCTGCCTTGGCGGGGGCTGTATTCCTGGGTAAAAGATCAGATAGTACTATTCGCAATGCCAATGTGCCTTATGTTATTCTAGGCACAGGATTACTCTGGTTCGGCTGGTTTGGTTTTAATGCCGGATCTGCCCTTGGTGCCAATGAGGATGCTGTTATTGCCTTCGCCAATACCAATATAGCTTCTGCAACAGCCATGCTGACATGGATTTTTTATGAACGCATGCTTGATCGAAAGATGTCAGCAGTTGGGGCTTGCATAGGCGCTGTGGTAGGGCTTGTCGCTATAACTCCTGCAGCAGGTTTTGTAAATATCGGTCAATCCATGTTTATAGGATTCGCAGCATCTATTGTGTCGAATTGGGCCATTCACTTTCAGAACAAGTCTGATATTGATGATACATTGGATGTGTTTCCAAGCCACGGTATAGGCGGTATCGCAGGTATGTTGCTTACAGCTGTTTTTGCCAGTGGAGTTGGTCTCATTTACGGTGAGACATCGACATTTATGTATCATCTCTTGGCTTTGCTGATCACAGGCTTGCTGGCATTTTTTGGAAGTCTTGCCCTGTATAAGTTTGTAGATGTTTTACTTACAATGAGGGTGCGTCCTGACCAGGAAGAAAGGGGCTTGGACATAAGTCAGCACGGCGAGCAAGCATAGAAACTAAATTAGAGGATCCTTTTTTATTGTTTACTTAAAGAAGGGGTAAGCTTGTATGGATCCTATATTCCAGCTATTCACTATTTTACTTTAAAATATCTGACTTAAGGAAGTACACAAGCCTCATAAAAAGAGAGGGGGACATTCATGGATTCTACATTTTTCAATATTTCCCTAAAGAAAAATAGGAATCATCGCTGTACTTTTGCATAGCTAAAATTTGAAGTCATGAAGAATACTTTAAGCAATATTTTGCTGGTGACTGTAAGTCTTGTCTACCTATCGTGCACAACGAATAAGCTGAGTAATCCGGAAAATATTGGTCTTCATGTGATGGAAGTTTTAAAGATGATGGATGCCGAGACACAGGACAGTTATGCTGCAAAATTTATGTCAGTGTCGGAGATTAAAGAAGTGAGTGAAAAAAAAGCTGTTATCAGCAGTAAAGAGACGAGGCAGGAAATGAGAGACATCAAAGAGGGACCCTGGATGCGAAGGATTTACAAGGATTTTAATGAAATAAAAGCATTTGCCATCACCAATGGCATAGATTGGCCAACAATTGAATACAGCGGCTGGTCATTTGAGACCCTGGATATGGATGGTGTGCATGCCTGTAAGGGTGATCTCTATTTTATTTCGAATGGACGCATCTATATGCTTGAAATTTACAGTGTATTTAACGGAGAGGAATACAGGCTTGTAGAGGTCGAGGATATCAGGCCGGAATCTTAAAGTTTTATTTGCTTCTGGATAAATTTAAAATGCGAGCTCTGCTAAGCTATTAATATGGATAAATATGAAATTCCTGAAATACAAATCGAAAAAGTCGAAATCCTTTCGGACGCCTGGAAGCCATTGAAGCAATTTACCATTCACTATGAGCGAAAGGGTAGGAAGCCTGAAAAACAGGCGCACGAAATATTTTCCAATTTTTATCTGAAAATCAGAAAATAGCTCAAAACCATTTTTAAAATTTTGGCAGAATTTTCAAAAACATACAGAATGTGCTACCGTTTTACAAAAGTTATCTCACACGCCTTACACAGTCTACCTTCTAGTATGTAATCAGTGATGTCCGCATAATCTCCCGTCTTTTGATAGATGTCTTACTCTCTTCCAAGAACGATCTTCCATCCCTTATCCATCAGTGACTTTACCTGACTCTCTGTGAGTATTACAACCTTTTTCTTTGGTCTCATAAAACTTGTTTACTTATAAATAGTCCTTTAAAGGATGAAGTCGTGCTGCAACTTTGAATAATAGGGGGGAGGTTTGGATAAAGAAAGTGAAGAAATTGACATTCTGGAAATGACGTTTGACGAAGTTTTCAGGATTTTAGACGATGGGCTGATCATGAATGCCAAAATATTAATACTATTACAAGCATTGAGACTCCAATTATGAGTCTGCTAAAATGCTATTATGAAATACTCTGACAGACCCCGTCTCATCATTGAGGCCAGTGATGCTGATAAGCTGATTGATATTATAAGCATCACCATGCTTGCATCTGCTTTTGTGTACCTGAGCATGAATTATTCTGCCTTGCCCGATAGAATACCGACTCATTTTGACGGGAGTGGTCATCCTGATGGATGGGGAAGCAAAGAAACAATTTGGTTTTTACCGGTTTTAGGTGCTTTACTTTTTTTCGGGCTTAGGTTTCTTTATAATATTCCCCACAGATTTAATTATCTCGTCGAGATTACAGCTGATAACGCAGAAAAGCAATATCGGCTGGCAGTAAATATGATACGGTATCTGAACCTAGCTATCGCCATTATTTTTAGTGTCATTGTAATCTCCATGATCCAGATTGCTTTGAATCGCGCTGATGGCTTAAGCCCCTTATTTATGGTACTCATCGTTTTACTGATATTTCTTCCTTCGGTCTATTTTATATACAAATCTTTATTGAACAGGTGACAGTCGATTGGGGTCGCGGTAAATTTATTTGGGCATGCTTACTATTAATTGTTTATATTAATAACGAAATATAATCTATGAATAAGGAATCAGCCCCTGGCTTATCTTATCTGACCATCAATGCACTTATATGGGGCGCTGCTATCTTAGGAGGATCATATGTTTTTAAGGATATTCCTCGTTACGATCTCATTCTTGCTTTTTCAGCTGTCGGCTATTCCGTGTCTAATGCATTTATTTACTATTGTATGAAGCAGCATGGGTATTTCGATAAAAATGATCAAAATACAAGCCATTATTAAAAATTTAAATGTCATATAATTAATTGGCAAGTCGATTTATTCAAGCCGCTAATTATTCCCTAATAAGTTCGAAAGTGCTCAAGTATTTTAGTGTACTTATTGAAAAGAAAACTTTGATCAAAATAGGTATTTCAACGGGAACTAGTCCACAGTTGTTTTATAAATTGATTGCAGATTTTCTAAAGGAATTTCCGGAGAATCGTGAGAAAATATTTGTCTATCAATTGGACGAATGGGGTGGTTTGTCAATTAAAGATTCATCGTCCTGTGCCTACTATATGCAAAAATACGTTGTGGATGCCTGGGACTTACGTCAGGATCAATGTCAATTTATAGATGGATCAAGGTTGTTTGATAAATGCTATATTCACAACTTGTCGCAAGTATATAAAAATGTTTCTTTGGATTTAAGCATTTTGGGTTTAGGTGTGAATGCTCATATTGCTCTCAACGAACCGGGATCCGCCTATAATTCCCAATTTCGAATTATAAGCTTGTCAAATACTTCAAAAGCTCATTCGATGCTATCGGGAATGGTCAAATCGGACAAGCCAGTTTGCGGGATCACAATTGGGTTCAAGGAAATTTTAGACTCTGAAGTCTTGTATTTAATAGTAGCTGGAAAACATAAGAAAAAAGCCTATTCAGATTTTATTAATCATGTTGCAGAAGAGATTTGCCCTGCTGTAAATCTATATAGACACCCTCAGCTATTGTGTTTTATTGACAGCAGTTCTGTAAAGTAAATTCTATATTCATATATGCAATTAGATCTTCTAGACTGGATAGTCATTGGAATTTATCTCCTTATCACGACAGCAATAGGATTTTGGTTTACTTCTCGAGCTGGCAAAAGCATGGAGGATTACTTTCTCGCTGGAAGAAGTCTTCCATGGTGGATTGCAGGTACTTCAATAGCTGCTACGTGGTTCGCTACAGATGCCCCGCTAGCTGCTGCATCACTCGTCAGGCAACATGGTATTTTTGGGAATTGGTTATGGTGGTATGAGGCAGGTGGTTTGATGTTATTGGTGTTTTTCTTTGCCAAATACTGGAGACGGAGTAATATCATGACTGATGCTGAGTTGATGGAAATTCGCTATTCAGGTAATGCGGCTGGGTTTCTTAGGGTATTTTCCGCTATCTATAATGGCATTATCAAGAATTGTGTAATTATGGGGTGGGTAATGTTAGCCATGGTGAAGTTTGCACAGGTACTTCTTGGATGGGATGCTAGCCTTACGCTTGGAATATGTGTATCTATTGCAGTTGTATATACCTTTGCATCAGGATTATGGGGAGTAGTTAGTACTGATATGTTCCAGTTTTGTACTGGAATTATTGGCTCTGTAATATTAGCAGTTATTGTCCTTAATACTCTTGGAGGTCCAGCCGGAATGGTGGATAATATCAGTAAGTTAAGCGATACACCAGAGGGTGTAATGGATATCTTGCCAAGTACTAAACATACAAGTCCTTTAGAGTTTGTTTCCTATCTCTGCTTGATATTTGTCCTATGGTCACGAAGTGGGCATGACGGATATAGTGCACAGCGTTTGTTTGCTACACGTTCAGATAAACATGCGGTACTTGCTAGTTTTTTATGGGGGTTTCTTGGGATTACTGTGATGACATGGCCTTGGATCATAGTAGGTCTGGGTTCTCTTGTGATTTTTCCTGTCTCTGAGGCTTCCGCAGCCTTGTCTGCAGATCCGGAATTAGCTTATCCTATGATGCTATCCGAACTTATGCCTGTAGGTTTGAAAGGTATGCTTGTTGCATCATTTCTTGCAGCATTCATGAGTACTATGGATACGCACCTGTGTTGGGGAGGATCATATATGGTCAACGACATATATAAGCGATTTTTCCGCAAAAATGACTCTGAAGAACACTATGTCCTTGCGTCAAGAGTTTCAATTCTTTTTCTTGCTGGCTTAGCGACTATTACAGCGTATTATATGGACTCTATTGAACGGGCGTGGATATATATTATAGATCTTACTGCTGGTATGGCGATAGTATGGGCACTTCGCTGGTATTGGTGGAGGGTGAATGCGTGGGCGGAGTTATCTGCAATGATATCTTCACTTATACTTGCAAATGGAGGCTTTATAATTTCTGGCCTTTATTCATTTGGCCTGTTGAGTGATAAATGGTACGACAGTATTAATATGTATTATACAACAGATTATAATATGATTAGGGCTGTATTTATCCTTTTGATAAGTACGGTAATATGGATATCTATTGTTTTTATAACTGATGCTACTGACCGTAAAGTACTTTCAAAATTCTACAGAAAAGTACAACCATCTGGATGGTGGGGCCCCATCGCAGCCGATAATCTTGATGTGTCAACCGGTCCATCTGGATGGCACAAATGGAAAGGATGGTTTTCAGGTGTTGTATTTGTTTACAGCAGTCTATTGGGAATAGGATATTTGGTGACAGCACGATATCTTATGGGTCTTTCTTTTTTATTTGCTAGCCTGCTTTCACTTTATATATTGATTAAGCAATTTGATATCAATTCATCAAAAATCAAAAATTTATGAGTCTTAGAATTGTTCTTATAGGGGCTGGTAGCAAGGAGTTTGGACCTGCTACCACCAGAGATGTGATGCTGAGTGATATCCTAGCAGGAAGAAATATCCATTTGGTATTAATGGATATAAACCCTGTTGAGTTGGAAAACCACCAGAAATATGCAGTGGAGATAGCCGAAAAGCTAAATCGTAATATAATAGTTAGTCATACAACAAGTCTGGAAAAGGCTCTGGAGGGTGCGGATTTTGTAATTACGGCTATTGAAATAAAACGTTATTACTACTGGTCTCAGGATTTTCATATTCCCCGAAAGTATGGGTTTAAACAGATTTATGGCGAAAACGGGGGTATTGGAGGAATTTTTCACGCACTTAGGAATTTTGGCCCGACCCATAAAATTGTGACTGCAATGGAGCAAATCTGTCCAAATGCTATGTTGTTAAATTATACGAATCCATTAACAAAATTATCTGAGCTTATCTCCAGAATAAGCTCGATAAAATTTGTTGGGCTTTGTCATGGGGTATTTCAGGGAAAAACTCAATTAGCTGCTTTGCTTGACCGTGATGTTCATTCTTTTAATGCTGAAGCATCAGGCATTAATCATTTCAGCTGGTTTCACAGTATAACAGATTCAGATGGAAATGATCTGTATCCTGAACTAAAAGAAAGGGAATCAAAGGCTCATTTGTTATCTGATTGGGATGAAATTGCTTTAAGCAGAGTATTACTAAGGGTATATGGTTTGTATCCTTCACCAGGGGCAAACCACATAGGTGAATATGTGAGGTGGGCTTCCGGTTTTCTTGCTAGCCAGCAATTACAATATTATTATGATCCCCTTGAGGGAGATCCATGGATTAATAAAGAAATTCCAACCTATTTATATAATCTAAATGTAAGACCTACAGAGATTCCATTTGATAAGAGCCTTACCAATAATGCTTTGTACCCTCATGATAATAAAAAGAATTCTGAAGAAATATGTGGATCTGGCGAATTGGCTATACCCATAATTGAGGGTATCTCTGAAGGCCACGAACAATATCTTGATGCTGTCAACTTACCGAATAAGAATCTACTTGTTCCTGGATTGCCGAAGGATGCAATTGTAGAAGTGCCTGCATTTGTTTCTTCGCGTGGGATCGAAGCCAAGTCTATGCCGACTTTGCCAACAGGAGTTCTGGGATTTCTTCATATTCAATGCAGTATTAACAAACTTCTTGTAGAAGCATATCTTGAAAAATCACGACTTAAATTGTTACAAGCTGTGTTATTGGATCCTACGGTTGATTCTTACAGTAATGCTGTCATGTGTGTCAATGAAATGTGTGATCGTCAGGCAGATGTTCTCCCTGAATTAAAATGGTAAGTTGGATTGTGGTGATATAAAATATTGTGCAATAGGTCATGTGTGTATGGATAAAGTCGGCGAAAAGAATTATATACCTGGGGGGTCAGCTGCTTATGCATCGTTATTGGCGCATAAACTGGGTTGCAAAGTCAGTATAAAGACATCCTATGGACCTGATTTCCCTTTTGTTTCAATCTTTGATGACATTGAGATTGGTAATTCAGGTTCTGAACGAACTACAATTTTTTGTAACGACTATAATCATGAAGTCCGAAGGCAATTTCTGCTTCAGGAGGCGGAAAAAATTCAAGTTGATTCTGATCTTTTGGATTTTGATGAATTTGACATAGTTCATTTTTGTCCAATTGCTGATGAGTTTTCAGCTCGGCTAATCTCAATGGTTAGCTCTAAGGTATTTAAACTTGTGACTCCGCAGGGTTGGCTTAGAAAGAAAAACCAAGATATGAGTATAAGCTCCAAATCTATGGATTGGTCAATGCTTGCACATGCGGATATAGTAGTTATGAGCAGAGAGGATTTGGAAGATCAGAATATATTTCACCAGCTAGTTACTTCTAGGGTTAAGTGTCTTGCAGTAACAATGGGGAATGATGGAGTAAGGGTATACAGCAAAAAAAATATAAAGCATTACCCGGCAATACCTTCCAAGCCGGTGGATACTACTGGAGCAGGTGATATTTTTGCAACAGCTTTGGCCTTAGCTTACTACACTAGTGGAAATCTTGACAAAAGCGTAGAGTATGCTCAAAAACTAGCGTCAGATAGTGTAAGATATCGAGGTCTGGATTTCATTACGAATTTAGATACATTCAGATATGAATAAAAGCTTTGATTTGACTTTTGTGACTGCAAGGCTTTTATTGAAACCCTGTACTACTGAAGATGCTGATCTTGTTCTTGCATTATTAAACTCAGCTTTGTTTATTCAATTTGTAGGAGATCGAAATGTCAGGGATTTAGAAGCCGCCAAGCAGTATATCCGGGAACGAATGTTGCCTCAAATGAACCGAATGGGATTCGGTAATTACGTCATTATCCGAAAATCCGACAGCATGAAATTAGGAACTTGCGGCTTATTTGACAGACCGGGCTTGGAAGGTATCGATATCGGTTTCGGCTTATTGGAACCATATCACGGGAAGGGTTATGGCTATGAAGCTTCCGTATGCATACGGAATGCTGCTTTTGAATTATTTGGAATTAAATTGCTTAGAGGGGTTACCGTAAAAGAAAACAAAGCCTCTCGTGGATTATTGAAAAAATTGGGTATGCACTATGTCCAAGACGTCAGGCTTCCAGGGGACACAGTGGATTTGATGCTCTACGAGTTAAGCTTCGAAACATTTAAAGGCATATAATTATTCCTCCGTCATATCATCTGATTTCTCAAGAGACTTTAGCTATATTTAGGAAAAAGGCTATTGGAAATAATACTGGTATCTCTGGCTGCTTTTTTGGCTGCTATCCTGACTTTCTTTTCAGGATTTGGATTGGGTACTATCCTGACGCCTGTATTCCTGATTTTCTTTCCTGTAGACCTGGCTATTGCTCTGACAGGTCTCGTGCATTTTTGCAATAATATCTTCAAGTTGTTTTTAGTTGGTAAAAATGCAAGGCTATCAGTCTTATTAAGATTTGGTATCCCTGCTGTATGTGCAGCGGCTCTAGGGGCTTGGGTTTTATTGCGATTGCCAATTCAGACCACATTGTATGCTTACGATTTGTATGACCATAGCTATGATGTTTCACCTGTTGAATTTGTTATCGCTTTGTTCCTATTGATTTTTGCTGTATTTGATTTGCATCCGGGGCTTAGGAATATACAATTCGATAAGTCAAAGCTTGTTATCGGTGGCTTACTGAGTGGATTTTTTGGTGGCTTATCAGGGCATCAGGGTGCTCTCCGCTCCGCTTTTTTAATAAAGTCGGGTTTGTCTAAAGAAGCCTTTATCGGTACAGCTGTAGTTATTTCTAGTTGTGTGGATTTTTCCAGATTGATGGTTTATTCTACGCGATTCATGGATGCTTCTCTTCTAGAGTACAAAGGCTTGATGATTATCGCTACTATAAGTGCTGTGACGGGGGCATATATCGGCAATACTATGTTGAAAAAGCTCACTTTAGCTTTTATCCGGAATTTTGTAGCTGTTCTTTTAATTGTCTTATCCCTGGCTTTGGGATTGGGCTTTTTGTGATGTATCCAAATAAACGGAGATACGAATATTAGTTTTATGAGTTTTCCATTTCCTGCAATTCCGACAACAGACATAAAGGTTGAAGCTAATACTAACATGGAAATGATACTAATCGCTGATGTAGGTCTTGGTCTCTTGTGAGAACTCAATCAATTCGTAAGCGTCAGAAACCTGAAAGACTGAAGGAAGGATATTTATGATCTGGTAAGGCGATAAAAAAGAACTCTTATCCTCAAGGATTGTAAATAATCAGTATAGTCCTATTTTTACAAGCAAACAAGGCCGTTGGCAGAGATTCAAAAAGATATAAATTTGGCAGCCCGGGCTATCCGGGAAGGAAAGCTTGTGGCATTTCCGACCGAAACCGTCTACGGGCTTGGAGCGGATGCTCTTAATCCCATTGCTGTTGCCCGAATCTTTGAACTTAAGGAGCGTCCCAGTTTTGACCCTTTGATTGTGCATATATCCAATCTGTCTGCATTGTACAAACTGACAGATGATCCCAATCCATACATAAGTATTCTTGCCCAAAAATTCTGGCCAGGGCCATTGACCATGGTCCTTAAAAAGTCGAAACTGGTTCCGGATATTGTGACTTCCGGACTGGATACAGTAGGGATACGCATGCCGGATTCAGACATTGCTTTGCAACTTATTAAAACATCAAATTGTCCCATAGCTGCACCCAGTGCCAATAAATTCGGAAAGTTGAGTCCTACGAAGGCAGAGCATGTGATTGGTCATTTATCTGATGTAGATTATGTCATTGATGGAGGCCAAACAACTGTCGGTATTGAATCAACGATCATAGCACTTTCGGAAAATGGTTTTCGTTTATTAAGGCCGGGTGTTATAACACGAGGGGACATTGAACGCTATGTGCCTTATGATGAAACTCATGAGGAAGGGGATGGCGTTGCGGCTCCTGGAATGATGGATGCGCACTACAGCCCGGAAAAGCCTTTGTTCCTTCTTTCAGATGTTGAAGGATTAAAACTTCAAGCTCAAAGAGGTATTTACATTCAGTTCAGGAATGCGCCTCCACCAGGCTTTGATAAGGTGCTCGAAATGGCTCCGGGTGGTGATCTGAAAAAATATGCTGTCAGGATGTTTTCAGTCATCCATGATTTGCAATTAAGAAATATCGACTTTATACTTGTTGAGGATTTGCCGGAAGAAGGTGTAGGTATTGCCATCATGGACCGCCTGCGCAAAGCCAGCTTCAATCATAAAGCCAGTGTGTCACGATTTTTACATAAGTGATGATTCCTTTTTGTTGTATGAGAATATCTACAACAGTTTTATGCACAAGCTTTTTGAAACCCAGAGTGATTTTTTGGATGAGGTAAAGGAAGGTGCCGATGAGGCAGCCATGAAAAAGTGGAATGACTCAATCAAACAATATCTCGACATTGATAATCTGCAGGAGTGTAACTTATTCCAGGAGGAGTGAGAACGCTAAAGCCAGCGTCCATTAGTCATAACACCCTTCTCCTTCTTCAGCAAGCAGTATTTTAAGTCCAAAAGTCCCCCAACTCGTGCGTTGTGCCTGCAATAAATTAAATTCAGCAGTTCTCGTATTGACAGAAAAGTTGATTTCTACTTTCTTAAAGGCTTGTAGTTTTATGCCTGCATACGCTTCGTAAATAACTCTTTTGGTATCTGAAAAAGAGATATAGTGATCATCGCCCCATCCAAACCAACCACTAAGATGGGCATTGTAAAGTACAAGCCTTGCAATTGCTCCAGCTGATATGGCCAAGGAAAGGTGTTCGTTGTTGACAAGCAATACTCCCGGGTTGTGGGTATCTGTATAGCTTAAATTATCGACCATTTTTTCTACGTTCATGACCTTTCCAATGTCAAAGCCCAGTCCGAGATGGGTATAATATCCAAGGCTTAACTCAGGCCTGACTTGCAGTGCAAGCTTTTTTACAGGCCTCCAGATAACGGCTTCTGCAGCAAGCTGATACATGAACACGGGCATAAGACTCCTGTTCACCTGCCCCACAGCATATTCCTTGGATCCATCCTGTTCCCACAAGTTGCCATCAGGCCTGTGTGCGCCAAATAGATTTTCAACAGATTTGACCAGGCCCAAACTCGCAAAACCGAAAGTGAATGAGCTGTTGATAGCCATATCGAGGCGTCTTGCCGAGTGTACGAACAATTTATTCCCTTCGATGCGACGTGTGCTTCTGAAACCGGTAAAAGACGAAAATGGCCTGTCCTGAAAATGGCTGTATCCAGCGAGTGTGTCTTCGGCAAAGTCTGGAATTTGGTCAGATATGTGTTGTGGGCTGAACCCAACGACGGTGAAGACAAAATTATGTGATTTGCGTTCCTGTCTGAATCCGATATTATACAGAATTTTGTCAAGCAGGAATCCATCTATTTTTTCTCTTACAAACGGCAAGGCAAGGTAGGGGTGATTGGCCAGGGCGCCATAAAAGCCTAGACGCAACGCTACCGTGTAGTTATTACTTAATGTGGTACTATCCCTGAGGAAGTCGGCGAAGTAATCCTGGTCGATTGACAATTCAAAGCCGGTTAAGTCATATTCCTGTGCTTCGACAGGCTTTTGGAGGGCTGCAACAATAAGAAATAACAGAAGGTATCTTTTATTCATCCGGCGAATCTAATAAATTGATCAGGAATAGACTTTTCATTGACACAAATTAAAGCGTAAAATGTCTATCTGTGTTGTCTTAATGTGGAAGCTTATTCAATTTTATATAAAAGAAAATCAACTACTCAAAAGCTGGAAATGTCTTAAGTGTTACATTATCAGTCACTTAGCTTGATTTATGTTGTTTTTTCCTTATATTAATTCTTTAGTCTTTGGCAAAATATCGGAATTATGAATGATATAAGGATAAGCAGAGAAGGACAGAAGGCAGGTATCAAGCAACTCATAAGCAAGTTCAGGGCAGAGATGCCTCCTATTGAAAAAGCCCGAAGATTCAATCGTATGGAAAGGAGGAGAGCGCTCATGAATCTGGTCCGAAAATTATCCAGACACCAGTACAAATAGTCGGTTCATTGCCGAGTTCGATTAAATCCTGATCTGTTTAAAACATTTTCACATCTGCTAAGCGATTGGAATATATTTGCATGTTTATACATGTATTGTGACTGCTAAAACCAAGTACCATCCATTCAGGACCAACGTCAAATTGGCTCTCCCTTTGATAGCTGGTCAGCTGGGTCAGGTGTTTGTGATGTTGGCTGATAATATTATGGTGGGGCAGCTAGGTACCGTAGCACTGGCAGGTATTTCCTTGGGTATTGCCATCTTTGCATTTGTTTTTGTCATAGGCATGGGTCTGGGTTTTGCACTTCCGCCATTGGTAGCAGAAGCCTATGGCAAGAGAGATATCAAAAGTATAAAGGAACCACTCTTTAACAGTATGCTGATTAATATCGGATACGCTTTAGTGGTGATACTCCTGTTTGAATTATTTGCGCCATTGATGTATCACCTGGGACAGGAAAAAGATATTGTCGCTGTTGCCATGCCTTATTTGCGTCTTTCGATTTATTCTATGCTGCCCTTTATGTTTTTCCAGGTTCTTCGTTCATTAAGTGATGGAAAAGGCAGCACCTCGATTGCTATGAAGTCACTTTTAGTAGCCAATATGTTTAATATTCTGTGTAATTATATACTGATTTTTGGAAAGCTGGGATTTCCTGCTATGGGTGTTGAAGGTGCTGCCTTGAGTTCTTTGCTGGCGCGTTGTGTAATGGTTCTAGTCTGGTTCGTCTTGATATGGGAGTCAAAGGAATTTATGGCTCAGTTTTCTGGCTGGACCTTAAAACTGGCTTCGACTAAAATGAGCAGTAAGATATTTCGTTTAGGCATCGCAACATCATTTCAAATGCTGTTCGAAGTTTCTATTTTTTCAGGCTCTACACTTATGATGGGACGCATTGGGGAGACTGCTTTGGCAGCTCACCAGATTGCTTTAAATATAGTATCAGTCAGCTTTATGTTTACCAGTGGCTTTGCATTAGCGGCTACAATAAGGGTAGGTCAGCACTTTGGTAATAGAGATTCTGTCGGCGTGAAGGAAGCAGGTGTGGCAGCATTGTCCATGTCGGCGCTGTTTATGCTGTTTTCAGCAGTGTTATTATTCCTGCTCAGATATTTTTTGCCATCCCTGTATATAAATGAAATTGAAGTTATTCAACTGGCTGCCAGTATGCTCTTGTTTGCTGCGGTATTTCAAATTCCTGATGGCGTTCAGGTCAGTGCTATTGGTGCATTGCGAGGTGTTCAGGATGTAAAAGTGCCAGCCATACTGACTTTTATTGCCTATATACTTATAGGTCTTCCGACTGGATACTTTTTAGCCTTTGTTCTGGAGTTTTCCTATGCTGGAATATGGCTGGGCCTGCTAACAGGACTTAGCCTTTCGGCACTTTTTAACACAATTCGTTTTTTCAGAATTCAGAGACATATTTTCCCCGTAATTTAGGGTGTCATGCTTCGAGTTTAAAATCTCCATAACAATTCCATAATAATTTGAATTATATTAGAAGTGTATAATTCTGATAAAAAGATTATATAAGTACGAGTCGAAAAAATAAACTGATCTTTAATTCTTTATTACAAGAATTATCGGGTTATGGCTCAGACTCATAAGTTAATATCAAACCCGATCACAATGCCAGAAAAGCCAATTATTTGGAGAGGAATCATAGGGTTCATACTCGGTGTAGCTCTCGTTTTTCTTGCTTTAAAGTTTAAGGACAGGATTGTTGCTTCCAAAAAACAGCCTGCCATTAAAGTCGAGAAACAAGTCAAAAAAGTTATTACAGATACGGTTCGGAATTCAAGTATTCCTGTAGAGATCATCGAAAAGGGGACACTGCAGGCACTGCGTAAGGTAGAATTGTATTCTGAAGTCCAGGGTATCATGAAGCCTGGCCAAAAGCTCTTCAAACCTGGCCAATCCTACAGAGAGGGTGAATGGATTCTTGAAATTGATGATTCAGAGTTTTTAAGCAGTCTGAAGGCAGAAAGATCTGTCATTTATAATCAAATCGCTCAGGCTATGCCGGATATACGACTCGACTATCCGGAGCACTATGAAAAGTGGTCTGCATATCTTGGTCGGTTCGATGTAAATACCGATGTTCCGCTATTACCGTCTTTTGATGAGGATAAGGAGCGATTTTTCATCAACAGTAAAGGAATAGTCACGAGTTACTACAAGATTCGAAATCTTGAAGAGCGATTGAAAAAGTTCCGCATAAAGGCACCATTTTATTGTCTGTTGACCGAAGCCATGGTTTTTCCGGGAGCCCTGGTGCGGCCTGGACAAAAACTTGGTGAGATCATCAGCCCAGCAGTATACGAAATGGCCGTTAGTGTTGATGCCAGCTACATAAATTATATCCAGACAGACCAGCAAGTTAAATTGCGAGATCTCGAAGCGCAGAATACCTGGACGGGTCGAGTTGTCAGGATCGATCCGGTTGTCAATACGGTGACTCAAGGCATTACAGCCTACATTGAAGTCCGTGGAAAAGGCTTGAAAGCAGGCATGTTTCTCGAAGCGATATTCAGTGGAACACCGGTGGTGAATAGTTTTGAATTATCTCGTAAGCTGCTGATCGAGAATAAGTCGACCTTCGTAGTTCGTGGTGACAGCCTTGCTCTGATACCTTTAACGATCAGCTTTTTCAAGGAAAGCACCGCTGTAGTAAGTAACCTGAAGGATGGTGATATCGTTTTGAAGAATCCTGTTCCGGGAGCCTATGACGGTATGTTGATAGAAGTTATTAATCCTTAATCTTAGTATCTGATAGCACGACCAAAATGAAGAAAATTATTTCATATTTCATCAGGTATCATGTGGCTGTTAATATTATGGTGATAGCTTTCGCCATTTTCGGAATTATGGGTGCACGGTCAATGCGTTCAAGCTTCTTTCCATTGATTGACTCAAAAATAATCACCATCCAGGTCAGTTACCCGGGAGCGTCTCCACAGGAAATAGAGGAAGGCGTTGTGTTAAAAATAGAAGAAAATCTTAAAGGTCTGCTTGGTATTGACAGGGTTACTTCTATTTCCAGAGAAAATTCGGGTACAATAACAGTTGAGATTTTAAAGGGTTATGACATCAATGTGATTCTTTCAGAGGTCAAGAATGCTGTTGACAGGGTGCCTTCTTATCCAGTAGGAATGGAACCTCTTGTAGTAAGTAAGCAGGAAAGTGTCAGGGAAACCATTTCTTTTGTTGTTACCGGAAAAAATATACCTCTTCGCACCTTGAAACAAATTGCGCGCAATGTTGAAAATGACTTGTTGCGTATGGATGGCATATCGAAAGTTGAACTTACTGGATTCCCTCTGGAAGAAATTGAAATAGCTGTTGATGAAAAGGATTTGCTTGCCTATCAGCTAAGTATTGAGGAAGTTGCAGCAGCTGTTGCCAGTGAAAACCTTTTGACAACGGGTGGTAATATCAAAACGGATATTGAAGAGTACCTGATTCGGGCAAGCAGTCGGTCCTATTTTGCGGATGAGTTAGATTATGTTATTGTCAAGACGAATATTGATGGAAGTGTTGTTTATCTAAAAGATTTAGCAGAAGTAAGGGATATTTTCAGAGATATACCTGATGTCAATTATTTCAACGGAGAACTGTCTGTTAATGTAGCAGTGAGCAATACCAATATCGAGGATCTTATAAGTTCTGCCGATAAAGTCAAAGCCTACATTGAGGAATTCAACAGCAAGTACACCAATGTGCAATTGCATGTTGTCAGCGACTCAAGTATTACCTTGGTACAGCGTACCGAGCTTTTGACTGAAAATGCTCTAATCGGTATTTTGCTTGTGTTGATTTTATTGTCCTTGTTTTTGAACACCCGACTTGCTTTTTGGGTGGCCTTTGGCTTGCCAATCAGTTTTCTTGGAATGTTTGCATTTGCGGGGCAAACAGGGATTACGATAAATGTGCTTTCTCTCTTTGGAATGATTATAGTTATTGGTATTCTTGTTGATGACGGAATCGTAATAGCGGAAAATATATTCCATCACTTTGAGAAGGGGAAAAGTCCTTTGCGAGCAGCTATAGATGGTACTATGGAAGTAATACCTCCTATCTTTTCTGCCATCGTGACGACCATGCTGGCTTTTTCAACCTTTCTCTTTCTTGATGGGCGTATAGGAGAATACTTCGGTGAAGTAGCTGTGATTGTTCTGCTAACTCTATCTGTATCCTTGATTGAAGCCCTCGTTATTTTGCCAGCTCATATTGCGCACTCTAAGGCGCTTGTCAAGGATAACGACAGGCCTAAGAAAAAGACTTTGGTGTCCAATGTATTTGCAGGATTGCGGAAGATAAATCACTATGGAGATGAGATCATGAATTTCCTCCGGGACAGGATATTCTCAAAAGTTCTTCACTTCGTTCTCAAGAATAAATTTCTTTCATTCAGCGTGGTGTTAGCGCTGTTTATTATTACAATTGGATCAGTACAGGGTGGGATTATCAGAACCAGCTTTTTTCCGATCATTGCATCTGACAGGGTGCAGGTGACCCTTAAAATGCCTGAAGGCACTCATGTTGATATTACAGACTCACTGGCAATGGCTGTTGAAGATGCTATGTGGCAAGTGAATGCAAGCTTTAAGCCCAGACAAACGGGTGGGCAGGATATTATTGAAAACGTCATTCGACGTATTGGTCCCGGCTCAGCAAATGCTACTATTACTGCGAATTTGTTGCCCGGAGAGTTGAGGGATTTTCCATCTTTCGTGATAAGCAATGCGATCCAGGATTCTGTCGGTCAGATTTATGAAGCCGAAAGCCTTATTTATGGCTCGGGGTCTAATTTTGGAGGAAGGTCTGTTGCTGTATCCATCCTTGGTAACAACATAACTGAATTGAAAGGTGCCAAAGAAGCGTTGAAAAGGGAGCTCAATAAGCTGGCACAGCTTAAAGACATCAGTGATAATGATCCGGAGGGTATCAAAGAAATAAAGCTTGAACTAAAGAAAGAAGCATACCTGTTGGGATTGTCTACAAGGGCACTGATGAATCAGGTCAGAAATGGATTTTTTGGTTTTCAGGTACAGCGCTTTCAAAGAGGGCGTGATGAAATTAAGGTATGGGTCAGGTATGATGAAACCGGAAGGTCTACAGTCAAGAAGTTAGATGATCTTCTTGTCGCTACACCATCAGGACTTCAGGTCCCGTTGAGGGAGGTAGCAGAATATAGTATCGAAAGGGGAGACGTAGCTATTAACCACCTTGAAGGGGAGCGAGAAATCCAGGTGTCTGCTGAATTGAAGAATCCTACAGATAGTGCAACAGACATTATGGATTTGATCCGGACCCAGATATTTCCAGACATTCAGGCGAGGTATCCAAGTGTCAGGCCATTATATGAAGGCCAGAATAGGGAGGCAGGCAAATTTATAGGATCAGCCAAAGTGGTCTTCCCGATTGTCTTGATACTGATCTATATTGTCATAGCCTTCGTTTTCAGATCCTACAGTCAGCCTCTTCTATTGTTGTTTCTTGTTCCTTTTAGTATGATAGCAGTTGCATGGGGGCATTGGCTGCATGGAATGTCAATAAATATACTTTCATTGCTTGGCATTATTGCTCTTATTGGAATCATGGTCAATGACGGTCTGGTATTGATCAGTAAGTTTAATGGCAACCTCAAAAAAGGAATGCACTTTGATGATGCCCTTTATGAAGCTTCACGCTCAAGGTTCAGGGCAATCTTTTTGACTTCCCTGACAACTATTGCTGGTCTGGCCCCTCTTATCTTCGAAACAAGCCGACAAGCACAATTCCTAATTCCTATGGCTATCTCAATTGCTTATGGAATTGGCATTGCCACCGTATTGACTTTACTGGTATTGCCTATTTATCTCTCCTTTGTCAACCGGGTCAAACTCTACTGGAACTGGCTGGTCACCGGAACATGGCAAGAGGCTGAAGAGCTTGAAAGGGCAGTTAAAGAGCTCAAACACGAAAAAGATGATTGGTAGACAGATGTTGATAATGCTGGTTTTTATTTCCATGGCGCATTGTTCATATGGGCAAGAGGATTCTCTTGCGCTCACTCAGGCCATTGAATATACTCTTGAAAACAATTTTCAGATACGTATTACTCAAAATATCAGTGATATTGCTGAAAAAAACACAACTGTTTTCAATACAGGGCAATTGCCATCGGTTTTTATGGATGGTTCTGCCAATTATTCCCTGGATAATACCAATGCTAATTTTCAGGATGGGCGAACCGCAAAGGTCCGTTCTGCGCCCTCACAAGCTGTAAGGCTTTCCATGAATGTGTCATATACAATTTTCAATGGCTATCTAAGAAAATACACCATTGATCAATTAACCAAACAATACCAGTTGACTGAATTACAGTTGAAGGCAACTATGGAAAACCTGGTAGCCCAGACTTTATCACAATATTATCGACTGGCCGCAAGTCAGAATACCCTTATGATAATGGAGGATATGATATCCTTATCCCAGAAACGGATGGAGCGCGCACAGCAGATGTTTGAATTTGGACAGGGTAGCGGTCTGAATGTTTTGAACGCTGAGGTTGATTTAAATAATGACAGTCTCAATTACATAAATGCGCGATTACAATTTGAAAATACCAGGCGACAGCTCAATAATACAATGGCTGTAGATGCTGATTCTGCATATATTGTCTCATCAGTCACTGACATGGAAGAACTTTTTGACAGAGAGACTTTGTATAGAGCGATGATGGAGAACAATACAAATCTGACTCTTGTTGATAAGGATATTCAATTAGGTAAATTGCAAATCAATCTGGCTGAAGCCAGGAGGTTACCGAGTTTTGATATAACAGGGACATATGACATTAGTTACAATAGGAATAACCCTGCTGCTTTTCTTGCTTCCCAGAGTTCGAATGGTTTGTTTATTGGCTTTACAGCCCGATGGAATGTATTTGATGGCGGCAATACAAAAACAGATATTGAAAACGCACGATTGAATAGTCTGGGACTTGAGATGCAAAAAGAGCAAGTTATTCAGAATCTGCAGTTTGATTTTTCAAATGCCTGGGCCCAGTATGAGAGCGCACATTTTGTATTAAAGACTGCACGCAAAAACCTTGAAATCAACCAGAAGAATTATGCAAGATCTGAAGAACAATATCGCATTGGCCAGATAAATTCAATAGATTATCGTCAGGCTCAATTGAATCTGTCGAATGCAAGAGTCGAATTGAATAATGCCTATTTTCAATTGAAAATTGCTGAAGTTCAACTGCTTCTGCTGTCAGGAAATCTTTTGAATCTGGTATAAGCCGACTAGCTGTCCTGTAATCGAATTCTTTCTCATACCTTTGTGCAAATGCTTCAAATGAATCAAATAAAGCTGATTAAAAACCGATCCGATATCGGCGCAGGTACCCGTGGGTCAGACATGGGGATTGATGCCATAGAAGTAGCGGCAATCAATATGGGTAGTGACTATTTTACGCGTTTTGACTATGTTGATGTGGCCAGCCATAATGAGTCGGTCTATAATAAAGTTACTGCTGTATTTGCCAAGCGTATCGGCTTTGTCGTCGAGCAATGCAATAGGGTATGTGATGCTGTCAGCGAGAGTCTTAATGAAGGGAAGTTTCCTCTTGTCATGTCTGGAGATCACTCGTCGGCGCTCGGAACAATAAGTGGTATAAAAAAAGCCTATCCTCACAAACGCCTTGGGGTCGTGTGGATTGATGCACACGCTGATTTGCACTCGCCGTATACGACGCCATCCGGCAATGTACATGGAATGCCCCTGGCTGCTGCAATTGGAGAAGATAATACGGAGTCAGCTGTGAATGGTGTGAGTGACCATACATTAGGTATATGGAATGAACTGAAGGCAATCGGCGCGGACAGCAGAAAAGTTTTCCCTACTGATATCATATTTTTTGGAGTCCGCGAATATGAAGCCCCTGAGAAAGCAGTGATGGATAAATATGGTATCAAGAATTATACAGTGGCAGAATACAGGTATCGTGGCCCCGAGACTTGTCTAAATGAAGCCTTGGCACAACTTGATGATTGTGATTTGATTTACATATCATTTGATGTCGATAGCCTTGATTCTGACCTGGTGTCGAATGGAACGGGAACCCCTGTTTCGAAGGGTTTTGACCCTGATGAAGTCAAGAATATCATTACCGGTATTCTAAGCTGTGGCAAGGTATCCTGCCTTGAGTTTACCGAGGTCAACCCGCTTTTGGATACAAAAGGTAACAGGATGGCGGAGGTGGCTTTCGAAATCCTGGAAGACATTACGGATCACCTGTTGGTATCAGGTGAATAGGCGATGCAGATATGAACTTGCCAATGGCGGCGAAGTTAATAAGTCGAGTATTCCCCAATTGCTTGCGGATGCTATCAAAGAAGAAATCGATGTGATCACGACAAAAAATCTTTATGAATTCGATGGTAAGCGAGGCTACGCACTGGGACAGGGGCAGTAATTTAATGCTTTTATATCGCTAGGGTAGCTCTTTAGAACTCTGAGTCAATTCATTTGATAAACGCATTCAATTATTATGTGAATGTGTATTCTGGTAATGTGAGATATTACTCTGACACTCCTTTCTGACGTATTTTTGGTATTTCAAAAAGTGTTTATTAAAATTTAAAACAGGATATGTCACACAGAAGATTGATAAGCATAATGCTGCTTATGATTGCGTTTGTCTACTCATGTAAAAATGCCAATCAAGCGGATCCCTTTTCACTTACAGGATTGACAGAAGAGCCAATTGGTGCAGATAATATGGCCTATAAATGGGCTCAGCTTGCATTAACGGCTACTGCCAATGACACTGAAAAATTTAAGCCGCGGCCCACGATTACGTCCCGGTATCTGGGTTTGATATTTGTATCGGTGTTTGACGCTTGGTCACGCTATGATAGCCAATCAATACCCGTATACTTGAATGGGGTTGATAGAAGGCCAGAGTCAGAGCACAGTCTACGGAATAAGGAAATAGCTATAAGTTATGCAGCCTACCGTGCTATGAAGGAATACTATTACTCTGACTCTACTTTGTTTCGTGATTTTATGATTGAACTGGGTCTTGATCCGGATAACGACACTCTTGACCCAGCTACTCCCGAAGGGATTGGTAATCTCGCTGCCGTCGCTGTGATAGAAGCGCGAAAGGGCGATGGTTCAAACCAGTACGGAGAAGAAGCGGGTTCTGAAGGAAAGCCTTACTTTAATTATGTAGGTTATGAACCTATAAATTCTGTTGATGAAAATGTTAATCCTAACAGGTGGCAACCCAAGTATTTTGCCGATGGGGAAGGGGGACAATTTGCACCAAGTTGTCTGACACCATTCTGGGATAAGGTGCAGCCCATTGCACTTAAATCGGGAAACCAATTCAGGCCGGGACCACCACCTATGATCGGATCGAAGCAACTGGAAAAAGAGGTCCAGGAAGTTATAGAGATGCAAGCCAATCTTACTGATGAACAAAAAGCATTGGTTGAGTTTATGCGCGATGGTCCTCAATCTGTGCAGCAGGCTGGACACTGGCTTAAATTCGCACAGGATGTATCCCGAAGAGATAATCACAATCTCGACGAAGATGTTAAGATGTACTTCTATAACCAGGTCGTCGCTATGGATGCTTTCATAGCCTCATGGGATTCAAAAATGTTCTACGATTTTGCTAGACCTTTTGCTTTGGTGCACGAATACTATGAAGGTCAAAAGATCAAAGCCTGGGGAGGTGAAGGTCAAGATATGATGGAGATAGATGGCTCTCAATGGAGGCCATATTCTCCAGAAACATTTCTGTGTCCGCCTTTTCCAAGTTATACTTCCGGACACAGTACAATCAGTGGAGCTTGTGCCGAGGCCCTAAGATTATGGACAGGCAGTGATGAATTTGGAGAAGAAGTGACACTTGTTGCAGGCGCAATGACAGAGCCCGATAATTTAGGCGACACGGTTGTTTTAAAGTTTCCTACTTTCACGGAAACTGCAGAAATGGCCGGAATTTCAAGGGTCTATGGTGGATATCACATCCAAGCTGATAACGTCGCAGGCCTCAAGTTGGGTCGTGATGTTGCTCACGAAATCTGGGTATTCTACAAAAAACACACCGGTGAAACAGACAGAGATCAAATTTCTGAGCTTCAGTAGTTTATAAAAAGATAAAGCATTAAGAAGGCGGTATCAGAGCAATCTGGACCGCTTTTTTATTTTTATTTCATTGTGTCAAATGAATATTGCCATTGAAAAGAACTTTTTTAGAAAAAAAATGATTTTCGGATTAATTCATCAACAGATTTAAAAACTGACACATAAAAAAATGATTCATCCACATACTGAACTTCGATTCATTAGCAACGAGATCGGCCATGGTGTATTTGCCACAAAGCTTATCCCAGCAGGGACAATAACCTGGGTTCTTGACAAACTGGACAGGGTATTTACATCAACAGAATTTCAGGCTCTGGATCCTGTTTATCAGAACATTCTTGACTATTATACATTCAGAAACAACAAAGGTCAGTATGTGCTGTGCTGGGATAATGGCAGATATGTTAATCACAGCTTCAATTCAAATTGCTTAACGACAGCATATGATTTTGAAATCGCAATCCGTGATATTCAACCTGGCGAGCAACTTACAGATGACTATGGTTATCTCAATATTACCTTACCTTTTAGAGGCATAGATGAGGGGACCAAAAGGAAGACTGTATATCCTGATGACCTGGTGAAATATTATAAAGTATGGGATAATAAGATCAAAAAAGTGTTTCATAAAATTCCTGAATTAGAGCAGGCTCTAAGGCATATGATTCCAGAAGATCAATGGCAACTCATTTTAGATATCGCATACGGCAAAACAGAAATGGATTCCATATTGCTGAATTACTATCCTCAGAACCAAGTCAATACATAAAATATAAAGATAATCGCTTCATATCAAAGTGCTTCAAAAGTCCCTGCATTACCGGCAATTTAAAGGAGTCCGGGCCATGTGCTATGAGTAGTCGTGATGATCGTATCTATTGGTATTATTCAATATTACAAGAGCAGCAATAACTCCAGGTACCCATCCGGCAAGGGTCAACAAAAATACAATAACAATGGATCCGCAACCTTTGTCAATAACGGCGAGAGGTGGAAAGAAAAAAGCTAATAAAACTCGTATCAGGCTCATATTTGTTTTTATTTTTCCAATGTAAAACGCATCAGTTTAAGTTTCTTGGCCTATACCAATCCAAGCAGATATTCGACAAATGATAGTATTTTATCTCCCTTTCAAACAATAAACAGAGGTTTTGGTAGTGCTACCACTCCAAAGTTACAGTGTTTTGCACCTCACTTTCTTTATAATTAGGACCCCTACGTCCCTGCATTATATTGCAGTGAAAATGATACTTCAGAAAGAACTCCCTTTGATAAAGCAGTCACATAATTTATAGACTTATATAAAGAGATGCGCAACAAACTGGGCAATGTCCCATTTATTTATCTGTCTATGAAGCCACCCATTTCCAGATGGTCCCTTTGGCCGCAGTTTCAAAAAGCTTAATACGACCTGTAATCTCGTCTATACTGGAATCAGATCAAATATATATTGCTTCTGTGGTATTCCTGTCACTCTTTATCTCTCAGCTGTGGGATAATTTTGCTCCAGAGTTTCTAAATCGTATCGATGAAATTATTATCTTCAATATACTACAAGTATCCAATTCTTGTGTAACAGCCTGGGTACTGACAAGCTCATATCTGAAGAACTCTTGAATCAATTGTCGATGGAGGGGCAATATGAAGTAAACTATAAAGCTGAAATGGAATTAAGAGCTAAAGCCGAAAAGCTCAAGCTCTTTTCATTGCAAAAAAAGTGTTTCCAAAGTCCATGAATAAAAAGATGGCCATAGGGTTCTTTACGGCATTTATTTTGATCCAAAGTGGTTTAAATGCCCAACTAAGAGATACGCGAATTGGTCCTCCGGACAGCATATCGTATAATCTTTCATTTGATTTTGCTTCTACGTGGTTTTTTAAAAACAATGAATACAGTAATGACTTTACCCGAGGGTTTACCGGCATAGGGTATTTGACGCAGCCCCGATTTGCATTTGCCATTAGTGAAAAATCAGAATTGATGGCGGGCGCTTTTCTGCAGCAATATTCGGGAAGAGATGGCTATTCAAAGGTGATTCCCCTGTTCTCAATAACACAAAAGCTTGGCAGGCGTTCCGAACTCATATTTGGTCATATCAAAGGCACTTTGAATCATGAGTTGGAAGAACCGTTGCTTCGCTTTGATAGCTATTATCTTAATGCGGTCGAATATGGCTTTCAACTAAGGTCCAGATCTAAAGCTGTGCGTTATGATTTTTGGCTCAACTGGCAGGACTTTATCGAAGAAGGGGATGCTTTCCAAGAGGCCTTCCAGCTGGGTTGGACTTCTGCCTTGAGACTCACGAAAACCAAATTAAGCCTGTATTGGCCAATACAAGTTCTTGTCACCCATAGGGGTGGTGAGATAGACAGCTCTGAAGAAGGTGTTTTATCTGTTTTTAACCTGCTCAGCGGTATACAGGCACGTATTGATCTGGGTTCAGACCGGAGTTTAAGCCTTGAACCTCTTTATTTTTATTTCACAGCCCCTTCAGTTCCTTTAACGGGAATAAATGCTCTTGCACTGGATAATGGCCATGCTTTGTACGTTAAATTAAGCTACAAAACAAAGGTATTCAATATTCTGGCGGGCTATTGGCAAGCGAGTAATTTTTTTGCTCCCGGCGGCGAAAGCCTCTTTCACAGTATTTCAGACTATAAATCTGATTTCACTCAAGAAAATCGTTCGATATTAAATGCAAAAATGGCCTGGAGCCCGGGAATCTTTAAGAATATGGATTTGAGTCTGAGGCTGGATTTGTATTATGATACTGAAGCTCAGCAACTTGCGCACGCTGCGGGCCTATACCTCGTTTTTAACGAAAGATTCTTTCTTAGAAACCTGTTCGATAGAAGACTATAAAGTTATAACTGCCATTATGTATGTCTCCCAATTGGCCTGTCATTTAGCTTAACTAGGATGTATGAAAGATTCTATTCAGGATGTTATGCGCTCTGTTTTTGTTGATTTTTTAAAATTAATTTTTAAACAAGGCTATTTTTTTGCTGGATGCGATTATTTTAGGCTCTTGAGTCACACACAGTCCTTGTACAATCATGTATAGCGACAGGAAAACGTACCGAAAGCCTTTTTATTTCCGACCATTTCCCTGTATATGCCGAATTCAAAATATCCTAAAAGAAACACCTTGATGAATGATAAATATTTTGATGTCAATAAAGATTCATGGAACAGGAGACTATCTGTTCACGTAGAATCAAAGTTTTATGATAATGAATCGTTTATTCGAGGAAAGAACAGCCTTAATGAGCCAGAGTTAGATTTGTTAGGCAATGTAGATGGACTGGATCTGCTTCACTTGCAATGTCACTTTGGTCAGGACAGTATCAGTCTTTCAAGAATAGGAGCTGTAGTAACTGGAGTTGATATATCAGATACAAGCATTGCCTATGCACAGCAATTGGCTGCCAGGTGCTCGGAAAATGTTGAATTTATTTGCTCGAATGTGATCGACTACAGACCTATGAGAGATTACGATCTGGTTTTTACCAGTTATGGAACAATTATCTGGTTACCCGATCTTAAGCCCTGGGCTGAGGTGATTGCCAAAAGCCTTAAGCCCGGAGGAAAGTTTGTGATAGTTGACTTTCACCCATTTCTGTATGTTTTCGATGATGGTCTTGAAAATCTCCAATATGATTATTTTAATACAGGCGCTATTGTTGAAAAAGTCTCAGGCACCTATACAGAAAACTCGACAGAAGAAGTATTTGATTCCGTCACCTGGAATCACAGTATGAGTGAGATTATTAATGCACTTATCAGTGTTGGTTTATCTGTTGAGGCATTTGACGAATATGATTTCAGCCCTTATAATTGTTTCCCAGGTATGAAGGAAGTTGCTCCAAGGAAGTATATTTTTAACCATCAAAAGATTTCTTTTCCTTTGACCTATGGTATTGTGGCAAAAAGGCCTGAGTCATAGGACTCAGACCTCTAGGTAACTACCTAATACTCATATGATGCGGGGCATAAAAAAAGAGGAAGCCAAAAACTTCCTCTGATTTAGTCAAAACACAAAAAAAAATTAAGGCAGGATAACCCTGTCAACGGCGTGAATGACACCGTTGGAAGCCTGAACATCGGTAACAATAATGGATATTCTTCTTCCTCTGTTATCTACAATCTCTGCTCCGTTATCCAGATCAATAGAAAAGCCTACATTGGCCAGTGTCTCTACATCCATGTCATCGCTCAACATGGTAGAAAGTACGTTTGCGCCTCCTACAACATGGTATTTCAATACGGCATCCAAGGTTCCCGTGTCGATATCACCGAGTCCTGAAATACCCAGTTCTCCGACAAGAGCTGTGAAAGCATCATTCGTAGGTGCAAATACTGTAAATGGTCCGGCTCCTGATAGCACACTTACAAAATCAGTCGTCAGGTCTGATCGTGTCAAGGCAGCTACCAATGTAGAGAAAGTATTGTCGGCTGTGGCAAATGTAACCACTGAAGGAAGCCCGATAACTTCATTTACAACATGCACGATACCGTTATCTGCTGCGATATCAGCTTGTGTTACCTGGCTTGTGCCATTCAATGTCACACCATTTGTGGTATTTACATACATATTGATGTTGTTGCCGCTTGTAGCTTCTGTTGCTGCTGTTTCTATGTAACCCGTCGTCAATTGCGAAGAGCTTACGGATCCTGATACCACATGGTTCAGTAGAACACTGCTCAATACATCTACAGGAATGTCTTCCAGGCTGTTGAAACCATTAGTCGCAAGAAAGTTTTCGAAGGCTTCATTTGTTGGTGCGAATACGGTGAATGGTCCATCACCATTCAAAGTGCTTACTAGATCTGCTCTATCCAAAGCAGCTACAAGGATGCTCAAATTATCTGTGTCAGAAGCCAGTTCAGCAATCGTAGGATCACCAGAAGTTGTTGGCTCATCATCATCGCCACAAGAAACAGCGAAGATGGCTATTGAAAATATGACCAGGAATTTGCTCAAATTTTTAAATAAATCCATTATTGATATTTTTAGTTAATAAAAAGAATTGTCTAATAATGTGCAGCTGCTTGGCAAATGGTTGCCTGGGCTTTAATTTTTTTTAAATTGGAGGATTTAGGCATTGAAGTCCAGAGGTATGGAAGCCGCGAAGTCTTGAGATCGCGATGTCTCGACGTCTGGAAGTCTCGATGTGCATACTCCAAATCATTGAAGCACTGAAACATTGAACCATAAAACATGTATATAACAGGGAATTACGGATTTTGGATGACCTTCATTTGGTCTAAGAAACCCGACCAGGCCAAGCCTTAAAGAATAAAGAATTCCCCTTTTACTTTAATATAATCTGATTTGAAGACTAAATTCTCACTGGCAGCAAAAAATGCGCTTGGATACTTTGCCTTATTCCTGGTGACCATAGGGCTTGTATCTGCATTGATTTTGCAAAGCAGCTCAAGGCAGATCATCGACGCCTCTGAGAAAAACCTTGTGCATATTTCAGAATTGGCCTCATTGGAATTCAAGAAGTTTATTGATGAACTGAAATATGATATACGACATATATCGCAGAGTCCATTTTTGTATGAATACCTGAGAAGTGATTCTGAGTTTTACAGATCTCTATTGGCAGAAGAATATCTTTCATTGTTGAATTCCAAGCCGCATTTTTCCCAGATCAGATATATAAGCGCTAGGAACAAAGGTTATGAATGGGTAAGGGTCGAACGCCATAATGGAGAAGCCCGCATTGTGACTGGGGATGAACTTCAGGATAAAAGCGATCGAGAGTATTATATAGAGACAGCGAAATTACCAGAATCTTCTATTTACGTTTCACCTATAGACCTGAATAAAGAGTTTGGTAAGATTAGCGAGCCACATATTCCGACATTAAGGGTGGCATATCCCGTTTACCTTGAGCAGCAGTTGGATGGCGTGATTGTCATCAATACAGATCTGTCTGACTTATTCAGGTCACTGGATGCTTTGACTGATGAAAACTCGCAATTGGCATTGCTCAATAATCATGGATATTACCTCTATCATTGGGATAAGAGCCTTGAGTTTGGTTTTGAATTCAATAAAGAGCCCGTTTTCACTTTAAAGGGTATTAAGGATCCCGGGGCGCTGGTAAAAAGAAATAAGGCAGTCTTCGATGCAGATAATCTGCTTCAAAGACTTGTCAATATTGGATTTCCAAAACAGAATTATGAGGTGTATATCTTGATCAGCTCAAACAAAAAAGAACTTCTGGCTTCCTACTATGCCTGGCGAAGCAACAGCTTGTTGGTGTTGGGAGGCTTCAGTTTGTTGAGTCTTTTGCTGGCCCTGCTCTTGATGCGCCGGCAGGTTAGAGAGCTTAAAGCCATAACAGAAACAATCAATAATTTTCCGACCCGCCTAGAAGTAATAGAGTTGCCTGTTAACAGGACAGACGAAATAGGCGTGTTAGCCGATAGCTTTAACAGGATGACTGAAATAATCCTCAAGAATATTGATCAACTCGAAGTCGCACGGGTGCAGGCGGAAAAAGCTACTCAGGAAAAGCAGGAGTTCCTCGAAAACATGAGCCATGAGATTCGAAATCCGATTCACAGTATCTTGGGGCTTAGCGATTTGCTGTCAACGAATGAACACCTGCCACATCAGGATAAACTTATCGAGAATATACGATTGAATACAAGTAAATTACTTTCGCTCGTTACCGATGTACTTGATTACCGTAATATACTCAGAGGTAAAATTCAACTTAACCCCATATGGAACAATCTGGAGTATGAAATGAACAAACTGCATAAGGTCTTCGCCTTTAATGCAAGCGTTAAAAATATCGATCTTAAGGTAGAAATGGACCCGAAACTTAATCATAAGGAGCATCACATTGATATAGCCCGATTCATGCAGATTGTTACTAATCTCTTGTCAAATGCAATAAAGTATACCCATGAAGGTGGCGATGTTATGCTTTCCGTTAAATCTATCAAAGATGATGGCAATAGAGATTATATTGAGTTGCTTGTACGTGATAATGGAAAAGGTATAGAGAAAGACCAACTGCTACGGATACGTGAGCGCTATTTCAGGTCTGAACAATTAGGCGTAGCCCAGGATGGATTTGGTCTTGGATTGAGCATCGTAATCGGCTTACTGGATATGTTCGGATCAAAGCTTAAGATGGAATCTGATCCGGGTATAGGTTCCTGCTTTTCTTTTGAGATGGAGCTGGCATACAGGGAATCCAATGCTATGGTTATGAGTGCTTCTGTGGCTAAACCCTCTGGTCGCCTAATTTCATCAAAGGTCCTGGTCATAGAGGATGATAAACAGGTAATGGAAGTATACAAGTACAAGCTTCCGGAATTTTTTGATATTATCCGGTTTGTTGAAAGTGCAAGTGAATTTCATGAATTGGGTGATAACGACACAGCAGATGTCATCATTACGGACTATCACTTATGGGATATAGTGCCTGAGAAACTTGAGCAGAAAATCAGTCGATTGCTTAGTAAAAATGCACATGTTTACCTGACGACAGGAAGGGTGGACGCGGAACTGGATCCTGTATTTTCAAAATTCTCATTCTTACAAAAGCCCTTTGCTATCAAAGATTTGGTTGGAAAGATTCAATTTGATATTTCAGTAGACAGATATGGCGTTCCAAAGTTTGATTCCATCAGTGAGGATTATGATGAGGACAAACAAAAAATTACACGCGCATTAAATTTACTTCGGGATGAATGGCTTGATCAAAAAAACCAACTGGTTACAGCCTTATTGCAAAACAATAAAGACAGGATTGACTCCGTAATTCATAAAATGATAAGCAGTGTCAGGCGATTGGAATTATCTGATTTCGAAAGTCTCTTACTGGATTTGCAGGAATCGGATACTGCTGATATAGAAATTGAAGATTTTAAAGCGCGGATGGACTTTTATATACATTGTATCCAATCTGAAATTGATTAATTCAAGGTCCCGTGATAATTTCATCAATGACGTTTTTGTAGGCATTACCGACAGGTATCATCGTAGTTCCTATAGAGATATTGTCACGGGTAATCACTTCAATATGATCCGTATTGATGATGAAGGAACGATGAACGCGTTTAAAATTTGAAGGCAGTTCCTCTTCAAGGGTTTTAAGCTTTTTAAGTTCAAGCACCTGCTTTTTCTTGGTGGTCCAAACGACATAGTTTGAATCTGATTTGATGTAAATTATATCTGCCAGACTGAGCTTTACCCACTTGCTTCCATCCTTTATGAAATAACTGTCAGTGCTAGAGGCGGACGCCTGGTCTTCTTGCCTTGTTTTTAATTTATTAATAGCCTGTACAAAGCGGTCAAACTTAATAGGCTTTAAAAGGTAGTCAATCAATTGAGGGTAATTGTAAGAGTCAACCGCAAAATCAGCATAAGACGTGATCATTATGACTTTGCTATTGTCTTTTTTCAATTCAAGAATAGCCTTGCCGTTCAATTCTGGCAAATTGTAATCAAGGAATAAAACGTCAAACCCCTGACTGCTGATCAACTTTAGTCCATCTACAGCATTATTGCATGCCAGACAATACTCGATCTCATCAAGCTTGTCGCAGAAGTGAACTATGAGGTCCGTGATCAAGGGATCATCATCTATGATGAGGCACTTGTATTTTTCTATTGACTGCATTTTGTTTGCCAAAGGATTCGGGGTATTCACATAAGAAATCAGCTCGTTTACATATAAAAGACTAAAGCCTGCTTTCAGATGCATACATTGGTCTAAAATTAACTCATTTCCGAGACACTAAAGCAACACAAATGAAAGAGAACATGAAGTTTCGTATCCTGTCTATTAGTATTGGCCTCATCTTTTTCTACTTCGGTTTCCTCAAATTTATACCACAGGCCAGCCCTGCAGAATCCCTTGGCATCAATACGGTAAGCATGCTTTGTTTTGAAGTTTTTTCTCATAAGACTTGCATTGTTCTACTGGCTCTTCTTGAAGTAGCTATTGGCTTGAGTCTTATTACGGGAAAGTTTTTCAAATGGGGCGTACTTGTAGCTATTGGACACCTCATTTTCACTTTTACGCCGGTATTTTTCTTTCAGGAACTTGTATTTACCGAATCGGCATGGACGCCCAGTTTGCTCGGACAATACATTTACAAAAATATAGCCCTCATCGCCGCTCTTTGGGTCATTTATCCTTCCGATAATCTAAAGAAAGAAAACAGAAATATCCTACTTATATAAGAACTTTATTTATGAAAATTTAACGAAAATGGTTTTGCCGTTTGTCATTTTAATCACATCCCAATTGCCTGTAGAGATTGATTTGCACTTTCTGCATACCCTCGGTGCTGTTGTTGAATGTTGTGAAGAACCGGATTATGGCCTGTTGCCAAATCATATGGACTCCTTATTGCCGTATCCTAAAGTTGGTGAAGGCGATTTGACACCATTTGATATCTGGAGATACGTAGGGAAGGGTAAGTCATCCTTTATGGACCCCAATTTATCTATGGGACGGGAAGATTGGCTGAGTTTTAATTCGGATCGTAAGCGGGGTTTATGCAAGATGTAAAAGCCTATATGAACAGCAGGTTCAAATTTTAATGGTGAAACGCATGAGGTACATATGAAGACAGGCTGCCGACACTGGATGATGCTGTGGAGTTCTTCAAGCTCATTTTGGAATTGGATCTAAACTATGAAGAAAAGGATGCCTTGACAGTCTACATGCTTTGCCTTTAAGAAATAAAACTTTATTTGAGTTGGTTTGAAGCTGCCTGGGTGCATTCCAGGTGGCTTCATTTTCTTTAATTTGTCTTCATTCATTTTCTAAAATGAGAGCCCTTCAGATGCGTGTGCAAGGAGAATGACTTAAATTAGTAGAGATTTATAATCCATGATGTACAAACAGAATGGCAGGTCCTGGCAAATAAGCGATTATCTAGGCGAATTCGTCTATGGTGGACTTGACGGCTGTGTTACAACCTTTGCGGTAGTCTCAGGTGCCGTAGGGGCCGGAATGAGCACAAATGTTATCATCATTCTCGGCTTTGCCAACCTGCTTGCGGATGGCTTTGCCATGTCGATAGGAGCTTTTCTCTCTTCACGTTCGCGGAAAGACAATTTCAATAAAAGACTCGAAGAAAAAATAGCCTTGCTGGGCACTCATGGCCAGGACGCTAAGGAAGAGCTCAGAAGAGTATATGAAGCAAAGGGGGTGACAGCACCAATATTGGATAAACTGATAGATGTTCTCACCAAGGATAAGAAGCAATGGGCTGGAGAACTGCTTGGCGAGGATGACAATCTTGTGGTTGATGATAGATCAGCTATTTATATTGCCCTAGCTACCTATTGTTCATTCATGCTAATTGGCCTTATTCCCTTGCTCATCTACGTCCTTGATCTCTTCATAACAGTGGGTGACAATTTGTTTCTTTATGCATCATTATTGACAGTTGTAGGTTTCATTATTATTGGATGGTTGAAAACCCACATTACTCAAACCAGCCTTTTCAGAGGTGTGACAGAGACGCTTCTGCTGGGAGCTATTGCCGCCATCGTTTCCTACGTCGTTGGTGATTTGCTTGAACACTTGGTTGGATTGAATTAAAATGAGTGCTATATGACCTAAGGTCAACGCTTCCAGTTGTGCTTTTTCGGACGCACATTCATTGCAGCATTCTTTGTGTTTATACTCCTTGACTATTGCTTTGAGAAGCCTTCATTTGACATAATTTACTATTTGTTCGTGAGTGCGGCAGCGGCTTATGGTGCGGAAAGAGCGTATTTTAAAATGGCCCTGTCATTTTCTTAAAGATGCAATAAGTACATATGAAAAATACTGATATTTGCTTTCAAATTGGCAAGTAATGCATCTCAAATAAATAAAGCTGTACCAGATTAAACTTTTTTGAAGTGCTGTGTTCTTCTTAAAAGCTGTTTTATGTATTTGTTAAGTTTATTACTCATGTTAAATCCCTGGATTATGGAAAATCCCTGGCTTCTGGTTGATTTTTGTTCTGATAATGTGGCCTGTGAAATTTACACGGTAAATGATGGCGTTATGGGTGGTCTTTCCAGGTCAAAGCTCAATCTCATTGAAAAGGAGGGCCTTTTGTACACAGGTCATGTTTCTCTTGATAATAACGGTGGTTTTTCTTCTGTCCGATTCTACAGTTCTGAGTTTGAGCTTCCGGAAAATGCTCAATTCTTTAAAATAAGTGTAAAAGCAGATGGGAATACCTATCAGTTCCGAGTCAAGAAGAATCGCCGCGACTTCCAATCCTATGTGTATAATTTTGATACGAGGGGAGGCGATGAGGTAATCAAAATACCTATTGCCGAAATGTACCCCAGTTTTAGGGGGCGACGACTGGATATGGAGAATTATGGGGGGCAGTTACCCGAGGAATTAGGAATCCTTATTGGCAATAAAAAGGAACAAGACTTCGAATTGCTCATTAAGTCTATTGGTTTTGAATAAGTATAAAAGCCTTTCATCTCGGGAGCTTGTCAGCATGGACAAGAATGTAAGAATACGCATGCTTAATATGTTGTCGGGGCTGAGAACAGCTTACCTGATTGGAACATGTGATATAGATAAAACGTCAAATCTGGGTCTCTTCAATTCTGTTGTACACATTGGTGCCTCGCCTGCTCTTTTGGGTTTTATCATGCGACCGGTACATGTTAGGCGTGACACCTATTGTAATATCCTTGAAACGGAAAGTTTTACTTTAAATGCTATTCATCCTGACTTTCTTGAACGAGCTCACAAGGCGTCTAGCAAATATGACGCTGCTGTTTCAGAGTTCGATATGGTAGGACTCACAGAAGAGTGGCGTCAGGATACTCCGAGTCCATTTGTCCTGGAGTCAAGATTGAAAATAGGATTAGGGCTTCAGGAAATTCTTGATATCAAATCCAATGATACAAAACTAATTATCGGTCGCATAGAACACATCTTCATTGAAGGCGAAAATATCATTGATGCTGATGGACACATTCGCCATGAAGAGTTGGACCTGATGGTGGTGTCAGGGCTGGAGCAGTATTACAGCATTTTACCTTTAGAAAGGTTCAGGTATAAAAATTAGTACCCGTCTTATCTGAATGAGTCATTGATTTTCTCCAAAGACTCCGTTCCTGGGCATAATACACTTTGTTTGAGACTGTTCAGCGGTACATCCGTGGTATTCAATTTCTTGTTAAAGTCTTCGGTCTCTGTATCGATGTAGAACAAACCTGTCAAGACCTGACCGGATTCCTTGGCTTCATTCAGTTTGTTCATGGCCGAGTATTTATTCTGTGGATCCCAATCGGCTGAGATTTTGCTCAGGTGAATCTTAGAACCGTCAAAAAGCTCAAGGTCTGCACTTTCACCTTCTTCGTACTGAATGGTGATTTCTTCTTGGTGAGCTATAAAGTCGAGTTCAGATGTACTCTCAATATGTGCTCTTACATGAGAATAGGATTTTGTAGAACCCGCATTATTGTTGAATGTCACACAAGGTGAAATGACATCAATAAATGCAAAGCCGGGATGTGACAGTGCGGCTTTGATAAGGGGTACCAGCTGGGCTTTATCACCTGAAAAACTTCTCGCTACAAAGCTGGCATTAAGCTCTAGTGCAAGGCCTACTAGGTCTATAGCGTTGTATGGTGTTGGAATGCTGCTGCTTTTGCTGATTGAGCCATAGTCTGCCGTGGCTGAATCCTGGCCCTTGGTAAGACCATAGCAGCCATTGTTCATCACGATATAACACATGTTGAGATTTCGGCGGATGGCATGAACAAATTGACCCATACCAATTGATGCTGTATCGCCGTCACCGGAGACGCCCATATAAATCAAATCTTTGTTGGCCACATTGGCTCCTGTAGCAATAGATGGCATCCTGCCATGGACAGAATTGAACCCATGCGAATTGCTTAAAAAATAGGTTGGCGTTTTTGAAGAACATCCAATGCCGGATAGCTTGGCGAGCCGGTGCGGCTCGATAGACATTTCATAGCACGCCTGAACTATAGAACCGCTGATAGAGTCATGGCCACAGCCGGCACAAAGCGTGGAAATAACGCCTTCATAATCTGCCTTTACATAACCGACCATGTTTCTTTTAAGTGATGGGTGATGGAATTTTGGTTTTATATATGACATACTATGCGGTTTTTGATATTTCGGCTTTATTCAAAGCGTTCAAAATATTTCTGTGGATTTTATCGGCAGTTATTGGCATGCCGTCATAATTAAGGATTGATTTGAGCTTATGGGCATCGACCTCAAGTTCTGCCATAAGAAGAGTTCTCATTTGTCCATCTCTGTTTTGATCTACCACATAAATCTCTTCCTGCGAATCGATAAATGCTTTCAGTTTTGAATCGAAAGGGAAGGCTTTCACTTCGATAATGTTGAATTCCAGGCCATCTCTTGTTAGCAGATCAGATGCTTCCATAGCGGCATAGCGACTCGTGCCATAAAACAATAAACTTCTTGAACTGCTTTGTGAGGCCTCTGTAATTATACATGGTGGAACCAGGGTTTTGGTCGTTTCCCATTTCTTGCTCAGGCGGTCAACATTTCTGACATAGGCATTTCCGTCTTCAGTATACTTGGCATATTCATCACGCGATGTACCCCGTGTAAAATAGGAGCCAAGGCTAGGGTGTGTCCCCGGTATTGTCCGGTATGGTATGCCATCACCATCCACATCAAGGTAACGGCCAAATTGTTCTTTCATTTCTTCCAGGTCTTCTGCACTTAAAACTTTTCCACGGTCGTAATGTCTGTCTGAATCCCATGATAAAGGCTTGGAAAGGTGCTTGTTCATGCCCAGGTCAAGATCTGTCAATACAAAGACGAGGGTTTGCAATCTTTCGGCGAGGTCGAATGCCATCGCCGTCATGCTAAAACATTCGTCCGGACTGCTGGGAATTAATACCGGGTGCTTGGTGTCGCCATGCGAAGCATAGGCGCATGAAAGAAGGTCCGATTGCTGCGTGCGAGTAGGCATGCCTGTTGAAGGTCCGCCGCGCTGCACATTGATAAGGACCACCGGTATTTCTGCAAAATAGGAGAGACCAATGAATTCGTTCATAAGCGATACGCCTGGCCCACTGGTAGCTGTAAATGCCCGGGCCCCATTCCAGTTAGCTCCGATAACCATACCTATGGCAGCCAATTCATCTTCCGCTTGGATGAAAGCATAGTTCTTTTTGCCGGTATCAGGGTCAACACGGTATTTTTTGCAGTAGCTTTCGAATGCCTTAGCGACAGAAGTGGAAGGTGTTATTGGGTACCAGGCCATTATTGTAGCACCGGCATAAAGTGCTCCCAAGGCACAGGCGGCATTGCCGTCTATAACGATCTGATTATTGGTCTTGTCAACTCTCTGAACTCGTTGAGGTAATGTGATATTGATATTATCCCTGACATAATTGATGCCCAGTTCCAGGGCCTGGTGGTTGGGTGGTATAAGTTTGGCCTTCCTGCTGAACTGATCCGCAATGACCTCTTTCATAACATCCGTTTCTACACCGATCAGTTCACAGACTGCGCCCACATAAATCATATTTTTAAACAGCTGTTGCTGCCTGGGGTTATCAAAATGCTCTTTTGACAATTCGATCATGGGGACACCAATAAAATGTATGTCTTCCCGCATGAACGAGTCGTACATCTTTTTGCTGTTGTCATACAGCAGGTAGCCTCCCGATTTGACGCTGGCAATATCTTTTTCAAGACTTTGAGGATTGACGGCTATAAGCAGATCTATACCCTCTTTGCGGCCCAGGTAACCATCACCGTTGATTCGAACTTCATACCAGGTTGGTAGCCCCTGGATGTTGGAAGGAAAAATGTTTTTAGCGCTTACCGGAATGCCCATTTTGAATAAGGCACGTGCAAACATTTCATTAGCGGATGCCGAGCCTGTTCCGTTAACGTTAGCAAAGCGTACGACCATATCATTAAGCATAGACTCCGACATTTTCTTGTTCATAGCTCTTGCTAAGGTTATACAAATATTTCTTCATGTCCCAGGCTGCTGTAGGACATCGTTCTGCACAAAGACCACAATGAAGGCATACGTCTTCATCTTTGACCATGATCCTGTTTGTTGGAAGCAAATCAGACACGTAAAGGTCTTGCTCCAGGTTTTCGGCTGGGGCACTCAATCGTGTTCTAAGTTCTTCTTCCGGACCATTGCTCGTAAAGCTGATACAGTCGGTAGGGCATACGTCCACACATGCATCACATTCAATGCATAGTTCCCGGGTAAAAACAGTTTGTACATCGCAGTTGAGGCAGCGCATGGCTTCCTTAAAGCCCGTGTCTTTTGAAAAGCCAAGCTCTACTTCAATTTTTCTGTCCTTGAGCGCAATTTCATTTTTCTCATGTGGTACGGCGTATCGATTGTCGTGATCAATCTGGTTGTCATAGGTCCACTCATGAATCCCCATTTTCTGACTGATCATCTGCGTGGCCGGGGCAGGGCGATGGCGTAAATCTTCATTTCTACAGAAAAGATCTATAGAGATGGCGGCTTGGTGACCATGAGCTACTGCCGTAATGACATTTTCAGGTCCGAATGCTGCATCTCCACCGAAGAAGACTTTTGATAGTGTGGATTGGAAGGTGCTTCGGTCAACGACAGGCAGATCCCATTTTCCAAACTCAATTCCAAGATCGCGTTCTATCCAGGGAAAGGCATTGTCCTGGCCAATAGCAATAATGACATCATCGGCTTCGATAATGACATCATCCTCTCCAGTGGGAACCAGTGATCTTTTTCCGTTTTCATCATAGACAGCCTGCACCTTTTCAAATCGTATGCCTTTCAGTCTGCCATTTTCTACGATATATTCCTTTGGTGGCATGTTATTAAGAATGTGGATGCCTTCACGTTCCGCATCTTCAATTTCCCAAGGTGATGCTTTCATGTCTTTTCTGGGGCTTCTTACCACCACATATACCTCGTCGGCGCCCAGTCTTTTGGATGTACGACAGCAGTCCATGGCGGTATTGCCACCTCCAAGTACAATGACTTTTTTGCCGATTTTGTCCCTATGCTCGAAAGCTACCTTGGCAAGAAATTCAATACCTATGTGAATATTGTCTTGTGCTTCTTCATAACCGGGAAGAGACAGTTTTCTGCCCTTTGGTGCTCCCGTTCCCACAAATACGGCGTCATAGTCAGCATCCAGTATTTCTTTCATACTTTCAACAAAAGTGTTGAAATGTGTGTGGACGCCCATGTCAAGAACATAATTGACTTCTTCGTCCAATACTTCCATTGGCAGTCGGAATGCCGGGATTTGTGTACGCATCATGCCACCGCCTTTATTCCATTCGTCATACAGATGAATTTCATAGCCTAGAGGCGCCAGGTCTCGGGCTACAGTTAATGAGGCAGGTCCACCGCCTATAAGGGCGACCTTCTTGCTGTTGGAAGGAAATGGTCCTTTTGGAATGAGGCCGCTGAGGTCTGATTTATTGTCTGCCGCTACCCGTTTAAGTCTACAAATAGCTACAGGCTCGTCTTCAACACGGCCACGCCGGCACGCCGGCTCGCATGGTCTGTCACATGTGCGCCCCAGAACACCGGGAAATACATTTGACTCCCAGTTTATCATGTAAGCTTCTGTGTACCTTCCTTCTGCTATCAGGCGTATGTATTCAGGGACAGGAGTGTGCGCCGGACAGGCGAATTGACAATCGATAACTTTGTGGAAATATTCTGGATCATTAGTGTTTGTCGGTTCCAAATCTACATTTTTTCTATTCTGACTAAATTTTGAATCTCTCCGATATATTGTAATTAAATATAAGAGTTAGGTCTAATATAAGCGGATAAATTATGACATAATTAATTTAGCCATTCATTAAGTTAATATTTATTCTGTCCTTTCTTGATTTTAGATGATATGAATTATTTTGTGAGCGAATAAATAATTCATACTCATGAAGGTAGGAATACCAAAAGAAATTAAAGCCGGCGAGAATAGGGTAGCTGCTACACCCAAGACGGTTAAGAGGCTTAAAAAACAGGGCTTTGAAGTCCTTGTGCAAAGTGGAGCCGGAAGCAATGCCAATGTATCTGATGAAGCATATGAAGCTGCTGGCGCAAGCATATCAAGCTCGGCGCAGGAATTGTATGCAAATTCAGAGATCATACTTAAAGTGCAGGCCCTTGCCGATGAAGAGATTGGTTTAATGCATAAAGGACAGCTTGTTCTCAGTTATTTGAATCCTGGTCAAAACGGCGACTTACTGCAAAAACTAGCCGATAAGTCTATCAATGCGGTTGCCATGGATGCTATACCAAGAATATCGCGTGCTCAAAAGATGGATGTTTTGTCCAGTATGGCCAATATTGCCGGATACAGGGCTGTCATAGAAGCAGCCAATCAATTTGGTCGGTTTTTGAATGGACAGATTACAGCAGCCGGAAAGGTGGACCCCGCCAAAGTCCTGGTCATAGGTGCCGGTGTTGCAGGATTGGCCTCTATTGGAACGGCCAAATCTCTGGGTGCTATCGTCAGGGCCTTTGATACACGCAAAGAAGTGGAAGAGCAAATCCAGTCTATGGGTGCCCAGTTTTTGGAAGTGGATATTGAGGAAGATGGTTCTACCGATTCTGGCTATTCAAAAGTGATGAGCCAGGCATTCATTGATGCCGAAATGGCCTTATTCAAAGAGCAAGCTGAAGACGTAGACATTATCATAACGACAGCACAGATACCAGGCAGAAATGCACCTCAACTCATTCTCGATTATCACGTAGCTGCCATGAAGCCAGGATCGGTTATCGTAGACCTTGCAGCCTCGTCTGGAGGAAACTGCGTGCTTACCAAGCCGGGAGAAATTTATACAACAGATAATGGCGTAACGATTATTGGCAAACTGGATCAGTTGCCAAGCCAGGCCAGCCAGCTGTATGGCAATAACCTGTGCCATCTCCTTGATGATATGGGCAAAGCAGAGAACTTTAGGATTGATATGGAAGATGATGTGGTGAAGCGGGCCATGGTTGTATACGATGGCAAAGTCAATTGGCCACCGGAGCCTTTGTCAGTCAGCTCTGCTCCTAAAAAACAGGAAGTCGAAGTACAGGCTTTCGATCCAGTTGCTGATGAGCAAGCAAAAATCAGGAAAAAAGCACGTCGCATATCTGTAAGCCTTGTAGTTATTGCAGTCTTGCTATATCTGCTGGCCATGGTCGCTCCGCCTTCCTTTATGGGACACTTTACGGTGTTTGTACTGTCTGTTTTTGTTGGCTGGCAGGTGATATGGAATGTAACCCATGCCTTGCATACTCCTTTAATGGCTGTCACGAATGCTATCAGTGGCATCATAATTATTGGAGGTCTTTTGCAGACCACCAGTACATTGATGGATCCCATGAATATACTGGCCTTTATAGCCATACTGGTAGCGAGTATCAATATAGTAGGCGGCTTTCTGGTTACGGACCGCATGTTAAAAATGTTTAGAAAGTAAGAATATGATATCATCACAAATACAATTAGCATCCTATCTCTTTGCCAGTATACTGTTTATACTCAGTCTGGGTGGTCTTTCCTCCCAGGAGTCGGCAAAACGCGGCGTCTGGTACGGTATCATAGGTATGATCATAGCTGTAGCTTCTACAGTACTTGGTAATGGCGTGGAAGGACATGTTTATATCCTAGTCGCTATAGCCATAGCCTCCGTCATCGGTATAACGGTAGCGCGGAAAGTAGAAATGACCTCGATGCCACAGTTGGTTGCCATACTTCATAGTTTTGTTGGTCTTGCCGCCGTATTGGTAGGCTTCGGGTCCTACATCGATCCTGAAACGCAGGCCATACAGGGTGTAGAACACAGCATACACCTGGTCGAGGTTTATATTGGAGTATTTATTGGAGCCATCACATTCACAGGTTCGGTTGTAGCCTGGGGTAAACTCGAAGGTACGATAAGGAGTAAGGCACTCTTGTATCCTGGTCGCCATGCAGTCAATATTATTCTTGTTCTTACGTGCATCGTAATGGGGGTACTGTTTACTGGTGCTGAAGGTACTTCTGGCTTGATTTATCTCTATATCATGACGGCTATAGCTCTTTTTATTGGTGTTATGCTCGTTATGGCCATTGGAGGCGCTGACATGCCTGTGGTTGTTTCGATGCTTAATTCCTATTCAGGATGGGCTGCGGCTGCGGCAGGTTTTATGTTGGGCAACGATTTGTTGATTGTGACCGGTGCCTTAGTAGGTAGTTCTGGGGCCATTCTGTCGATCATAATGTGTGAGGCTATGAACCGTTCTTTTCTCTCTGTAATTTTCGGGGGATTTGGGACCACAGTTTCTTCTTCATCAGAGGGCATAGAGGGTACAGTAAGTTCTTCAGATCATGAAGAAGTGGCTGAGTTACTCAGGGATGCAGATTCAGCTGTTATCGTTCCTGGATATGGTATGGCCGTTGCCAAAGCACAATATCCGATTTTCGATATGGTAGAGCATCTCAGGAAATCGGGGAAGGATGTACGCTTCGGTATTCATCCTGTCGCCGGAAGACTGCCTGGTCATATGAATGTGCTCTTGGCAGAAGCCAATGTTCCCTATGATATCGTTCTCGAAATGGATGAAATCAATGAAGACCTTTCAGAGACCGATGTGGTGCTCGTTATCGGAGCTAACGATATTGTTAACCCGGGAGCTTTGGAAGATGCATCAAGTCCGATCTATGGTATGCCCGTATTGGAGGTATGGAAGGCCAAGCAGGTTGTAGTCATGAAACGATCTATGGCCACCGGTTATGCTGGAGTTCAGAATCCTCTGTTTTTCAAGGATAATACTGTTATGCTATATGGAGATGCAAAGGAGTCCGTTGATAAAATCAACATGAACCTGAAGTCTTGATATGCGCTCATGCTTTAAATGTTTACTTGCCATTCTTTCGGTCTTCTGTTTTTGGTCTGAAATCAGGGCCCAGGAGTCAGATACCATCACAGCTTACAAGGAACTTGAACTCAAAATCGATTTGTCAAGATACTCTGATGCTTGTGAACTTGTCAGCTTGAAAGGGGAATGGACGAGAACACGCCATAATGCTTGTGAAGCTAAACTGGAGTTTGTTGAGCTTGGGCAACAGAGCGCTTTTCTCTATGTCGGGGATTCATTGATCCATCAATGGCATTGTGTTGTGAGAGAGCTTCCGAATATTTGGCTCGTCTTGGGGCAAGAACCAGATGGCTCAGAAATGACATCCCAATATTTTAAAATCCAGCCAGGGCCATATCTTAAAACCGATGCACCTGATTTTATCAATAAGCTGAAACTTGTCACATTCAATATTGAGCTTATCCGGAGCAAGGAAAGGCTTTTTAAGAGATTAAGCATGAGAGGAAGATACACCTCTGAAATAAGCCAACTGCTCAGGCGAGTTAGCGATGGTGATAAAATCGTATTCAGCGATGTATACGTTCAGGTAAATGAGCTCGAACCATTCCGAATAGATGACATGACCATCACAATTGATGATGACTGATTAAATCCTCCTGATTATTCCTGCAGACTATTCAGGTCCAGCTGCTGAAATTTCGGTATTGACCTCTGCCTCAAATTGCTTGAAGTTGTTTTGAAACAATTCTACAAGCTTAGCTTTAGTCCTGGCAAATGCATCTTTGTCCTCCCATGTATTGATAGGTTTGAGAATGGCGTCAGGCACATCAGGACAGCTGGTTGGAATCCCGAAACCAAAAGCTTCATCCTTAGTTTTCTCTACATTTTCGAGACTTCCATTCTGAATGGCATTGATGATCGCTCTGGTGTACTTCAGTTTGATTCTTGACCCTGTTCCATGGGCTCCGCCGGTCCATCCTGTATTCACCAGCCAGGCTTTGGCACCATGGTTCTTGATCTTTTCAGCCAGCATTTCTGCATATTTATTAGGATGCCACATCATGAAAGCGGCACCAAAGCATGCACTGAAAGTCGCTTGAGGTTCGGTAACTCCCATTTCTGTGCCGGCTACTTTGGCTGTGTAACCAGATATAAAATGGTAGCTGGCTTGCTCAGGTGACAATAAGCTGACAGGAGGCAAAACCCCAAAAGCATCACAGGTAAGGAATATCACTTGGTTCGGATGACCTGCCTTACATGGCATTTGAATATTGTCGATGTAGTGAATAGGGTAAGAGGCGCGCGTATTCTGGGTTATTGAGGTGTCTGAATAGTCAACCTTTCTTGTCTTGTTATCGTAAACCACATTCTCAAGCACAGTACCAAATCGGATAGCATTGAAAATATCCGGTTCGTTTTCTTCTGAAAGATCTATGGCTTTGGCATAACAACCACCTTCTATATTGAATACACCGTCTTTCGTCCAGCAGTGTTCATCATCTCCTATCAATTTGCGATGAGGATCAGCGCTCAATGTGGTTTTTCCAGTTCCGGATAATCCGAATAGAATAGACACATCACCTTCAGCTCCAACATTGGCTGAGCAGTGCATTGGCAAGACGCCCTTCATCGGCATCAGATAATTCATGACCGAGAAGACACCTTTTTTCATTTCACCGGCATATTCAGTACCGAGGATAACGATTTCCTTGGATTCAAGGTGGAGGTCGATACTTGTTTTGGAGGTCATATTAGAGGTGTGCCTGTTGGCAGGGAAACCCCCACCGTTATAGATGACATAATCAGGCTCGCCAAAATTTTCAAGCTCTTCTGCTGAAGGCATTATGAGCATATTTTGCATAAAGAGCGCGTGGTAAGCGCGCGTACAAATTATCCTGACTTTTAATCGGTAGTTTTCGTCCCAGCCGGCAAATGCATCCACGACATAAATGCGCGACCGTGTATTTAAATAGTCGATCGCTCGCTCTCGGTTTATGTGGAATACATGTTCGTCTAGGGCGATATTGATATCTCCCCAATCGATGTTATACTCGGACGCTGGATTGCGGACAATGCGCTTGTCCTTGGGGCTTCTTCCGGTCTTTTCTCCGGAGTATACACATAAGGCACCTGCATCAGATATAGTTGTTCCTTTTTCCTTGGTTAATGCCAGCTCATACAATGCAGGTACGCTCGCATTACGATATAATTCTACGACGTCGATGCCGTATTTCTTTAGGTTAAAACTCATTGGTGGTTAGGTTTAATTTATATTACAAAGAAATAAGAAATTCTTGCAATGGGATATTCTCATTCCTTCCTTATTCGTATGAAAATTTATAATATATTTTATTGTTGCATGATTTATGAACTAATACATTAATATTTAATTATTTAGATGTATGATGAGTAATATGGTAGATATAAGTAGCAATTCAGTGTTTTCCGAGAAAGAAGACTTCAATGAGTTTTTACTTCAGTTTAAAGAAAGTATCAAGACAGAATTTGATAAATGGAATTCTTGTGAAAAACAATTGATTACAAGAGGATATCCAAAAGAGTTCTTGAATAAAATAATGTCTCACAAACCCCTTTCAGTAGCTATTCCGAAGCAATTTGGCGGGAGAGGTATGAAGGTTTCAGAATGCCTTGGTATTCTTGAAGCAGCATCCTATGAATCCTTGTCTCTGTCTTTGATATTCGGTATCAATATAGCTCTGTTCTTAGAGCCTTTTCACAGGTATGGCGATGACAGTTTAAAGAAAAGTGTCTACAACGACTTCCTGAACAACCAGGCTATGGGGGGACTTATGATTTCAGAGCCATTGCATGGCAGCGATGCTTTAAATATGAAGACCAGTCATGAGAAAAAAGACAATCATTATCATATCAATGGTCTGAAACACTGGCAGGGCCTTACAGGAATGGCCGATTACTGGTTGATTGCCTGCAGAGAAAGCCTGTCCGAAGGCAATCTCTCAAAAGATATTAGCCTCTTTATGTCAAATGAAGCTGAGCCGGCACAGAAGATTGATGTACTTGAAATCTACAGCAACTTTGGTCTCTTTCCGATTCCGTATGGGAAAAATAAATTGGATATCAAGTTGCCACTGAACAGTAAGTTAGTTCCAAAATCTTCCGGTATAATTATGCTGATGGATGTCTTGCACAGAAGTCGCATGCAATTCCCAGGAATGGGTATGGGCTTTCTGAAAAGGCTTTTGGAAGAAGCCCAAGCCCAAGTGGAATCTAGACATATAAGAGGTAATTCATTACTTCAGTTTGACCAGGTTAAGTATAATATACTGCAATTACAATCTGCCTTTACTATATGTTCAGCCATGTGTTTTAAAAGTGCGCAAATAAGTGGCGTTGAACACGACTTAGCACGACACGGCCTTCAAGCGAACGCCATCAAGGCGCTCGTTACAGAGCTAATGCAAAGAGCATCTCAGATTTTGATACAGTTGCAAGGGGCAAATGGTTATAGAATTAGTAGTCTTGGCTCTCGGGCCATTATGGACTCACGCCCATTTCAAATTTTTGAAGGCCCCAATGAGATGCTTTTTTCTCAAGTAGCAGAGTCGGTCATTAAAATAATGAAGAAGAAATCTTTTAGTTGCCTTGGGGACTATTTCAAGAGTGATCACAAGATGCAAGAAGCCTATGACAGGTATAAGCATTATCTTGATTTCAATATAGATCTAAAAGTTTCGCAGCGTAAACTGGTAAGGCTTGGAGAGATTATCAGCAGGGTTTTAATTGCTCAATATATCTATGAGTTAAGGGATGCTGGATACAATTCTAGATTAGCTGAAGCGACCTTGGATTGTTTGGGTCAGGAAATTTCAGCATATGCAAATTCTTATGTGCAGCATAAAGGAGTAATGCCAGTCGATTACTACCAGGAAGATAGTAACTGGAGCACTTATGTATAATTGCCAAGTGCTTGTATTTGTTATTTTTACCTTAAACAATCAATAATGAAGCTTATTACATCCTTTATAGTCTTAGTATTATTGTTAGCTTCTTGCAAAAAGGAGAAGTCAAAACCAGCCGATAATTCAGAATTGGGTGACATTAAAATATATGCTACAGTTTCCGATAAGGCTGAGCCTGTGCTGAAGGATGCTATGCTTCTTTTACATAGTTTCGAGTACAAGGATGCTGCGGAAAAATTCAGGGAGACAAGAGAATTGGATCCTGATTGTGCCATGGCAGTTTGGGGTGAAGCTATGAGCTTTAATCACCCGCTGTGGCGCGAGCAAAATCTACGGAAAGCTCGCGAGCTTATGGAACTTTTGGGCGAAACAAAAGATGAGCAAAGAGAAAAGTTCAAGACAGAATACGAAAAGGACTTGTTTGATGCCATGTCTATACTTTACGGTGATGGCAGCAAAGTGGAAAGAGACCTTGCCTATTCCAACTATCTTGGTGAATTATATGAGAAATACCCGGATAACCATGAGGTAGCATCTATGTATGCATTATCCATTCTAGGATCAGTTCGTGGCGGCAGGGACTACGAAGTTTATGCCAAAGGTGCACGTATAGCACAGTCAGTCATCGAAAAGAATCCCAATCATCCAGGTGCCCTGCACTATCTGATTCACTCCTATGATGATCCGGAGAATGCACATAAAGCCCTCGAAGCGGCCAACAGTTACTCACAGGTAGCTCCTGATGCTGGCCATGCCCTGCATATGCCTTCACATATTTATGTGGCTTTGGGCATGTGGGATGAGGTCATTCGCTCGAATATCGCTTCTTGGGAAGCCAGTGTTAAAAGAAAGGCACGTAAAAATCTTACTAATGACGCACTAAACTATCACGCATTCAAATGGTTGATGTATGGCTATTTGCAAAAAGGCGAAAATGATAAAGCACGAAAACTTGTTGCAGATATGGAAGCCTATGCCAAAGAATTACCGTCTTCAAGAGCTGCAAATCATGTTGTTATGATGAAAGCAGCTTACTTCACAGAATCAGGTGAATGGGGTGATGAATTGTTGTTTGATACCTTGGATTATGCCAGGCATTCATTTGAAACTCGATCTGTGCATGCGTTTCTTATGGGTATGAAAGCCTTTCATGATGAGGATAAAGTGACTCTTACGGCCAGTAAGGACAGTATGTTTGCTATCATCAATCATTATACAAACGAAGCGCTTACCTCTTCGGGAGCTGCCATGTGCAGCGGAAATTACTCTAGGGAGACGCCAACCCAAGTGGACCTGGGAAGGGCCAAGGTTTTGAAGATGGAACTGGAAGCAGCTATTGCCATGATGGAAGGGGATAATGTAAAGGTAGAAACAATACTCAAGTCTGCTGTTGATCTAGAGCAGGCTACCAGTTATAATTATGGTCCACCGGCTATCGTAAAGCCGGCAAGTGAACTTTATGCGGAATGGCTTCTTGAACAGGACCGACCTGATGATGCGGCGAAGCAGTTTGAACTGGTTCTAGAGAGGGCTCCAGGACGACTTATACCAACACAGTATATGAATAGGATAAAAGAAATGTCCTGATGTATACTGATTTCATGGATTAAACACAAAAGCTTGTGAAGCACAGGCATCATCCTCGGAATCGATTCAGGGAAAGATATGATTTGCATAAGCTGGTCAATTATGAACCGGACCTGGCAAATTACCTTGTTGATACTAAATCTGGAGTGAGTGTTGATTTTTCAAATTCTGATGCTGTCAGACTGCTTAACAGGGCTCTTCTTAAAAGCGCTTATGGTATTAAGTATTGGGATTTACCGGACAATAGCCTGTGCCCACCTGTGCCTGGTAGGCTTGATTATGTGCATGCAGCGGCGGAACTATTAATTGGTGAAGAAAAATACGAAGAGAATGAGAGAAAAAACCTTAGTATTTTGGATATCGGGACAGGAGCAAGCTTGATATATCCCATTTTGTTTCATTATGAATACGGATGGAAGTCTCTTGCTACAGATATCAACCCATCTTCTTTAGAATCAGCAGAAAAGATTATCAGCTTCAACGATTTTGGTGATGCCATAATATTATGCAGACAGAAGGCAGAAAACACGTTTTTTGAATCTGTTGTTCAAGATTCCATGCGATTTGACCTTACTGTTTGCAATCCTCCATTTTATAAGAACCAGTCAGAAGCATATGCTGCTAACAGGAGAAAAAACAGGAATATACATGGACGGGATGCAGGTGACTCCAAAAGAAATTTTAGAGGCCTTGATAAAGAGTTGATATATCCTGGAGGTGAGAAAAAGTTTCTTTCCGGTCTCATACGTGAGAGTATCCGATTTAAAAGCCAAATATTGTGGTTCAGTTCGCTTGTGTCGAATAAAAGTCTTATATCACATGTCAAGTCAGAAATGGCTATGATCAAGCCTGTCGAATGGGGTATAAAAGACTTGAGCCATGGCAATAAGGCAAGCAGAATGGTTTACTGGAGTTTTATGGTTAAAGACAAAAGATCAAGTTTCAAAAGTTAAATATAGGATCATGGATCAGAAGGGATTGAGCCTTAACAAGTATATAAGCAGTTCCGGGCTTTGCTCGAGAAGAGAAGCAGATGAAATGATTGAGCAGGGACGGGTATATGTCAATGGTAAACCTGCCGAAAAAGCAAGTCGCGTCAATTTTGGAGACAAGGTAACTGTCGATGGGGAAGTGATCAAGAGTAAGGAAAAATATGTTGTGATTGCCTTGAATAAACCTATAGGTATTACAAGTACAACGGATAAAAAAGACAAGACCAATATCATTGACTTTATTGATTACAAGGACAGGATTTTTCCAATAGGCCGTCTCGATAAGGATTCTTCAGGCCTTATATTGTTAACCAATAACGGTGATCTGGTCAATCGGATTCTCAGGGAGGAGAATAATCACGAAAAAGAGTATCTCGTGACTGTTAATCGCCCCATAGGAAGAGATGTCTTGAAAGCTATGGCTAAAGGGCGCATACCGGTACATAGAAAATTGACAAAGCCCTGTAAGACATTTCCTGTTTCAAAGTATGGTTTCAGGATAATCCTTACCCAGGGCCTCAATCGACAAATCAGATTTATGTGCAGACATTTTGGCTATAGAGTATCAGCTTTGCACAGGGTCAGGATTATGAATATCAATATTGGAAAACTTAAGCCGGGGCAATGGCGTAAGTTGAGTCATGCCGAAATGAATGAACTCGAAAGGCAAATGAAATGAAATCATTGAATTATTAATCCAATGGGAAAGTATTATGTATAGGATATGGCTGGTAACTATTGGTGCTCTTTTCTTTTCACTTCACTTATTCAGTCAATCAACCATTGACAAAGAGGTATGGGGAAATGGTTTTAACTATTCTTCAGGTGGAACAAGCTTTCTTGGAGATAAAAAGTACAATTATATATATAGTGTGGATATCTATAGTGTAAATTTCTACCGACGTATCTTTAATATACGAAACTGGGCAGGCAATCTTCTGGTATTGACATGTTTTTGCTTGAACTGGGCTTTTCATGTGATATAGGAAAATGACCACACATATGATGTATAAGAAAATCACCCTGTTTTGTCTCTTACTCTATATTATTCCATATATGTATGCCCAGGAGAGTTTCATAGAGAAAACTGGCGATGCAATTCAGATTATAATGCCGTTGGGTTCAGGGCTTGTGTCGGTGTTGGATAATTCTGAAGATAAAGCATGGCTGCAGTTTGGCTTGACATTTGGAACGAGTTGGGTGAGTACCCAAGTTCTTAAAAGAACAATCAATAAGAAAAGGCCAAATGGAGGAGATTATGGATTTCCCTCCGGCCATACGACCGCTGCATTTTCATCTGCAGCCTTTATGCAAAAACGTTATGGTTGGAAGTATGGTCTGCCAGGCTATCTGTTGGCTTCATATGTAGGCTGGACACGTATACACGCGGACAAACATGACATATGGGATGTGATGGCAGGAGCCGCTATTGGCACAATCTCTGCGCAAATATTTACAAAGAGATATCCACTTGGAGAGTCGGAATTAAATATTCATTTTAGTCATATAGGGCTAAGTCTGCAACTTGACTTTTAGATGCTACCTGTAGAAAATTTCCATTACGATAGAATGGGGTAATGTGATAGCGGAAATAAGCATCAAAAAAAGAAAGGCTAACGAAATACTAAGAAATCCAGTGAGGGTTAATCCAAATAATATCATGCATCCGGCTATGCTCAATAGTGTAAAAGGCGCAAGCATTTGTATGAATTTCAAAATACTGAATGAACGCATATTAACTGACAGGAATCTGTATTCATCAAACATCACTTTAAGCGAGTGTAGTAAAACGAAATAAAGTGTAAATCCAATGATGATCGGTAAGGTGAAAAATGCAAAATGAATTAATCCCAATAATATAGATTCAATCAGAGCCCTCTCAATGTCAATTTTAGATCTGATAAATAAATACCAGATTAATGCCAATGAAAGAAAGCTTGTGGCGATCGTCATGTATTTCAATACTATTGACGCACTAACACTTATACTGATATTGAATTCATCTATTAATTTGTCTAATAGAATTATATCATCTAGGTTGTAGTATATGAGTCCCAAAATAATTGACAATCCCCAAAGCATAAATAAAACTTTGCCAATTAAGTCGCTTGAAATAAATGAAAATTGGGACTGGCCGAAGTGATAGGCTGAAATGATCAGGAATAGTATTAGGCTTAAGAGAGGGAATATAAACCAAAGCGCAATATTGATGCAAATCAGGCCTAAGTAAAAACTATAAAATCTTGAATTTTTGAGCTTGTATTCTTTTCGGAGGAGAATATGATCAATAGCACCATGAGGGATGCCAATCAATAGAATAAAAAGCGCGGAAAATTTTAGTTGGTTTGTTATATCTAAATCAAGAAAGGCAATACATGTACTTAGAAGAATAAGAAATGCACTTATAAAAATGAACTGGAGTTTATTCATTTGCTTCAATATATAAGGGCACCGAAATATGGTGCCCTTATAATTATGATCTAAATATTGATTATGCCCTTGCTTTTGCTGTTTCTGCTACTGCAATGCTGTAAACAACAAGTCCAAAGCCTATTTTATTGATGGCATCTGCTATGTTATAAAATAAATCTACAGTTTCAGAACTCCATCCTAAGCCTGTGTTTAGCCAACCTCCTGGCATACACATGTAGCCAATAGGATAAATGGCCCAACCAACTAGTACGAACCAAGCTAGAGTACGAACACCTTTCTTTACGACTTCGCTGTTGCTTCCAGCTGAAAGATTGGCAACTTCTCCAAACCAAGCCGTATATAGGATATAAATATAACCTATAGTTGAAATGACTCCCCACATTACAGAATGCGAAGTACTTCCACCCTCAGGATTGAAAGCTTCACCTATGTATCCTGCTACCAGCATTAGTACAGAGGCAAAAATTAATTTCCATAATAGCCCAATTTTTGCACCTGCAGCTTTTGTCAGCAAGTAAAACTCAACACACATGAGTGGTACTGTTAGTGTCCAGTCTATATATCTTAGCGCCGTTGGATTTTCGCCTGTCGCAAGATAGTAGTCTCTCATGTAGTAGTAATGTACAGCAGCTATAAAAGTTATTAGGCCTGAAACAAGAAGGGATAACTTCCATTTACCATCGACACTTCCTCTTTCGAAAAAGAAAAAAACCGAGGCAGCCATCATAGCCATATAGCCGGTAAAAAAAGTAAATGCGATCGGATCATCTTTTGGGATCGCCAAAACATCTAAACTTATCATGATGATTGATGTATTTAGTAGGTTAGTAAATATGTCACATGCTAAACTACGATAGTTTAAATAATGTTTAAAAAAATCATGAAAAAAAAATTAAACAAAAATTTATTTAAAGAGCAATAAGCGGTATATATATTGGATTTCATGCCAATTATCGGAATGTTGTATGGATAATGTTCGTAATAGAAAATTGCATATAATTTTAAGTTTCACCCTTGAATGAAAACATAATAAATAACATGAGAATTACAGATATTAAAGGCCGTTGGCAATTGGCCACAGGCGTTGAAATGCCTTATCTTGGATTGGGTGTCTGGCAAACAAAAAATGGAGAGGAAGTTGTTCATGCAGTGAAATGGGCTATCGAGTTAGGGTACAGGCATATAGATACGGCCGCCATTTATCAGAATGAAATAGGCGTAGGTCGAGGCATCAATGAATCAGGTGTTGACAGATCAGACATTTTCATCACTTCAAAAGTATGGAACTCAGATCAAGGTTATGATTCGACCTTGAAAGCCTTTGACAGCAGTCTTAAAAAGCTTGGAACAGACTATTTGGATCTATATCTTATCCATTGGCCTGTTGCAGGCAAATACAGGGATACATGGAAAGCGCTGGAATATTTGTATAAAGAAAAACGGGTGAAAGCCATCGGCGTAAGTAACTTCCTGAAACACCATCTTGAAGATCTGCTCTCGGATGTTGACATTGTACCTATGGTAAACCAACTTGAGTTTCATCCCTATTTGCTTCAGCAACAACTACAGGATTTTTGTAAATCACATCAAATACAGTACGAAGCCTGGTCTCCCTTGATGCAGGGCAAAGCTTTTGATATCGAGGAACTGCAGCGCATAGCCCAGGCATACGATAAATCTGTTGCGCAATTACTGATTCGATGGAATTTGCAAAAGGGAGTGATCACAATTCCCAAATCATCTAACCGTGATCGAATAGCTCAAAACGCCGATGTATTTGACTTTATGATCAGTGATGAAGATATGAAAAGAATCGATGCACTTGATCGTAATGAAAGGGTAGGCCCTGATCCGGACAATTTTGACTTTTAGACAATTATTAAAGCCAAGGAGAACTTATACTCCTTAAGACCGTAATCCGAATTGAATTATCATGAAATCCATTTTTTTTTGATATTTGCGGCCACAAAAATTTAAAACTCGAATGAGATATTCATTTATCATAGTGTTATGTGTTGGATTATTGTCATCCTGTGGCAACAAAACATCAAATGAGAAGTCAGTGGATTGGGGGGAGACACAAGAACATTATCTTAATAGTAAAGGAGTAAGCATCAAATTACCGGGTTCCTTTGTTGCATCAAGTCGCTACAGAATAAAACAAGACCTGCCGGCTCTCAATAACAAGTCCGCTGCAGCTTCAATTATTGAAGATGCATTGGCTGATTATGAGAGGAAGGATCCCAATATTAATGTTTTTGTAGACACCAGTACTCAATACCGTTTTCTTACTATTCTCAATTCTGATGACAAAATAGCATTGGATAGATCTTCAGCGGCTCGATTGGGTAAAGTGTTGATGGAGGACTACGAAAAAATGGATCTGAGCAAGAGAGGCGTTGAAGTAAATAGAATTGAATCCAATATTAAGAACAATAACTATCAAAAGTTGGCCAAATTCAAATTTGAAATCAAGGATAAGCTAAAGAAGAAGTCTAGTTACGTGACCAGCTTCTTTGTGACCAATAATTCCCGCACCTTAATCCTTCATGAATTTTCTGATTCAAAAGAGGATCTTGAGTTTTTTACATGGTCTATCAGTGAAAAATACTAATTCAGAGAGAAAGCTGATTGAATCTATACAGTATTTAAAATCTCCTTTGGTTTGATACTGCGGATTTTCGTAAATTATAAGCTATTTTGAAAGCAGAGATTCCGAGACACAAGAATACTCAGGAATCTGTGAATTAGGCATGTTAATTAAAATTGTTTTTATGAGAAATGTATTTGTAATAGCGCTGATAATATTTGGATTTGTAATTTCATTGGATGCCCAGATTTCTTTAAGACCGCAGGTAGGTATTAATTCTCCATCTTTGAGTGAAGACCTTCAGGTGGGCGATTGGGATGCAAGTGTAGGTTACCAATTTGGAGCCGATTTTCAGATTGGTTCAGAAGTCTATTTTCAAGCAGGCCTTAATTTTCAAATATCAGGCTTGTCTATCGAAAATGTAGGAGACCTGGATGTGAGCAATATTAATGTGCCTGCCTACATAGGATACAGGATAGGAACTGAAGACCGCGCACTTGCTCTGCGTTTGTTTGCTGGTCCGAATTTTAGTTTACATATTAGTGAGGATCTGGGTGATGCCATTACTGAAATTAATACGGATAACATCAAAGATTTTAGGATTAGTGGTGCTGTTGGGGCAGGCTTGGACTTTAGCATTCTATTTGCTGACATTATCTACAATTTTGGATTATCTGATTTTATCGAAGGCGCTGCTATAGAGAGTTCAAAGCAGAATGTTTTTTTAATCAACCTTGGAATTCGTATCGGAATTTAATCGAAAAATACATTAGATGAAAATTATTAAAGACTTTGGCTTACTACTTATATTCCTGAGCTTTTTTGCTTGTGATTATCAAAAAGATCCTTCCGGATTATATGGAAGCTGGAAAGTGTATGAGTGGAAGAAGATGGATTCAGGAGAGAACATCAATAATCCGCTGACTTTCAATTTTGATTCCCTTGGACGTTACATGGTTGATTATGGAAGCGAAAAGGAAAGAGGTGAATATTGGCTGGCCGGAGAATTTCTTCACACCGTTGAGGATGGTCGTGCTGAAAAGAAAGTCAAAGTCCTCCAGTTAAGCAAGGATACTTTTATCATGGAAATGAATCGATCAGGCTATATTGAACGTGTAGGCATGAAAAGAGAGCAGTAGGTTTTTTTATTAATTCTGAAAATATCACCCTGGAAAATAACTTTTTTCAACTTTTCGAATGAGTTGTACATGGATTTGTGACAGTCAAGATTTAATTTATCTACATAACAATATCATCCGCAGTTAAGCGCTTCACCACTCAGGCGATAGCAGATGATATAGTGTCATTGAAATGAAATATAAACCTGTCTGAGTATCATGTGTTTTTGTATGTCCTGTCTGGACTTGGTCAAAATGGAATTATGACACGACTTATATTGGCCATTAAAGCCTTAGAAACTAAAACGGCGCCGCAACAAAAAAAACTGTACCATTGTTGATAGAATATGCTTCACCATGTAACATATCGTCTGGATAAGTCAGCTCCATGGGTGACTTTTGTGCACGGCGCAGGAGGCTCGAGTTCTATTTGGTTCAAGCAAATCAGAGACTTCAGGAAGAATTTTAATGTTTTACTGCTCGATTTGCGCGGACATGGTAAGTCTAAAAAAGCTTTGTATGAAAAGCTTAAGAGATATACTTTCCAGTCAGTCGGTGATGATATCATAGAGGTTTTGGATCACCTGAATATAAAATCATCGCATTTCGTGGGTATTTCTTTAGGAACCATCATTATCAGGGAGCTTGCGGACAGATATCCAGATCGCATTAAATCGATGGTGTTGGGAGGAGCTGTCATGAAACTAAATTTCAGAGGACGTTTCCTAATGAAACTGGGAGATACACTCAAATCCGTTTTACCCTACCTGTTGCTTTATAGGATATTGGCCTTTATCATTATGCCCAAGAAGAAGCATCGGGAATCACGAAATCTATTCATCAGGGAGGCGAAGAAGCTTTACCAGCGCGAATTCAAGCGATGGTTCAGTCTTACGTCACAGGTCTTGCCACTTCTTAAGATACTCAGATCCACTGATCCTGGTATATCTACCCTGTACATAATGGGCTCTGAAGACTACATGTTTTTGCCATCCATAAGGGAACTGGCAGGTATACATAAGTCCTCACGGCTTCATGTCATACCGACATGCGGACATGTTGTCAATGTAGAACACCCACTTGAATTCAATCGTGAAGCAGTACGGTTCATTAGGAGTCATTATTAGTTTCATCACATCTCTTTAAATTCATGAATTTATCAGCGGGCACCTAGTCATAGGTGCTATGATTGCCGCAGTGTAGGAAAATATATGGTACAATATCTTTATTTTAGGTGAAGACATGTAGCTTCATGTCTTAAGGACTTATGAAATAAATGCCATGGAAGATTCAATCGAAGATAAAACAGGCAAGGAACTTGACGAATGGTTTAAAATTCTCGAGAAGACAGACCTGGACAAGCACAGAGCCATTCTCAATCATTTAAAGGGAGAGTATGATATCAGTTATGGCTATGCCAATCTCATAGCCTTGAAGTTTCTAAAATCTGATGCTGCTTCTAATGATGATGGGGGCCTGGTGCAGACTCAGTATAAGGGTAAAGAAGAACTGTTACCGGTTTATAAATCTTTGGATGCCTTCATAAGGCAACTGGGTACTGATGTCAAAGTGGTGCCTAAAAAAGCGGCTGTCAGTTATATACGCACGCATCAATTTGCCCTGGTTAAGCCTGCTACGAAAAAACGTATTGATCTGGGAATCAAGATAAAAGGACAAAAACCTGAGGGGATACTTGAAGAATCAGGTCCATTTGGTGCCATGTGTACGCACCGGATTCGAATAAATGCCGGATCAGAATTAAACCAGGAAATTAAAAAATGGATAGAACTGGCTTACAAAACGTCGGTTTAGCTGTCATATTCTATAATCATTAGTTATAAGAGATGCTATACTTTAATATTGTCAAAACCTTTTTGAAGGATAAGGAATACAGGGATTTACTATTAACCACTCTGGTTGTCCTGTTTTCAGGAACAACGGTTTACCACTACCTAGAAGGCTGGTCATGGATTGACTCACTGTATTTTTCAATTATAACCCTCACCACCATAGGTTACGGGGACTTTTCACCTCAATCCGATGCCGGTAAGTTATTCACCATTTTCTATATTCTGATTGGAATTGGTATAATACTGACCTTCATTGATACTGTCTACAATCACTACAATGACTTGAAAGCACAGGCGCGTTCTAAAAAACTGAAATCTAAATATGAGAAGTAAGATAATTTATGTCGCATTATTCTTTTTGACACTGCTGGTCTTTGCCTGTAAGCCTGATGGAAAGACTAAAGACTATTCGATGTACCAAATAGCCTATAATGTATTACTTGATAATGATTCTGGTAATTATGAAGTTTTTGTCATGGATATTGACGGTAGCAATAAGCGGAATCTATCAAAGAGTCCTTCCGTAGATTGGGCCTATCACGCTCATAATGGAGAAGTGTATTATATTTCAGACAGAGAGACCTCGGCTGGTTCCTTTCTTTTGTATGCTCAACATGTCGATAGTATCAAACCACGTCGTATATCCTTTGTGCGTATGGCAGACAGCTGGCTTGATACCCGGAACGATGGATCGGAGATTATTATCAAACCCCATTCTATGGTGGATTCTGTGTTTTATATTATCGACCAAAAAGGAGCTCTTGTTCAGAAAGTAGATGTGGGCTTGCCATACCTTAATGATCCTATGTTTGTAAACGATGGTAAGGCTATTGTATTCAGAGGTTCAGAAACGGCAGTCAAAATGGATTCAGCGTATGTTGATGAGCTGTATTACTTTGATCTTGAAAATGAATCCTTGAAGCAACTGACGCATTATCCTGAGTCAGATTCAACAGCCCAGTGGTATCATTACCATGCAGGCCCGCCACAATGGAATCCTGCCAGGCAGATGATCAGTTATTCATCGATGCAAAATGCATCCTATTCGATTTTTTCAGTAGACCTGGATGGTCAATCATTGGCACAAATTACGCCCGACGGATTCAGTCAGGGCTGGCATGATTGGTCTGAGGATGGTGAGTTGCTTATATATGACGGCACACCTGTGGGTGATAAAGAGAATCATGATATCTACATCCAGTATCCTGAAGCTGATACAAGTATTCGACTGACTTTTGACAGCTGGTACCAGCAAGCCCCCTTGTTTGTTAAAATCCAGACTGATGAATGATAGGTTTTTCGAAGGTCTCAAAATTCTGGAGTTCGCCTCAGTATTGGCTGGGCCATTGGCTGGAAGTTTTTTTGCAGAATTGGGCGCTGATGTAATAAAGGTTGAAAATCCTGTTACGGGAGGTGATGTGACGCGGAAGTGGAAGCTGACATCCGAAAGTTACGATGCACCAGTTTCAGCATACTATGCATCGGCGAATTATGGTAAAAAGGTGCTTTGGGCTGACCTTAATGATATTAAGCAAAAAGCCCTGATTCGAGAAGAGCTGCAACAAGCAGATGTTGTCCTTGTTAACTTCAAGCCCGGGTCTGCCACTAAGCTGGGACTTGATTATGCCTCGGTTTCGGGCATTAACCCAAACATAATATATGCTTCACTGAGTGGTTACGGTGAATCCTCTGGCAAAGTGGCTTTTGATATGGTCTTACAGGCAGAAACAGGCTTTATGTCAATGACCGGCAATGAAGATGGTCCACCTTGCAAAATTCCTATAGCCATGATTGATGTGATGGCGGCGCATCATCTGAAAGAAGCGGTTTTGTGTGCTCTAATCAAGAAGATGAAAACAGGTGAGGGGAGTTCTATTCATATTAGCCTGGAAGATGCAGCCATAGCCTCACTGGTCAATCAGGGAAGCAATTATTTGATGGCCGGCAAGGTGGCTGGAAGAATGGGCTCTTTGCATCCAAATATTGCTCCGTATGGTGAAGTGTTTAATTCTAGTGATGGCAAAAATATTATGCTGGCAATAGGTACGGAGGCTCAGTTTGCTCGCTTCTGCGAACTGGTTGACATAGATCACTCAAGATATCCTTCAAATGTCGATAGACTTAAAAACAGAGGGTCTTTGAAAAACGAGATAGAAGAAAAAATTCGGCAGAAGCCTTTGGATTGGTGGAGGCACGCTTTAAACAATAAGAAGATTCCCTTTGCCGAAATTCAGGATTTAGCGCAGGTCTTTGACTCTGGCAGACATGATGCTCGCATCCTGGAATCAGAGATCGAAGGTGTTGTCACCAAGAGGTGCAGAACCGCCTATATTTAAAAAAAAATATAAAATGAACGTTTTTGAAGCATTCAAGGGTATAAAAGACTATTTCTCGCCACGGGTAATCGCAGAACTTGAAGACTCCTATGTGAAACTTGCCCTAATCAAAGGCGATGATATTCCATGGCACAGCCATGACAATGAAGATGAGCTTTTCTATGTATTTTCAGGTCAGATGACCATCGAGCTTGAATCAGGAGAAAAAGTCAATATGAAAGAAGGCGACCTCTATGTGGTGCCTAAAAAGGTCAAGCACAGAGTGTATTCAGAGGAGGAATGTCGGATTATGCTTATTGAGAAGAAAACAACCCAACACACAGGAGATATCAAAACTGACATCAGTAAATCAATTGAAGATCAATTGTATTAAGTATTGATATACAAAATTTTAGAATTAGAAATTAAAGTTATGCTTAAATATTTTGCTTGCTTCAGCCTGCTTGGTTTTAGCCTTATTGCATATGGCCAGAATGATAATGATTTTTATAGCTATGATGTGGAAGAGCTCCTTGAATCCAAATCTATTATATTACCAGAGATTTCAGCGCCTATAGCCAATTATACCAATGCGGTAGCAACGGGACAGTTATTGTTTTTGGCCGGAAAAGGTCCCGAAGATGAAGCGGGTAATTATATGACAGGCAAAGTTGGATATGATGTATCTATCGAAGAAGGCTATGCTGCAGCGCGCAGGGTTGCAATAATGCAGCTGGCGGTCCTTAAAGAAAGCTTAGGAGACCTGAACCGTGTGAAGCGTATTGTCAAAGTGAATGGAATGGTTAACGCTACAGATGATTTTGAGCATCATCCTGAGGTAATCAACGGCTTCTCGGATCTTATGGTTGAGGTATTCGGCGATCGAGGTAAACATGCACGTGCAGCAGTCGGCATGTCATCATTGCCCAGGAATATTATATGTGAAATCGAAATAATCGTAGAATTTCAGTGATTTTAACGAGTACATTTAAACATTTTTTGGATTATACAGTCAAAGCCCTTGATAGGTCAAATGAATTCTTAGTCACATTCAGATATTATTTATTCTACAAATGACTACAACTATGAAATTCAGGCTCTCAGTCAGCTTTATGCTTCTCAGCTTAAGTTTGAGTTCGCAAGTCCAGC